>Ga0209013_10004916_pt1 | contig 11637 bp, 10 predicted proteins | sample Cruoilmetagenom2_FD_187291 | JGI IMG/M metagenome (GOLD analysis project Ga0209013, IMG submission 187291) | Oil polluted marine microbial communities from Coal Oil Point, Santa Barbara, California, USA - Sample 2 (SPAdes) (version 2) | ecosystem: Environmental > Aquatic > Marine > Oil seeps ...
CCTCTCTTCTGGAGTGAGTGCTACCAACAATTTATCCAACCCTGCTACGACGAATATTATATTACTGGCGATAATGAGACCTTAAATGTATGTCTGCAGGCTGTTCAGTGGGAAGTAGATATTTGTACTGAAGAAATATTTGAAAAGTTCTATTTCTGGCCTGACTATGAGTATTAACTAATACCAGGGGTACTCTGACAGAAAAGAGAGCAGTTTGAAGAGAGTTCAAAAAAGGAGGGGTAGAAAGCTCCTGCCTTTTTTTGTTTAACGTAGAATGAACCTTATCTGTGCAAATCTATTGTTAGGTATGCTAACTTTTAAAGGCAGGATTAATGCCGAGTCGGGAGTGGTGCAAGCCATTCTTCTTTATCATTCTCAAGAACCTCATTTAATGGCTATAGAATTTCCCGAACAACCCTATTTAGCATAAGCATAGCCGATACTTGTCAATCAGTTACTGTTTGCCTGGCCAGGTTGACATTGTACTTGACTCCTGTTTGACTTCTCAATACCCAGATCATATAATGATATATATAAAGCCAAACCTGTCGTGATACAGGGACGGAAAGCTACGGGTTCGCTGAAAACGGATAGCCGGGTTGCCTTGTACAGAGGTGACCCGGTTTTTTTATTTAAGGTTCTTCAGAAGTATTATTCATAGAGTGGAGGAGACCGGTGTCCATTACCCAACATAAACTAATAGATGGTGAACACCTTCTGGGACTTTAAAATTTTGCAGATGGCCGAACAGGCTTTTCGTACAGGCACTATTTAGGCTAGGAGAATCGGCATGTTGAAAGGGCACCTATGGCAACAATTGGTACTGATCACTGCACTCTTGTTACAGATTATCGCACCGCTCAGTGAGGCTAAGACCTTACGGGTTCCTGGTGAGCAAAAGACGATCCAGTCCGCAATTGATGTTGCCAGGCCTGGAGATGTGATTCTCGTTTCGCCGGGGATTTATCAAGAGCGGTTGGTGTTAAGAGCTGGTGTGACTCTTAAGAGCGATGGTGATGATACGCAAGGAAAAATCGGATTGATCCGTGCTGAAGCGACCATCATTGATGGCGGTGGCGATAAGGGAGCAGCTCCGGGGGTTGTAATGGCCGAAGGATCCATTCTGGACGGGTTTACGGTCACCAACGTGGGAGTTTTTAATGAAAAGCTATGGGTAAAGCATCATGCTACCCAAGGTAATGAGCAGTCACACGAACATATTGGCCAACCAGGCATTGCAGGTATTGCTGTCATGGGAATCTCAGAGTGCACCGTTACCAATAATATCACGCATCATATCGGCTATACAGGAATTGCGATTATAGGAGCTGAAGGCAAGCGTGTTTCTCCTCAAATTATTAATAACGTAAGTTATCGTAATATGGGTGGAGGTATTGGATCAATGAATAAATCGAACGCTGTCATTACCGAAAACATTTGTTTCGAAAATTTTTATGCCGGGATCGGGAATAATGATGCGAGTCCACTTGTCACCAACAATATCTGTTTTAGAAATATCCGAGCAGGGATTGGTGTTAGTGAAGGATCTTGTCCGATGGTGCGAGGGAATAGGTGCTATAATAATCGACGTTCCGGAATTGGTATTCGGACTGGTGCTGCGACACGCCCTGTAGTAGAGAATAATGACTGTTTCCAGAATTATATGTCCGGTATTGGCATTGATGAGGAAGCTGAGCCGATCATACGCAAAAACCGCTGCTATAGAAATAAATTAGCCGGCATTGGGTCGAGAAATCACGCCCGGCCTAGGATCATTAGTAATCGATGTTATCATAATCAGGATGCAGGGATTGGCAGCGAGGGGGGGGCAGAGCCGTTCATCAAAGGTAACGAGTGTTTTAAAAATGCGCGAGCCGGGATTGGCCAGCGAGGGGATGCGCAGACGATACTTGTTGACAATTATTGTCACCTCAATAAGGAAGGGGGAATTGGCTTTGACGATTGCAAGGAAGGCAGATCAACGGTAAGCAATAACCGGGTTATTGATAATGTTCTCGTTGCCGTAGGGATTCATGCCGGCTGGACAGTGCAATTAACCGGAAACGAGTTGTCTCGCAGGGGAGGGCTGCCGCCGATAGTGATGGTGTTTAAAGGGGCGACAGCTACGTTTACCGATAATACGATTCGTGGTGAAGGCGTTGCGGGTATTCGAGTAGCCGGGACGATTACAGCCATCGGCAATCGATTTGAAGGATTGGTCCTGACTGATTATGGGCCACCTAACTTTGCCGTGTGGGCTTTGAAGGGTGCAAGTGTCACTTTGTCAAACAATCAGTTTACTACTTGGCGGCATGCGTTACATGCTTCAGAAGCCACTGTTAATGCAGACCATAATACGGTGCGGGATTTTTTTCAGACTGCCTTTGTGGTTAGCAATGCTCCGCAGCCTGCAAATGTGTTTGGAAATATCGCCTTTTCGCAGAATCCGCAGGACAAGGTCTTGGAAATTTACGGAGCGACCGGCAATGTAACGAACAACGAATTACGTCCAAATGAGCCCTGAAGATATTTTGACAAGGTAAGGCGATAAGAGGGATACTGTATTTTTCGCGCTGTCAGTGTCGGCAGTCAGCTGATTGAGCATTGCACTGCTATTGCAGGTAACCAGCTGCGACAGCGTTGTTATTGTGAATAGTTATTGAAATAAAAAGTCCGAACGTATTAAAAGAACATTGTGATTTCAGGAGGATGAAATTAGTATTGTTGTTGCTTCTTGCATTGAAAACGGAAACATACCCTTTTAATTCACCTGCTCAATAAAAAAGAGTCCTATGTTTGTTAACAGTATCTTTCGCTAACAGTGTACACCTCCTTGACTAAAACTTTCCTTCTCCACTTTCGCCCCCGGCGAATACCCGTTGACGCCTTACGTTTTACTCTTACCTGGGGCCTTGGCGGCATGGCTGCCCTGATGATTGTGCAGCAGCTGGCAACCGGCCTGCTGTTGGGCTTTTTCTATGAACCTGTGCCTGTTGTGGCCTACGAATCGGTTCAGCACATTCAGAACAGTGTTTTTCTGGGCGGTCTTGTCCGCAATGTCCACCATTGGACCGGTCATGCCCTGGTTATCGTGGTATTTCTGCATTTGCTGCGTGTCTTTTTAAATGGTGCATTCTACCCGCCCAGGCATCGCAACTGGCTTGTTGGCCTGGGGCTCGGCGTTCTTATCCTGATGGCAAATTTCAGCGGCTACCTGCTGCCCTGGGATCAGCTTTCTTACTGGGCCGTCACCATTGCCACCTCAATGCTCGGTTATTTTCCCTTTATCGGTTCATCCCTGCTGAAAATGGTTCGGGGAGGGGCAGAGGTGGGTGCGGATACGCTGGAGTTATTTTATTTTATCCATACCACTCTTGTCCCGGCGGTTATCTTTCTGCTGATGGCGTATCACTTCTGGTTTGTCCGTAAGGCTGGGGGTGTTCTGGTTCCCATATTAGAACAGGCAGGGGATCAAAAGACTAAAAAATTTGTCCCGGTTAGCGAACTGCTGGTGCGGGAAGTTGCCTTTGCAGCGGTGGTAACCTGCGCTCTGCTGCTTTTCTCCATGGTTGTTGATGCCCCGCTGGAGGGGATGGCAAATCCAGACCTGACCCCGGCAACCGTCAAGGCTCCCTGGTATTTTCTGGGAGCTCAGGAACTCCTGCTCCATGTCCATCCACTTTTTGCGGTCTGTGTTCTCCCTTTGATTATTAGTCTTTTCCTTATTCTCCTGCCCCTTGCCGGCAGCAGGAATGGCAGACCTGGCAGGATGGTTAAAACCCTGTTTCTTTCAGGAGTTGTTTTTTTGGTGGGGCTGACCACGATCGGTATCCTGTTCCGTGGACCGGCAATGAAATGGGTGTGGCCATGGTAACAAAAAAAGTAAGACAGAAAGACTCACCGGAATCCCGTCGGAGCTTTTTGACCAAGGTCTGGATTGGGTTAGGTGTTGTTGCCGTGCTGCAGTTTTTGGCAGGTTCAGCTTACTTTCTTCTTTCAGGCAGGAAACGGGCCGGCATGCACACCGAGCAATTTCTTGAGGTTGGGTTGATTCCAGACTTTTCGCCCGGTTCCGTTACGCTTATCGGCAAGGGGCATCTCTATATCAGTAGACTTGATGATGGCGGCTTTCTGGCTATTTCCCGAAAATGTACGCATCTGGGCTGCGCAGTGCCGTGGATAGCTGAACGCAAACAGTTTGAATGCCCCTGCCATGCCTCTGTCTTTGACAACACCGGCAATGTTATCAAGGCACCGGCACCACGGGCCCTTGACCTTTTTGCTGTCAGTTTTAAGCGTGACAAGGTTATCGTCGATATCAGCACTCCTGTCAGGCGTTCCGGTTTTACCGCAGAACAGCCGGTCTATCCCTCGGAGTTAGGCTGAGGCCATGCAGAAGTGGAAGATTATCGGTGTGATTGCCACCCTGCTCATTGTCCTTTCTCTGCCGCTCTACGCTCTCAGGCAACAGCGGATGCAACCGGAACCGGCAACGGTTCACCCAGCCGCTTTCATCGGCAGTGTGGCCTGCTCAAAATGTCATAAAAAAGAGTATGACGAGTGGCAGGAGTCCCATCATGCCAAAGCCATGGCCGTAGCCAGTGAAAAATCAGTGCTTGCTGATTTTAATGACACTGTCTTCAGCCGGCAGGATACCCAATCCCGTTTTTATCGCAAGGGTGACGGGTTCTTTGTTCATACCCGCGGTCCGAACGGGGTGATGGCGGAATTTGAAATCACCCACACCTTTGGCTGGTATCCCCTGCAGCAGTACCTGATCCCGTTTCCGGGCGGGCGGATGCAGTGCCTGCCCATTGCCTGGGACGTACGGCAGAAAAAATGGTTTCACCTCTATCCGGATCTGGAACTCGATCCGAAGGAGTGGATCTACTGGACCAACCAGGGCCAGAACTGGAACTCCATGTGCGCGGACTGCCATTCCACGGCGCTCAAGAAAAACTATAATCCCGTCGCAGACACCTATAATACGCAGTGGTCAGAGATCAACGTGGGCTGCGAGGCCTGCCACGGCCCCGGGTCAAAACACCTTGACTGGGCTGAATTGCCGGAGCCGGCACGGGCAGAGGATGATAACGGCCTGCTCGTTAAGACCTCCGGGATAGACAACCGCCGGCAGGTCGAACTCTGTGCTCCCTGCCACTCAAGGCGTTCCATGCTGGGGAACTATATCCATCTGCAGCAGAACCTGCTGGACACCGAGATTCCCAGGCTGCTTGAAGAGGGGTTGTATTACCCGGACGGGCAGATCCAGGATGAGGTCTATGTATACGCTTCATTTGTGCAGTCTAAAATGTATGCAAACGATGTGCGTTGTGCTGACTGTCATAATGTGCACACCATAACGCTGCAGCAGGAGGGCAATAAGCTCTGTTTCCAGTGTCATCAGGATTCTGTCTACGATACAAAAAGCCATCATTTCCATAAAAAGGAGGGTGAGCAGGGCGAGCCGATCCGCAGCGCTGACGGGGAAATCCTTTTTGATGTCGGCAGCGGGGCAGAGTGTGTCCAGTGCCATATGCCGGGTCGCTATTACATGGTCAACGATTACCGACCGGATCATTCCATTCGCATACCGCGACCTGATGTAAGTGTTGAACTGGGAACGCCCAACGCATGCAACCGCTGCCATATTGACAAGACCAAGGAATGGTCAGCCGAATACACCGGAAAATGGTACGGGGTTAAACGAAAATTTCAATTTGGGCCGACCTTCAGCGCAGCACGCAGGGGAGAGCCTCGGGCCGGAGAGGAGTTGATCCAGATCGTCTCTGATAACCTGTCGCCTGTCTTGGTGCGGGCAACGGCGCTCTCGCTGCTGGGCAGGTACCAGGGCGATGATATTATGTCGACATTTCAACGGGCCCTGGCCGGTGATGAGGCACTTCTTCGAAGAACAGCACTCATGTATCTGCCCCCCTCGGCTCCCGAAAAACGAATGCAACTGGTTGGGCCGTTGTTGGACGATCCGGTTGAGGGCGTCCGGATTGAGGCGGCCCGAGCCCTTGCCGTCATTCCGGCTGATCAACTGAGTGACCGATGGCGCAAGATGTTTGACCGTGCGCTGGAGGAGTTCAGAGAGACAGCCCTCTACTCTGCAGATTTTGCCGCTTCCAGGCTTAATCTTGGTTCGCTGTACAGCTACCTGGGGAAAATGGATAAGGCCGAGGAGCAGTTCAGGAAGGCTGCTGAAATTGATCGGGATTTTTACACGGCCCGGACAAATCTTGCAGTGCTCTACAGCAGGCAGGGAAAAAATGATCTGGCGGAAGAACAGTTGCGCAAGGCCCTGGCCGTGGGACCGGATCTACCCGATGTCAACTACTCACTGGGGCTGCTTCTCTCCGAGCAGAAACGGTATGAAGAGTCAGCTGAACATCTGAGTAAGGCAGCAGTCGGCATGCCTGGAAATGCAAGAGTACACTATAATCTTGGCCAGCTCCTTGCCTTCCTCCATCGAAACAGTGAAGCGGAAACAGCACTGAGGCGAACCATTGAAATCGATCCCGGCAACATGAACTATCTGCAGGCGATTGCGAGGTTTTACCTGTCAACAGGTCAACTCTCCATGGCCAATGAAATTGGCCAACAGATGTTAACCGTAAGTCCTGATAACCCGGTTGGCCAACAGCTGCTCAATTACATCAAGGAGAATAAACAATAATCTTTATTTTTTCATTTGGATTCTTATCCCTGTAGGCCATATAATGACATAAATGGGTGCACAAGCATCCTTTTTCATTTTAAACCCATATCAGGAGGTTGATTATGGCCAGTGTATACAAGATTATAGAACTTGTTGGTACCAGCAAAAAATCCTGGGAAGATGCTGCTGCAAACGCGGTGGAAACCACGGGTAAGAGTCTGAAGGACCTGCGGATTGCCGAAGTGACCAAGATGGATATGGTGATTGAGAAGGGAAAGGTCGTTGCCTATCGGACCCGGGTGGCGGTTTCTTTCAAGTATCGGCATAAATAACAATCAGGCAAGGCATGAAATGAATATGGTCATACGCGCTCTGATGCTGACTGTATCAGGCAGGGGTAGGGCCGAGACATAATGTGTGTAGTGAAACAGGGGCTGTTCCTTAGGGGGCAGCCCCTGTTTTTTATATCAGGCCGTCAGTGTATCGACCTATAAAGAAACCCATCAGGGATTATGAAGGAATTGGTAATGACACGTCAAATTGTACAAACTGATAAAGCTCCGGGAGCAGTTGGCCCCTATTCACAGGGAACCCGAACCGGGCAACTGGCTTTCACCGCCGGGCAGCTGCCAATGGATCCGGCTACAGGTAAACTGGTGGAAGGGGATATTCAGGAGCAGACTCGTCAATCGCTGAAAAATCTGCAGGCGGTATTGGAAGCTGCCGGAGCCGGATTGGACACCGTTATGAAGACCACAGTCTTCCTGCAGGATATGGGGGAGTTCAAGCTCATGAACGAGACCTATGCCGGATTTTTCCCTGATAATCCACCGGCCCGCAGTGCGGTTGAGGTTGCAGCGCTGCCTCTGGGGGCACGGGTGGAAATCGAAGCAATTGCCCTGGTAAAAAACTAATTCTGTTAAAGGCCGGCACTATTTTTATTTCCTCATGGAGGAGAAACCATGCGTACCCGTCTGTTGATTATCAGCACTGCTATTTTGATCTTCTCCGGTATGGCAAAGGCCCAGTCCATCGACGCCGTCTGGAATGAGGTCAAACTGCCGCCGTCCCCCGAGTTGCAGGCTGTCAAGATAGATAGTGCAAACACGGCCCTGCTGATTCTTGACATCGAGGAGCGCACCTGTAATCTCGATCGGAGACCTCGCTGCCTCGAGACCGTGCCGAAGATCGCCGCTCTCATGGCCAGGGCCCGTGCCGCAAAAGTACCGGTGATTTATAGCCTGACCTCCAAGGGGACTCCGGACACCATCTTGCCACAGATCAAGCCCACTCCGGATGAGTCCATTGTTCAGTCCAGCGTCGATAAATTCTGGCATACCGATCTGGAGCAGATCCTTGCCGACAAGGGCATTACATCGGTGATAGTTACCGGCACTGCTGCCCATGGTGCCGTACTCCACACCGCCACCGCCGCCGGTTTCCGTAAACTCAATGTTATTGTGCCCGTGGACTGTCTGTCAGCCAAAGATACCTACATTGAGCAGGCCTCGGTGCAGTTATTGCTCACCGGTCCGGGGACAAGACGGGTGGTCAAGCTGACCCGCAGCGACCTGATCTCCTTTCTGTAAGTCAGTGGCTGGTTCCGGTTTGCCGTTGCAACACTCAACCATGTCGACAACTCATCGAATATATATATTTCTGTTGCTCCTGATTGTTGTGTCGGTCGGCCTGCTCCATACCTTTACGCCTACTGACAGGCTTGTCCTGCATGACATTTACCGCAGGGTCAGCTATTTTCCCATTGTTGTCGCTGCCCTCCTGTACGGTATTCGTGGCGGGGTATTTCTGGCTGTCTGTACCTCCATTGCCTTTATTCCTCATCTTCGCCATTTTTACCATCTTGGGCCAAATGCGTATCTTGCCGAACTACCGGAAGTTTTACTATATTTCGGAGCAGGAATCGTCGTCGGCGCCATTGCAGGTAAGGAAAAACAACTGCGGATTAAATATCAGGACCTCTCCGATCAACTTGAACGGTCCTATAAAAAATTGCATACTCAGACCAGTGCCCTGGTTGAAGCGGAAGAACAGCTTCGCGCCAGTCAGAAACTGTCTGCTCTTGGCCAGCTTTCTGCGTCTCTGGCCCATGAAGTGAAAAATCCTCTTGCCTCGATCAGGGGAAGCGTTGAGATACTGGCCGATGACTTTCCACCGGATCATCCAAAGCATGAATTCGCCCGGATACTGATCAAGGAGACAGACCGGTTGTCAACGACCGTGGAAGAGGTGTTACGCTTCTCGAAAAATCAGAAAACAAGCCGGCAAAGCCCGTCTTTTGAACCAGTAACGCAGGTTCTTGAACGGGTGATGACCCTGTTGGATAATAATTTTCGCAAGAACAATATCAACCTGCAAATACAAATGTCCCCGCAGGCTAAGCATTTTCCGGTCGATGGAGACAAGATGTCCCAGGTCTTTATCAACCTTTTGCTCAACAGCTGTGAAGCGATGGAAAAAAACGGTACAATTGAGGTGAAGGGGGCACTTGATGGGGAACAGATGAAAATTATGTTCGCAGACACCGGGCCCGGTATCCCGGAAACCGACCGCAAAAATATCTTCACTCCGTTTTACACTACCCGCAGTGAGGGAACCGGCCTGGGACTGGCCATCAGCAGCCGTATTGTAGAGAGTTATGGCGGCACCATCAGCGTGGATAGCCGGGAGCCGGAAAAAGGCACGATTTTTACTGTTTCCCTGCCCGTACAGGAAGGACAAATCAACTCCGGAGTGATTCATGAAGACTCTTCTGCTGATTGATGATGATACCAGTCTGTTGCGGGTGACGGAATATAACCTGAGCCAGGCCGGTTTTAGCGTGGTCGCTGCAGCATCAGGCAGGGAAGGGCTGGATCGTTTCAACAAAGTTCATCCTGATGTGGTGGTTACCGATGTCCAGCTCGGTGATATGGATGGCCTGGATGTCCTGCAGCAGATCAAACAGGCGAAACCGGATATGCCGGTGATTATCATCACTGCCTTTGGTTCCATTGAACTGGCTGTCCGGGCCATGCATCTGGGGGCGTTTACCTTTCTTGCCAAACCCTTTGATCGTGATGCGCTGCGACTTTCCTGTAAAAAAGCCCTGGAAATGCATAATCTGCGTCGCCGGACCCGAAGTTTAACCGAGGAGATCAACCGGCTTACAGGTGTGGCCGGAATGGAAACGGTTAATACGGCCATGGCCGAACTGCTGCAGACCGCTTTACGAGTAGCTGAATCAACGGCTACAGTGTTGATTACCGGCGAGTCCGGAACAGGCAAGGAAGTGCTGGCCCGACTCATTCACCGACACAGTCCCCGCAGCAAAGAACCCTTTATTGGCGTCAACTGTGCCGCCATTGCTGAAAATCTGATCGAATCAGAATTGTTTGGTCATGTGAAAGGGTCCTTTACCGGTGCCATTAAAGATCACCATGGCCGGTTTCAGCGGGCAGACGGCGGGACGCTCTTTCTTGATGAGATTGGTGAACTGCAGCCGGAAATGCAGGTTAAGTTCCTGCGGGTCCTGCAGGAAAAAAAGTTCGAGGCTGTGGGGGGGAACAGGGAGATAGAGGTCGATGTTCGGATTATAGCCGCTACAAATAGTAACCTGCAGGAAGCCACAAGTCAGGGGGGATTCCGCGAAGATCTATATTATCGATTGTCGGTTATCCCGCTGCACCTGCCACCGCTCAGGGAGCGCAAGGAGGATATTCCTGCTCTGGTTCGCCACTTTTTAAAGAAACTTGGCGCACCCCCTGAAGTTACATTCAGTGAAGAAGGTCTCCGAAAACTTAACCGCTATGGCTGGCCCGGCAACATTAGAGAGTTGCAGAACGTGGTGGAACGTAGTGTCATTCTTCGTTCCGGCCAGGAAATTTATCCAAAAGATATTCTGCTCGCCGACAGCGGCAAACAACGTTCTACGGGGCTGTTTCAACTTCCGGAAGGTGGCCTTTCCCTGGAGGAGGTTGAAAAATCCCTGATAACGCAGGCCCTGAGCCAAGCTGCGGGAAATCGTTCCCAGGCTGCCCGGCTCCTGCAGATTCCCCGTCATGTCTTGATTTATCGTTTGGAGAAATTCAGCATAGATCAGTAATCTCTACAGTAGAGAATATTCTTCATAGCATTGAAGAGTATTCTCTACTGTTGCTTTTCATTCCGCCTGTTTTTAATGATTTTGCTCGATGATGATGTGTTTATCTTTGCAATATTTTCGGTATGTTATCTGGTATGTTCCCTGTCTTTGGAATTCAGGCATGGTAATTGTAATGATCATGTATGAATTAAAACTGAAACCAAGCGCTTGGTTTTGTGAATTTAATGCCCATTTGAACGTCGATGAAAAAGAATTTAATTATTTATTTGACCATGGCCGTAATGGTGATCACGACAGCATCCTGTCTGGCAGAGGAGTCAACTTCACTGGCAAGTTATCTTGAGCAGGCCCTGGTGGGTAATGATGACCTCCGTGCAGCTCAGGCAGAATTTAGGGCTGGAACAGAGCGTGTTCGTCAGGCCGGAGTGCTGCCGGATCCGAAACTCAGTGTCCAGTATTACTTACAGCCGGTTGAAACCAGGACCGGTCCGCAAAATGGAGCCATTGGACTCAGTCAGGCCATCCCGTGGTTCGGTAAACTCTCTTTGCTGCATGAATTCAGTGATCACGAGGCAGCCATTTATCGACTTTAGTCACCATATTGTCCCAATCATACAACATGTAAAACGCAACCACCGGAGTAACGACAAGCAGTGAAAGCACATTGACCAATGCCATGCCCGAACTCCATAATTTCGTTAACACTGTGGATATCCAACCGACACTTTGGCTTATTACTTTGTTTATGGTGTCTTGCATCGAAGAACGGTCATCACCAACAATGCTACGCAGCCATTCGCTTTCTGTTGATGCAACCAGATTTTGCAACCGGTTAACCAAGGTCGGCACATGTTCGGCAAAAGCATAGGCC
>Ga0209013_10004918_pt1 | contig 11636 bp, 11 predicted proteins | sample Cruoilmetagenom2_FD_187291 | JGI IMG/M metagenome (GOLD analysis project Ga0209013, IMG submission 187291) | Oil polluted marine microbial communities from Coal Oil Point, Santa Barbara, California, USA - Sample 2 (SPAdes) (version 2) | ecosystem: Environmental > Aquatic > Marine > Oil seeps ...
TGGACGAGGTCTATCGAGCTGGCGCCGATCCGTTGGGCCTCGGTCTGAGCCTATCGGGAGGGGCAACGGGATCGAGGCCCTGAGGCAGAGTTCGGCCGAACTGGATGGCATGGGTCTGACCATCCCCCGCCTGCGCAGGGGCAGGCTTACACTGTCGAAGGACGACGCCTGTCAGAGAACGACGCCTGCCGGTTGCGGTTTCCGAACCAGGAACTGCTGGACAACGAGGAATTCCCTGAAATGATTCTGCTTGAGACAACTGTTTTCAGGGAATTCCTAAGGTGAGCCGATGCTTCCGTGTTTCCACGGAACGCGGATGAGGTGGAATCCATGAAGGGACCAATTCATTTGCACGATCGAGTCAAACTACCAATACTGTTACTCGCTGCTTGCTGCCTGCTGCTGGGCGGCTGTGGCGCACCAAAAGAGCCAAGCAAGGGCGAGGCTATCGTCTACGTCGCAGTACCCTTGTCAGGCTTTATGGCCAACGGGGGACAGACAGTCTTGGGCGGAGCGCGGCTGGCTGCCGAGCAGATCAACCGCGCTGGCGGCCTGTTGGATCACAAGGTAACAGTCGTTGGCCTGGACGATGAAGCCGATTCCGGCGTAGCCGTGGACATTGCCGGTGAGGTCCAATCTGCCATCGACCAGGGCAATAAGATAGTGGGCGTAATTGGCCACCTGAACAGCGGTCAGACGCTGGCTGCCATGGAAGTTTATGAGGATCTGCCAGTGGTAGTCATCACCCCCACCTCAAGTGAGGTGAGCTTGACGCAGGCAGGCTACCGAAACTTTTTTCGGGTCAATGCCAACGACGCGACTCAGGCCCGGGTGGACGCCGAGTTCCTGGTCAACACTCTGGGGGCAGAGAAGGTGGCCGTCATCTACAACGACGACCCTTACGGCCTGGGCCTGGGCCAACTGATGGCCAACGAGCTACAATCTCTGGGCGCAAAAGTGGTACTGGCCCTACAGGTCGGCGTAGAGCAGTCTACCTTTCCAGATGAGGTCTCCCAGATCCTGGCTGCCCAGCCCGATGCGGTCTTTTACGCGGGCTATGAGATAGAAGCGCCTTATCTGCGTATCGATCTGGTGGAGGCCGGGCTGACTGCCCCCTTCCTGGCCAGCGATGGCGCCTTTTTGGCGGCCACCATCGATGAGGCCGGCAGCGCCGCTGAGGGTATGTATGTCTCTGCTTTTGGACCCCGTCCCCAGGCTGCCGTCGACGAGGCCTGGATCAAAGCCTACCAGGCAGTCGAGCACCGCAACCCCGATACCTACAGCATCAACGGCTACAGCGCCCTGGAGGTTCTGGCCGAGGGTGTGAGGCAGGCCAAAACCTTTGAAGCAGCCCAGGTGGCCGAGGCCATCCGCGGTCTGGCTGGTCTCGAGACGCCGCTGGGCAGCTTGAGCTTCACCGCCAACGGTGACCTGCAGGAACAAAAGATCTATATCTTTCAGGTACAAGCCGGCGATTGGGTACAGATCTATCCCTAGTTCCAGTTCACACCGCGCACAGGGTCATTTGGGTCGCTCGCATCGGGTCCGTGACCCGATGCTAAACGCTGAAACGAGCAGAAACCACCAGGTCACGGACCTGGCTTGAGCAGAGAACAACAAATGTCTGTTCCGTGAAGGGTCACTAGTTTCACCCCGCCTCTCCACCGCTCTGCCTGCTGTACCAGAGTGCTTGACCCAGGATAACAACCCTGGTATAATCCCCGCATTCGCCCGGGCCTGGGAGCCCGGGGACCGCATGCTCCCCCAACGGAGGCGGCGCAGGCGAGCACAGCACACGACTCCGAAGCGCAGAGAGGAAAAGACATGAAGACCCGAATATTGTTCTTGGCATTTGTGATATTGTCGCTGGCTGCCTGTGGGCCGCTGTTGGGGCCCACACCTACAGCGGAGCCGGCACCCACAGACACGACCGCACCCACAGACACACCCGAAGCCGCTGTCGAGCCTGAAGCATCGTCAATCCCCGAATCCGGTTCCGGTGCAGAGCCGGTAGAGGAGCTCATGGTTCAGGGCAGCCAACAGCTCAACAGCGGAGACCTGGCGGGGGCTGAAGAGACCTTCAAGCAGCTCATCGACCTGGACGCTGAGAATGCCCAGGCCCATTCCGCGCTGGCCTACATCTATTTCCAGCAGGGGCTACTGGACGAAGCCATCGCCGAAACCGGCATCTTGCTCGAGCTGGCGCCCGATGATTTTGCCAACTATGCCAATCTGGCAGTTCTCTACCAGGAAAAAGGCGACATGGCCGAGGCTATCTCAGCCGCCGAAAAGTCCGTAGAGCTGGCTCCGGAGCAAGAAAAAGCCGCCGTGGAGGAGTTTTTCATCCAGCAGGGGCTATTGGAAGCGGAGCCGATCCCAACCCTGGCTCCGGGGCAAAAGGCTGGCGATCTGGAACCAGCCCAGCGCAACGCCATGTATGCCGAGCCGCCGCCGATGACCATTGACCCCGACAAATCATACCAGGCCACCCTCGTGACCGAAAAGGGCGAGATTGTGATCGAACTCTATGCCGGCCGGGCGCCAAACACTGTCAACAACTTTGCCTTCCTGGCGGGCGAGGGCTTTTACGACAACACCACTTTCCACCGGGTGCTGCCTGACTTTATGGCCCAGGGCGGCGACCCCACGGGCACAGGCACGGGCGGCCCCGGCTACAGTTTCGAGGACGAATTCCATCCCGAGCTGCGCCACGATGGGCCAGGCGTGCTCTCCATGGCCAATTCCGGCCCCAACACCAACGGCAGCCAGTTCTTTATCACCTACGACGCCACGCCCCACCTGGACGACCGTCACACTGTCTTTGGACGTGTAGTCGAGGGGTTGGACGTACTGGAGGCGCTGACCCCGCGCGATCCGCAGCAGAACCCAGGCATCCCCGGCGACACGATCCTGACCATCACGATCGAGGAAGACTAGTCAGCAGCGTGGGGGCGCACCTACGAGTATAGCAGGCTTTGCCCACTGTACACATAGCTACAAGGCCACCCAAAGTGGGTGGCCTTGTTTTTCTCCTCTTATTGCTTTTCAGCCAGACAGGCGAACAAGCCGGCTGGCCTGACTGCCCTCAGGGGCAGTCAGCCGCTAGCCCTGCACAACCAGATCTTATCCCTTGCTCCAGGCGAATACAGGTCCGTCTTTTCTCCATATCAGCGTAGCTCAGGCTAGTCAAGCTTGAGAGGCAACCAACAGTCGCCCGTCCACTCGACGACGGCGATGGGCCGGTTGCCGCGCCGGGCAGGTCGCAGCTTGTGCGTCTGGACCAAGCCATTCGTCACCGGCTCACCGGCAAGCGTCTGCACAGCAGCGACGCCTGCCTCCAGGAGCTCCGGGACGGTTCGCAGGCCAGTCAATTCCCGCGAGCGCCCCACCAAGACATAGCGTCCATCTTCACCACTGGCCGCCAGCCCAACAGCCGCCAGGGCGCCAATCACGCCATCCTCGGTTCCTCCCAACCCCAACAGAGGCATCTGCTGGGCAGCAGCCAGGTCTCGCGCCTCAGACTGGGCGACCAGGTGGCGCTGAGCCCTGCGTCCAAATGAAGTGACAACGTCGGGCACGGTATGGGCAACGCATAGACCCGGGTCGCTGCCCGGCTGAAAATCATCCAGCACCAGCGCCCGTACGCGGGCCAGCAGACCATCCGTATCAATATCGCCGTCTCCATCCAGAACGATGGCCGCGCAGCTATTGTTCCTGGTGCAGGGCACGCGAGGGTCCACCAGCAACTGGTGGCGCGTCACGCCCAGCAGGGTATGGTCAACAGCCAGCACAGATGCAATCTGCCGGGCCAGGTGTCCGGTCCCTCGTGATTCAAGCGTGTCTGTATCATCCAAACCAATAAAGAGCATAGCTTGACAAACCTCTTCCAGTAGGGTATGATAGTTTTGGGCAAATGCCCAAAACTATCTATTCTCATCCGCGCGCTCCTGCGCAGGACCAAAAGGAGAATCTTATGAGCAAGATCTTTGTCCGTCACCGTCGCCACGTTAGCCAGGGCGCCGGACGACCCCGCTTTGCCATCATCGCCGCCCAGGGCGCCGATTTGAAAGTGTTCAAGACCCGCATACGGCGCGCGGAGCTGGAAATGATCGCCACCACAATTGGCGCCGAGATCGTATACCTTCCCCGCGGCGAAGAGGGGGACGAGCCTGAGGGCAAGGGCAAGCGAGGACGCCGCCGCCGAAAACAGGACAGGGGCTAGGCATGCCCCGTCCCCGCAAACAGCGCGCCCTGGCACAGAGGCCCCGGCCGGCTATCTATAAACCGGCCGGTGTGCCGCTGGCTGACTTGACTCGCCTCAACCTTCTCTACGAAGAGCTGGAAGCCCTCCGTCTGGCAGACCTGGAAGGCCTAATCCAGGAGGAGGCAGCGGGACAGATGGGCATCTCTCGCTCCACCTTTCAACGCATCGTAGCCCAGGCCCACCACCAGGTCGCCCAGGCGCTGGTTGAAGGGCATGCCTTGCAGATCGAGGGCGGCAGTTTCACAGTACAGCCTCCACGGCCGCGCGGCCCTCGCCGCAAGAGCACCAAGTAGCCGGGTCGGCGCTAGCTGGCGTTCAACCTCGCCCAGCCTGCGTCACGCCCGGTAGATACGCGTCCCAGGACTCTCCCCGGCCAGTGCGCGGGTCAACTGTCTTGGCTCCCGCCCGTTGACCAGCAGCACCTCGCGCACGCTGCGCGCACGCGACAGGGCGCGGAGCATGGCCCGCTCTACCGGCAGGTCAGGCAGATCCATGGCCAGCAACTCGTCCACCTCGATCTCTGGGATCAAAGTAGCCTTGGCGTCTTTTTTGGGATCGGCGGTGAACAATCCTTGCTCATCCTTGACCAGGATGCAGCGCCGGGCGCCGATCACCTCGGCGGTGAGAAAGGCCCCGGCGTCGGTACGGTGCGGCGGAATGCGCCCCCGCTCCGCTGGTTCCTCCCACAGGCTGTAGGGCGGCATAGCGTGCATCACGGGGATGATGTCCATGGCCAGGTAGGCCGGCAGTTTGACCATGTCGTCGTGGCCGATCTTGATGCCATCGTGGGGCGCCAGTAGAATGGAGATCATTAACGCATTCTGTTCGCTGATACTGGACCCCAGCTTGGCCAGCACGCCAGTGGCCAAGCCCAGATCGAGGGCAATGGCATAGGCATGCCGGCTGCGCGTTCCACCCCCGGTCATGAGCAGCAGTTGGTGATCCGTTCGAGCAGCCACGATTTCGTCCAGCAAAGGCAGCACGACGCTGCTGCCGCGATCGATGATACTCTGCCCGCCCAGCTTGATGACGTTCAGATCAGCCAGAGGCCGGAAGACCTGTTCTAATTCGGTACTGTCCAGCAGCGTCTTGTCCATCAATGATTCGGCCATAAGCGGCGTTTCGATATGCAGCCGGCCGGTCTCGTCTCGTTTCAAGCTCATTTGAATCTCCCCTACCCAGCTAGATTGTAATGCGGACGCCATGAACCAAAACAGTACGCCCCCGAGACGGGGGCTATGAGCAAGTTTGTAAAACAGTATAAGGGCAGCCGGGCCACCCGTCAAGGTGCCCCGGCCAATCTACCAGGCTAGCTATCCAGCTACCCGGGTATCGCAGGCTACCTATCGCGCCAGGGTTCAGAATCGGGAACAAAGAGGGGTAAGCCAAATTCCTCGACGCCGAACTGGCCGATCTGTTCCTGGGTTGGCACCGAGATGAGCCAGTCAATGAACTGGTTTGCCAGCTCGGCCTTGATCTGCTGGTTTTTGTCGGGGTTCACGGCGATGACGCCGTACGGATTGAATAGGATCGGATCACCCTCCACCAGGATCTCCAGATCAATCCCCTCCAGCGTGCGAGCCAGGTAGGTGGCGCGGTCGCTGAGGGTGTAGGCTAATTGCTCGTTGGCCATGGTCAGCACAGCGCCCATCCCCTGCCCCGCCGCGATGTACCAGTCTCCAGAAGGTTCGAGACCTGCCGCGGACCAGATACCCTTTTCCTTGGTATGTGTGCCCGAGTCATCCCCTCGGGAAACAAAAAGCCCGCCAGTTTCGGAGATTTGCCCGAAAGCCTGTGCGGCATCAGTCATACCCTTGATGCCAGCCGGATCTGCTGCCGGGCCGACGATGACAAAATCATTGTACATCACATCTTTGCGACGCACACCGTGGCCGGCGTCCATAAAGGCGTACTCTTTGGCCCGGGCATGGACCATCAACACATCGGCGTTACCGTCCTCGCCCAGCTTGAGGGCCTGGCCAGTGCCCACAGCAATGACCTCCACCATCACACCGTATTCCTTCTCAAAGAGAGGCAGAATATAGCCCAGCAGGCCCGAATTCTCGGTACTGGTAGTCGTGGCCAGGATCAAGTCTCCGCCCTCAGACGATCCGGCCTCCCGAGTAGGCGCCGGCGCCTCCATCGATTCCGTGGCCGCCCCACAACCGGACAGCATACCGGACAGCAACAACAGTAGACCTGCTGCGATCAATGCGCTCTTTGTCATTTCCCTTCCTCCTTGAATGGCTTCTTGTGACGTGTCCGAAATCTGACCAAGAACAGCAGTCTGTAAGCATGGTGCTCGACCTCTTGCATCACCTACCATCGATCACTCAGGCCGGGTCCGCTCAGCCTGCATCAATACACCATCTCGCCACGCACAAAGGCGGCAGTCCGCGGGTCCTGCGGAGCATCGAAGAATCTCTCGACGCCGGCGTCCTCGACCATCTGCCCGTCCAGGAGAAATGCGACGCGGTGCGCCATCCGCTTGGCCTGGAAGACATTGTGGGTCACCAGCACTACTGTCGTTCCCCGCTCCTGGTTAAGCGTCTGCACAATCTCCTCGATCAATCCGATATTGTAAGGATCCAAATTGGCTGTCGGTTCGTCCAGCAGCAGCACATCCGGCTGGAGGGCGATGGCCCGAGCCAGGGCTACCCGCTGTGCTTCGCCGCCAGACAATGTCCGCGCCCGCTGGCGCATTAGCTGTTGCAACCCCACCTGCTCCAACGCTGCCTCCACCCGGCGGTCCGCATTGCGCTGACCCCGCAACCGCAGGCCATAGCTGACGTTGGATCGCACGCTGCGATTCAATAGGACCGGTCGCTGAAACACGGTCGTCACCCGGCGACGGTAGGCCAGGGGCATCGGTTGGTTAGCGCCAAACTCGGCATCCAGAAAGCGGATGCGGCCTGTGGTAGGGGACTCTAAGAAATTGAATAGCCGCAGCAGCGTGCTCTTGCCCGCACCGCTGGGACCGACCAGGCCAAATATCTCGCCCCGCCCGATCTTTAGATTATCTACCTGCAGCACGCGCCGGCCGTCGTAGTCTTTGGCGACGTTCTGCAGGCGGTAGATGAAATCATTCATTCGTCGAACGTCCTGCCCTGCAGGCCAAGCACAGCCGCATTGGTGATGAACGCCAGCCCCAACAGAACGACACCGATGGCCACGGCCAGGTCAAAGTTCCCCTTGCGCGTCTCCAACACGATGGCCGTGGTGAGCACCCGCGTACTGTGCTCGATGTTGCCGCCGACCATCATGACCGCGCCCACTTCAGAAATGATCGCACCGAAACCAGCAATGATGGCCACGATCACCCCTACCCGCGCTTCAGAGAGAACAGCCATTGTCGTCTGCCACTTTGTTGCCCCCAGGGCTTGAACCTGTTGGCGCAGATGGGGATCCACTCCCATAACCGCTGCCATGGTAAAGCCTGCTACCAGAGGAAAAGAGATGATGGTCTGGGCTGCAACCATCGCCGCCGGGGTGAATAGCGCCGGGATGAGCGGCGAATCCAGTTGTCCCAACGGGCCGCTGCGGGACAGCATCAAGTAGACAAACAAGCCGACCACCACGGGTGGGAAGCCCATACCAGTATAGAGTAGGGCGACCACCATTTTCCGCCCTAAGAAGCGGCTCATGCCCAGCACCGCTCCCAAGGGAATGCCTATCAGAATACTAAACAGCAGCGCTGTACCCGACACGCGCAGTGACAGCCCCACGATCTCGAACAGAGCAGAATCGAGCGTAATGATCAAGCGAATCGCCTCCAAGAGCCCGCCCATGAACCCGTCTACGCTGGACCTCCTCGCCCAATAGAGACAGAATACTTTGTCATTTCAAGCATAGAAACATGATTCCTTTGTTTTCGCACTCCAGGCAGCATGTGCGCCCGCAACGCAATGGCTCTTTTGGACAACAAAAACGGCGTCTCAAGGAGACGCCGTTTGCCCATCACACTCATCGGCGCATCTCCTTTCCAAGAGTGGGAGGCATAACCGTTTCCAGCTAGACCCTACCGGCCTCACCCCATAGACCTGCTCTGGTCCTTAGGTAGTGAGGCTCGGAGATGCAACAAACCTACTATTCGTGAGTTTCTTGTTCAAAGAACTGTGAAAATTGTAACATGAAATGGGGTAGAAGTCAAAAAACCAAGGACACATCGTCCCTGGCGGGCAGCCTGCCCGCCAGGCTCTGATTCTGGAGGTCCCACATGCGCCGGTAGAGTCCCTGCATCTGTACCAAGTCACGGTGGCTGCCTCGCTCCACGACGCGCCCCGCCCGCAACACCAGGATCTCGTCGACCTGTTCCAGGCCCACCAGCCGGTGGGTAATGAGCAACGTCGTGCGCCCGGCACTCAGGGACAGAAAGGTATTCATCACCCCGCGCTCGGTCACGGCGTCCAGGTTGGCCGCCGGTTCGTCCAGGATCAGGATTGGGGCATCCTTCAGGATGGCACGGGTGATGGCCAGCCGCTGGCGCTCGCCGCCGCTCAGTTGCCAGCCCTGCTCGCCGATCCAGGTATCGTAGCCCTGGGGCAGAGACCGGATAAACTCGTGGACCTGCGCCTGCTGCGCCGCCTCGATTATCTCTGCCTCGGTGGCTCCAGGTCTGGACAGGAGCAGGTTTTCCCGCACAGTGGCGTTGAAAAGATGGGTGTGTTGCGACACCACGGCGATGACATAGCGTACATCCTCCTGGCTCAGTTGCCGCAGTTCCTTACCGTCCAGGGCGATGGTTCCCTCTCGATAGTCCCAGAAGCGCAGCAGCAGGTAGGCCAACGTCGACTTGCCTGCGCCGCTCGGCCCGACGATGGCCAGGCAGTTGCCTTGAGGCAGATCAAAACTGATGCCGTCCAGGGCTGGGGGCTCCCCGGGATTGTAGGCGAAGCATAGATCCGCCACCTGCAGCCGGTACCGGTCCGGGGCAGGCAGTGGCAGCGGTGGGTCCGTGATGGCCGGATCCACATCCACGATTTCGAACAGCCGGCGCGCTGCTTCCAGGCTGTTGTCCAGGTATTGGGCAGCCTGGGGCAGCGGCAGCACCGCCTCAAAGCAAGCGATCACGGCCATCACCAGCAGTGCCAGGTAGACTCCATCGAGATGAGCGTCGCGGACCAGCGGGATGGCGACGACCAGCACCGCCAGCACCGCCAGGTTCATCAACAGGCCGATCAGCGCGCTGTGCAACCCGCCAATACGGGCCATCCGTCGTTGTGCATCACCCAATCGCCGGCCAAAATCCTCCACCCGGCCCAGGTAACGCTCCGACTGGCCAAAGACCAACAGGTCGGCCATACCCTGTAGCCCATCTACCAGCGTACTGTTCAGTTCGGCACGAATCAGGACCAAGCGCTGCCCCGCACGGCGGCCCAGTACCCGGGCCAGCAGCGGCACGCCGGCGCCGGCCAGCAAGTAAAAGATCAGCAGCGCCACCGCCAAACTTGGGGCAAAACTGGCCATGAGCATCGCAGCCAGCACGGCCACCAGCACGGCCACGGCCGGTGGAGCAATGGCCCGCAGGTAAAAGTTCTCCAGGGTGTCAATGTCCGTCCCGATGCGCGCCAATAGATCGCCGCTGCGGTACTGCATCAGCCGGGCCGGGGCCAGCGGCTCCAGGGCCCGGTAGAACCAGGCGCGCAGCCGGGCCAGCAAGCGGAAGGTGACGTCGTGAGAAACGTAGCGCTCCAGGTAACGAAAGACCCCACGGGCGATGCCAAAAAAACGCACGCCAACGATGGCCACCTGCAGGTCAGCGATGGACGGCTGAAGGGCAGCTGCGGAGATCAGATAGGCGGACGTCGTTAACAGGCCAATGCTGCTACCGATGGTGGCAAAGCCCAACAATGCTGCCAGCGCCATCCCCCGCCAGAAGGGGGCGGCCAGCCGCAGCAGGCGCCCAAAGGAGCCCCTCATACCTTCCCCCCTGCAGGGTAGGCAGCCGCGCTGTGGGCGTACACCAACTTCCGGTACAGCCCTTCCTCCTGCATAAGCTCTGTATGGCTCCCCTCTTCCTGGATCCGTCCCTCGGACATGACGAGGATCCGGTCGGCGCGGTGCACAGTGCTGAGCCGGTGGGCAATGATGAGGGCCGTACGGCCCACCAACAACCGTGCCATCGCCTCCTGCACCAGCTCCTCGATCTCCGGGTCCAGGTTGGCCGTCGCCTCGTCCAGGATAAGCAGGGGGGCATCCTTAAGAAATGCCCGCGCCAGGGCGAGGCGCTGTGCCTCGCCACCGCTCAATCGGGCGCCGCGCTCGCCGATGACTGTGTCGTAGCCCTGGGGTAGGGATTCGATAAAGGCCTGGGCATGAGCCTGGCGGGCAGCCCAGGCCATCTCATCGGGGCCTGCCTCAGGCCGGGCAAGGCGAATATTCTCAGCGACCGTACCGTGGAACAGGTAGGGGTTCTGCGGCACCCAGGCCACCTGCTCGCGCCAGGCCCCCCGGGGAAGGTCTCGCAGCGGCCGGCCATCCACCAGAATCATCCCCCGGTCCGGCTCTATGAAACGCAACAGGAGGTTGGCCACCGTACTCTTGCCCGCACCGCTGGGCCCGACCAAAGCCACCTTCTCGCCAGGCAATAGCCCGAGCGTCACACCCTTGAGCGCTGGCCGCTGCCCCCCGTCATAAGCATAGTGCACGTTGTTAAGGTTAAGGCTGAGGTTAAGGTTGAGGTTAAGGCTAAGAGAGGGCTCAGCCTCAGCCTTAGCCTCAGCCTTAACCTCAAGCACCTCAAAGATCCGCTGTGCAGCGGCCACGCCTGCCATGCCGGCGTGAAAGCGTGTGCCCAGTAAACGCAACGGCAGGTAGAACTCGGGCGTTAAAAGCAAAATGAACAGAGCTTCCTCAAAGAGGAGATTTCCGTAAAGCAGGCGCAGGCCGATCTGGACCGCGACCACGGCCGTGCTGAGGGTCGCCACCATCTCTAGCACCAGGGCCGACAGAAATGTCACCCGCAGCACGCCCATCGTCGCATGCCGGTAGCGGTCGCTGATCTGGGCGATGGTCTGGATCTGCTCCCGGCTGCGGCCCAGCAGCTTAAGCGTGGCCAATCCTTGCAACACGTCCAGAAAATGGGCGCTCATCCAGCTCAGGGACGCCCACTGTCGCCGGGTCAGCGCCTCGGCCGCGTTGCCGATCAACCACATGAACAGGGGGATAAGAGGCGCAGTGAGGAGAAGAATCAGGCCGGACACCCAATCCAGTGGAAAGACAAAGAGCAACACGGTGAGCGGCACCAGTGCGGCCAGCGCCAGTTGGGGCAGGTACTGGCGGAAATAGGCATCCAGGGCCTCGATGCCCTCCACTACGGTGTTGGTCAGCTCACCACTGCGCTCGCCCCGGGCATAGGCCGGCCCCAGGTCCA
>Ga0209013_10004919_pt1 | contig 11632 bp, 10 predicted proteins | sample Cruoilmetagenom2_FD_187291 | JGI IMG/M metagenome (GOLD analysis project Ga0209013, IMG submission 187291) | Oil polluted marine microbial communities from Coal Oil Point, Santa Barbara, California, USA - Sample 2 (SPAdes) (version 2) | ecosystem: Environmental > Aquatic > Marine > Oil seeps ...
AGTACATAATCGGCGTCCCTGGAAATTCCGGATTTCACAGTATCAAATGCTACTGCGCCCGCGTCTCCGCCTGGTTGTCCGGAAATAATCGGGATGTCCAGTCTATCGGCCCATATTTCTAATTGATCGACGGCAGCAGCTCGAAATGTGTCTGCAGCCCCGAATATGACCGTTTTTCCACCTTGTTTCAGTTTATATCCGAGTTTTGCAATCGTTGTCGTCTTTCCTGAGCCATTGACTCCAACAATTAATATGACGGCCGGCTGGTCAGTAAACTCAACAGGGGCTGCTTCTGATAATTGCGAGCGGAGTTCCTCGTGCAGGCCGATTTCTAACTGCTCCATTTTAGTCAGACCTTCACCGTCCACCCTTTTTTCTAATTCTACCAGGACAATATCGGTGGTCTCAATACCAAGGTCCGCCTGAATCAGCAGAGCTTCCAGGTCTTCCCACGTATCAAGCGTGATCTCTGTTGCTCCAAATAAAGTGGCGATTTGGCCAAATGCTGCTTTGCTGGACTTAGACAGGCCGTCTTTCCATTTGCTGAATGCATTGCTCATAGCGGCCCATTATATCATTTAACAGTTAACGATATAATCTGTTCATGCCAAAATCTCTTTCCCACATAGATGAATCAGGTCGAGCATCCATGGTGGATATTGTTGACAAACCGGTCACCGCAAGGACTGCGGTAGCAAAAGGCGAAGTTCGGATGCGCCCTGAGACACTGAAGCTCATCCAGGGGGGTGCCATACAAAAGGGAGATGTATTGACCGTGGCCGAGATTGCAGGTGTGATGGCCGCAAAACGAACTGCGGAATTAATTCCTCTATGTCATCCTCTAGACCTGTCTTATCTTGACGTCGATATGGAATTTGACTCGTCCCTACCCGGACTAAAAATCACCGCCACTGTAAAATCAACCGGTAAAACGGGCGTTGAGATGGAAGCACTAACCGCTGTTTCGATCGCCGCGCTGACGATCTATGACATGGCTAAATCGGTAGAAAAAACCATGCGTATTCAGAATATCCGCCTGGTAGAAAAGCATGGCGGACAGAGCGGGGACGTAAAAAACGAATAAATATTGGTGTGTTCATGAAGATTAATGTGACGGTATTCTTGTTTGCGAACTTAAGGGAGCTGGTTGGTAAGAAAATAATATCCCTCGAACTCCCAAAGGAAGTAAGCGTGGCGGAATTTAAGCTGCTAATTGCACACCAATATCCACAGTTAGAACCTCATCTGGCCACGGTATTAACTTCCATCAACCATGAATTTGCCTTCGATGAAGACCAAATCCCTGATGGCGCAGAGATCGCGCTATTTCCGCCTGTAAGTGGGGGAGCTGGCCAGGAGTATCCAACTTTTTTTGCAGTTACAGAAGATGAAATTGACATCAACCAATTGTTAAGTCGTATCACCAGCCCAAGTACAGGTGCGGCCGCGATATTTACCGGCATGGTTCGAGCGATCACCGCGCGCGGCGAGGGACATGAAACTGAATATTTGGAATATGAAGCATACGTGTCAATGGCCGAGGGCAAGATGGAACAGGTCGCGGGAGAAATCCGCCAAAAATGGCCAGCCATCGAGGGCATAACTATCGTTCAACGGACCGGGAGACTTTACCCGGGCACACCAACGGTGTTGATCGCTTGCACGGCAGCGCATAGGGACACTGGTGTATTCGAAGCCGCCAGGTACGGAATAGATCGTTTGAAGGAAATAGTCCCGGTTTGGAAAAAGGAAGTGGGGCCGCAGGGTGAGGTTTGGATTGAAGGTGAATATACACCCACCCAACGGGATTGAGAAATGAGCCATATTGCGTGTTCTAACTGCACTGCTGAATATCCTGATACGGGTGTTCCATATCGATGTACAAACTGCGGCGGTGTCTTCGATATCGTTTCTATCCCCGAATATGATCCTGAGATCGTCAAGAAATTCCCCAAATCAAATGGAATGTGGCGCTACCGGCATACGTTCAATCTGCCCGAGAACGCTCCAATGGTTTATTTGGGTGAAGGAAACACACCCTTAGTGTGGGGTGAGGTTGAAGGCGAAAAAGTAGGATTTAAGTTGGAATATCTTAATCCGACTGGTTCATTTAAAGATCGGGGAACGGCATTACTGGTAAGTTTATTACTGAGCAGGGGCGTCGATTCCGCCATAGAGGATTCATCCGGTAATGCCGGCGCATCTTTCGCCGCCTACGCGGCATACGCGGGCATTAATTCACGGATTTATGTGCCAGATTATGCATCGGGTCCCAAACGGGCTCAGATCGAGGCTTACGGTGCAGATGTCGTCCGCATAATCGGACCTCGGTCGAACACAGCGGATGCTGTGCTGCGTGAAGCAGAACTCGGGGCGATTTACGCCAGTCACGCCTACATGCCTCATGGGTTATTGGCTTACGCGACTGTTGCCTACGAATTAGTCGAACAGATGAGTGAGTCACCCGGGACGGTCATCGTTCCGGCGGGTCAAGGCAGCCTGCTCCTGGGATTAAGCTATGGATTTTTATCGCTCCGTCAGGCAGGGTTGATTAACAGCGTCCCCAGATTGGTAGGCGTACAGGCCCGGGCTTGCGCGCCATTGTGGGCGGTTTTCAATTATGGTCCGGCAGGGTTGGGATGGGTCAAAGAAGAGCCGACATTGGCTGAAGGTGTGCGGATAAAACACCCCCTGAGAGGGGACAAGCTGATAATAATGATCCGGGAGGCAGATGGATTATTTTTCGTGGTGGATGAAGAAGAAATCTTGCCTGGCCGCGATCAGCTCGCCCGGATGGGTTTTTTTGTCGAGCCAACTTCAGCTATTGTGTGGAGCGCAGTAAAAGAAATGGTCGGGAAGATGCCAGGCCCAATTGTTGCGATATTGACCGGGACGGGTTTGAAGTCGTATGATAATTGATAGTTCTTGTGGAAATAATCGTGATTAATACTGTGTGTGGTGAACGGAAAAATTTACACAATCATATCGAAATCATCGGGAGGGTGTGAATGGATGAGCGTATCGTAATAACTGGCATGGGAACTGTCAGCCCGTTAGGCTTATCGGTTGAAGAAACCTGGCGTAATGCGTTAGGCGGGAAAAGCGGCGTGGGTCCGATCACTTTATTCGATGCATCTGATTTGAACGTTAGGATCGGTTGTGAAATCAAGAATTTTAACCCTGAGGATTACTTATCGTATCGGGAGGCCAGACGTCGTGACAGGGTGCAGCAGATAGCAGCTGCAGCTGCTAAAGCGGCACTTGACCAGGCAGCAATCGATATAAATCAGATCAATCCTGAAAGGGTGGGAGTGATCGTCGGCTCTTCTATCGGGGGATTGATATCGTTACAGGACAACATTTTTAAATTACTCCAGGAAGGCACAAGAAAAGTCAGCCCTTTCGCCATTACAACGTTCATGGTCAACGGTCCTGCCGCATATATAGCCATCGATCATGGTTTTAAGGGGCCAAGTTTTTCGGTCGCATCTGCATGCTCTACTGGAGCCGATAATATTGGCACGGCGTGGACATTACTACGTTCTGGGGTCATCGACGCTGCAGTAACGGGGTCAGCGGACGCCCCTATATTAAAAATTGCCATAATAAGCTTCGATCTATTAAGAGCCCTGTCGCGTGATAATGACGATTTTTCGATGACGCCTCAACCGTTCGATAAGAACCGCAATGGCCTTGTATTTGGTGAAGCTGGAGCGATCCTTGTATTGGAGCGGGAGGGCCATGCTAAGGCAAGAGGGGCAGAAATTTTGGCTGAAGTTGCCGGGTATGCGTCAACAGCAGATTCGTTCCACATAACGGCCCCTTCGGAGGATGGGTGGGGAGGTGCCCGAGCGATCCGTAATGCCCTAGAATCGGCCCGCATCGATAAATCTGAGATAAACTACATCAACGCCCATGGCACAGCGACTGTCTTGAATGATCGATCTGAAACCCGCGCCATAAAGACCGCTTTTGGCGATAGAGCTTATGATATTCCGGTCTCCTCCACCAAATCGATGACCGGCCATACGATGGGCGCAGCCGGTTCTCTGGAGGCAATATTTTGCGTCAAATCCATAATGGAAAATGCTATCCCGCCCACAATCAATTATCAAACACCTGATCCGGAGTGTGACCTGGATGTTGTCCCAAATCATGCACGAGAAATACCGGTCCATATTGCGATCAGCAACTCGTTCGGCTTTGGTGGTCATAATGCGGTACTGGTTTTAAAGGAGTATAAATAAAGAATAATTGTATGGATTAGCTATTCAGCACACAAGCCGAAATGTTAATCCGTTTTGCAAGATTGATGTTTGACTGGTAAAATTAGGTTGAACTAATGGATCGCCAGCTACCCGACCACCAGTGGGGTGACTGGCGCTCCCTGAGTTCCAGGAGGCTTAAATGGAAATACTTCATCAGGGAGACCTGGGTGTTGAATCACCCCAGGATTTTGCCCAGCGATTGGGGCTGCCGTTCAATAATTATTTAATCCTGACCCGCGCACTCACGCACCGCTCTTATTTAAACGAGCATCCTGAAGCGCTCGAAGATAACGAGCGATTAGAATTTCTCGGTGATGCGGTGCTCGATTTTTTGGTAGCCGCCTGGTTGTATAATCATTTTCCAGAAAAGGCCGAAGGAGAACTGACGCGCCTTCGTTCTGCTTTAGTTCGCACAGAACAACTGGCAGATTTTGCAACCCAGATCGATTTGGGAGACGCCACACGTTTAGGGCGTGGTGAAGCAGAAGGTGGCGGTCGTGAAAGACTGGCAATATTATGCGGAACTTTCGAAGCTTTAGTGGGGGCGCTGTATCTGGATGCTGATTTGCAGGCGGTATGTGATTTTATCGAGCCGATGCTGGAACCGGTAGCAGACCATATCATCTCCACAAGGCAGCATCAAGATCCCAAAAGTTCTCTCCAGGAATGGGTACAGGCGCAAGGTCTCGTCCCACCTGAATACAACACACTTGCTGCTGACGGACCGGACCATGAGAAGATCTTTGAGGTCGAGGTGCTGATCGATGGAAAGCCAGTGGGTCGTGGAAAAGGAAGAAGTAAACAATCTGCTGCCAAAGATGCAGCCAGCGACGCACTTGAACTGCTAGGGGTATCATAAACAATATGCCGGCACAACTAAAATCTCTAGAAATGCAGGGCTATAAAACTTTCGCGAATAAGACATTATTCGAGTTTTCTGATTCCATTACCGTTATTGTCGGTCCAAATGGCAGTGGAAAATCTAACATAGCAGATAGTATTCGTTGGGTGCTCGGCGAACAATCTTACAGCCTATTGCGCGGAAAAAGAACTTCCGACATGATTTTTTCCGGATCAGAGCAGAGGGCGCGCTCAGGAATGGCCTCCGCGACAATTACGTTTGATAACAGCAATGGTTGGCTGCCGATTGAATTTACGGAAGTAGCCATTACTCGGCGAGCGTATCGGGATGGTCATAACGATTACCTGATCAACGGACAGCGAACACGTTTGAGGGATGTTTCTGAATTATTGGCACAGTCGGGACTTGCAGAACGTACGTACACAATAATCGGACAGGGCTTGGTAGACGCTGCGCTTGCTTTAAAGGCAGAAGAAAGGCGTCGATTGTTTGAAGAAGCAGCCGGCATTGGTCTTTATCGTTCGAGGAGAGAGGAAGCGCTGCGCCGGCTGGATAAGACTCAAAGAAATTTGGAAAGAGTCCATGATATTTTGGTAGAGCTCAAACCACGTCTACGCAGCCTCGAACGGCAAGCCCGACGGTCACAAGAGTACGATCAAGTTAAATCTGATTTGCAGGTTGTTCTACGTGAATGGTACGGCTATCACTGGCATCGAACTCAGGAGGAGCTTGCCAGCGTAATGGATGATGCTCATCAACAGGATCAATCTCTGACTCAGGCACGTGATGTACAGTTGCGATTGAACAATAAACTCATTGATACACAGGGTAGGATTCAGGCGCTGCGAGAAAAACTGAATAATTGGCACCGGCAGTCATCGGAGTTGCATAGCAAGCGTGAATCTGTCAGTATGGAACTGGCTGTCATCGATGAGAGAATTAAATCATTAGGTAATCAGAAACTTGTCTCAAATACAGAAATAGCCAGGGTTGAAGAAGAGCTGGGCAAGGAAAAAGACAGACTTAAAACTGTAATCGAAGAAATTAGCCAGAGTGAAGTTGAGATAAATGATGCCCGGTCTCATTTGGAACGCGCGAAAGATGTTCTTTCGCAACAGCAGGAGAGTTTTCAAAAATCGGAGATTGAGCTTCAAGACGCACGTGATTTGGTGGCTGATATCACGCTGCAGCGGGGAGAGCTTCAAGTCCGCCTTTCAGAAAGAAGAATTCAAATTGAGCACGATGAGCAATCACTCCAGACTGCGCGAGATGCATTTTCAGATGCGGAAATAAAATTCAATGAAGCTCAAGAACACCTGGATGTAACACAAAAAGAATTCGAAGGGGTTAAGGGGGGCGTCGAAGCAGCAAACGATCAATTAGAGGCCCATCAAAAGAAGATTGTTGAGGTTGAGGATCAAATTAAAAAAAGAATCACCAACCGCACAGAATTAAAATCCGAATTAGCGCGTGTTTCGGCTCAATTAGAGGTCTTGGATCAGGCGGATGCAGCATTAACCGGTTATACGGAGGGAACACGAGTTGTTCTCCAGGCAGCGGGGAATTCACAATTAGAAGGCATTCTTGGCACATTAAACAACCAATTAGAAGTGCCGGCAGAATTAGAAGTAGCAATAACGGCGGTTTTGGGTGAGTACGTCGATGCGGTTATCGTGGAAGGAGATTCGGTTGATGCCGTTTCTCTGTTATCTGACAAAGCTAAACGAGGTGTGCTGCTGCCTATCGATCGTACCAGAGCAGCTCCCAAGGCTCCTTTGGATGTGGTGATTGAAAGATTTAATTTGCTGGGTGTTGCCGCCGACCTGGTAGAGTGCAAACCAAAACTAACAATGGTTAAAGAAGTTTTATTGGGAAGAACCTTGATCGCTCGAGATAGGAAGTCCGCCGTAGAGTTGTTGAGCTACTTTGATTCTGAGCATCGAAAAAATATGGAAGACGATCGATTTTTAGATGTCCGCGTTGTTACTCTCAACGGTGAAATATATTATGTTAGCGGTCCGGTGTTGACTAGTGGAGTACAAGCTGATTCAAAGGATCAAACCTTGTTCAGCCGTGCGAGGAGACGCCAGGAGTTAGAATTACAATTCCGCGAAGTCGATCAAGAGGTTACTGCTGTAAATCTTCATCTAGGAAAAGTGGGGGAGGAAATTGACGCACTAAGAGACGAAGAGAGAAAACATATTGAGAATGCAAATTCTGCTCAAGCTAATTATGAGCAGGCTGCGCTAAAACAAGAACAGGCCAGGGTGGAGCTCGATCAAGCTGCACAAGAAATGGAGTGGCGAAAAGTCCAACGCGATAAATATCTGGCCGACCTGGAGGTCGCTCACAACGAAGTTGAAGTATTGCTGCATCAATTGACAGAACGCGATGAAGAATTAACAAATGCAAATGAACAACATCGGGAGAAAAAACTAAGCCTTACATACCAATCGCTCGATGAATATCGGTTAGAAGTATCCCATTGGGAGAAAATAACCGCCGTTCTGGACCAATCGATTACGGATAGTAATAAACGGGTACAGGAGCGTGAGATATCTACCGGGTATATAAAACAGACTCTTAATGAGCTTCAAAGCAGGCAAAATGAACTCACCTCGCTGACAGAATTGCTGGATAAAGATCGAAACAATCTACGAGTTACTGAATCCGATCTTGATGACGAGATCCATGTTTTTCAGGATGACATTGATCCCGCTCAAGAAACTCTTGAAAATGCAGAATTGGAGCAGATAAATTACCAAAAATCAGAGGCGGATGCACGCCAAACATTGAGTAACGCTGAACATCAAAATGCACAGGCGCGGATTGCTCTTGCCCACCATCAGGAAGCGCTAGATTCTCTCCGCAGGCGCATAGAAGACGATATGGGCCTGGTGGAGTTTGAATACGTGGAACAGATTTCTGGCCCGACACCTTTACCACTGGATGGTTTTGTTCAGCAATTACCGCAAGTACTTGAACTCTCTTCTGATATTGAGGACGTAATAAATCGAAAACGTGCCCAACTGCGTCGTGTTGGCCCAATCAATCCTGAAGCGCAGCAGGAATACCAAGAGATAAATCATCGATATACATTTCTTTCTGAGCAGGTAGCGGACCTCGAAAAAGCTGAGATTGACGTACGGAAGGTCATCCAAGAACTCGATGAATTGATGGAACGCGAGTTCAAGAAGACATTCGATGCCGTAGCTGCTGAGTTTAGACAAATATTCAGACGATTATTCAACGGCGGTTCTGCTCATCTGGTTATGACCGATCCGGACGATATCAGCCAGAGCGGTATCGATATCGAAGCCAAGCTGCCTGGTCGCCGGTCGCAAGGCTTATCATTGCTTTCGGGAGGTGAGCGAAGTCTGACTGCTAATGCTCTGGTGTTTTCATTGTTGAAAGTGTCACCGACTCCATTTTGTTTGTTGGATGAAGTCGACGCGATGTTGGACGAATCGAATCTGGGACGATTCCGGGAAATGCTGCATGAGCTCAGTGCTGACACCCAATTTATTATCGTGACGCATAATCGGAATACTGTTCAAGCAGCTGATGTGATTTATGGAATTACAATGGGGAGGGATTCGGTTAGCCAGGTGGTGAGTCTGAAACCCGATGACGTCACCAGAGAACTAGCTTAACTAAGATTGAGACCGTAATTAAAAAGCCGCTTGTCGAAATTCTCAGACAAGCGGCTTTCAATTATGGATTCAAATCACGGTTGGGTGCCCGGCACCGATGATTGTTGGATTAATTGTTGGATCGCTAATTGTGTTTGAATTGGTAGTGTTGGTTCTTCCGGAACTCGATCTACCCAATAATCCATTATTTCGATAGTGGCGTTAGCTCGAGTTTCGGTCAGCCATTCATTGAACGCTTGCTGTTTTTTCTGGCTGCAATCTGTTTCAGTTAAGGTGCGTTCCTCATTGCCCAGTGACTGAATGATATGGTATCCAAATTGTGTTTCGATTGGGCTGCTGATATCCCCAATCTTCAAGGCGAAAGCAGCTTCTTCAAATTCATTGACCATAACGCTTTCACCAAACCAATTCAGATCTCCACAGTTGTCTTTATTACTCGTATCGGTAGAGAATTCTGCTGCTAATGAACAGAAATTTTCCCCATCATCAAGGCGGTCCTTAATCTCTACTGCGGTTTGTTCGTCATCTACAAGGATATGTCGAGCCCAGACCTGGCTTTCGGAACAGGACATATCACCAAACATATCATCTATTAATTCTTCGCGATAAAACTGCGACGCGATATCATATCGCAATCCTTGCACCATGTCAGATGTTGATATCCCGTAAATATCAGATATTTGAGCCAACGTTTCTTTGTAATAATCTTGATATCCTTCATAAGTGAATGGGGTTGGGGAAGGAGCGGCAGTAGGCTGGGTAGTTGGTGTAGAGATTTCTGTCGGGGATACGGTTGGCTGATCCTCTTCAACAACTGCTGTTTCTGTTGATGGTACGAGTGTTTGTTGAATAGATGAAAGTGTTGGGGTAGAAATTGGTTCAAACGTTGCTGTGGGCGTAGGGGTACCATCCGCGAAATAACCGAAGGCCTGTTCGAGCTCTTGCTCGAATTTTTCTTCGGTTATGGTAATCCCTCGACTATTGGCTTCCTGACGTATAAGTGTATCGTCAACCATGAAATCTAAAGTTGACTGGCCCGCTGTAAGTGGTTCGAGTTGAGCCAATAGTGGTTGCAACTGGCTGGTAATTGAAGCGAGAGAGTTGGGATCACTACCGAACAACGACGCAAGCTGTAATGTGTTCTCAATCCTGCGAATGATGTTGTAGCGATAATAACTGGTTTGCGTTTGCCAATCGCCGGTTGAAATTTTCTCATCGTTGACGATTGCTACCGGTTGGCCGGGTTGAATTACATACTGAATGAAGAACGGAATAGTAATCAGTGCAATCACAGCTACAATAACGATTATCACACCAGCCAGTATGATAGTTCTTTGCCGGCGTTCTTTATCCTCACGAGCCATATGTTTTTTTGTCGTCAGATATGGTCTCGGTTGTTCACTTTGTTTTGCCATCAGCTACCTCAATGTATTAAAACGGGGCACAGGCAGGCTTTAGCCCATGCCCCGAAGGTTGAAGATAAAAATATACAATCAGCGCAACACTTCACCAGCGAATGGAAGCAGCGCGATGTGACGGGCTCTTTTAACTGCACGAGCCAGTTCACGCTGGTGTTTCGCGCACGCTCCTGTCTGTCGCCGGGCTCGAATCTTGCCGTCTTCCATGATATAGCGTCGTAAAACGTCAATATCTTTGTAGTCTATTTTGATGCTCTTATCGGAGCAGAATTGACATTCTCGGGGACGCGCAAAATAGCGGCGTTGTGGTCTGCGACCCCTCGGTCCATTTGTTTGTTCACTCACGGTCTTTCTCCTTGTGCTAGTTTGTCGTTCGATTCTGCATCTATTTTATTTTCGACGCGTTCTTCAGCCGGAGGGGGTTCTCGACGATCGTCCAGCATGATCATTTCGTTAGCTACGATTTCAGTGGATGTGTGCCTGTGCCCTTCTTGATCTTCCCAGTTACGTGTTTGTAACCTTCCCTCAAGATACACCAGACGCCCTTTGACCAAGTACTGCTTACATATCTCAGCCAAAGTACTCCATGCTACAACGTTGAACCACTCCGTTTCCGATTTTCGTTCACCTTCTGATGTATTCCAACTGCGTGTTGCTCCAACACTGAAAGTAGTCACTGGTCGTCCAGAAGGTGTGTACCTCATCTCAGGATCGCGTCCGACACTACCGATAATTAATACTTTGTTTAGGCCACGTGTCATAATCAACTCCTCAATGATGTACCCCATAACTCGGTGTGCATGTTATTGAAGTGAATTAATTCGTGGATATTATAGAAAATCGCATGACGGGTTCAAGCAGGCGTAAATTTCTTTCGAGTTCTACACCAAAAGATGGATCCGTCTTGATAAGCATGAAGACGTACTGGCCTTCTTCTTGTTTTTGAATCGGGTAGGCTAATTTTTTCAGTCCCCAAAGGTCGGTATTTACAATTTCACCGCCACCTTTGGTTATCCAATCATTAACGCGTTCGACAATTTCGTTGAAGGCGCTTTCGTCCAGATCAGGGTGGACGATATAAATTAATTCGTATTCGCGCATGGGGATGCCTCCTTTCCTTGGGATTGCCCTTGATCTTCACCGTGGGTTAGTCAAGAGCGGAATTGCAACGCATGTTGGCGCTAAGAGCAGGTAAGTTTAGCATAAAGGAATGAAATTGCAAAGGGTAGATGAGAGGAGTTTCATTCTTCCAGCAATATCTAAAGGTGTCATTCTTATGCGGTGATCGCTGAACGGAATTGCTATGACGAGATTGATTTCTTGACTACTTTAAGAAGAGAAATTATGATCAATGTAATATACTATGCGTATTATTGTTATTCACCGGTCATGTTTTAAAGGATTATACAAAACCAAAACAACTACAGCTTG
>Ga0209013_10004920_pt1 | contig 11632 bp, 8 predicted proteins | sample Cruoilmetagenom2_FD_187291 | JGI IMG/M metagenome (GOLD analysis project Ga0209013, IMG submission 187291) | Oil polluted marine microbial communities from Coal Oil Point, Santa Barbara, California, USA - Sample 2 (SPAdes) (version 2) | ecosystem: Environmental > Aquatic > Marine > Oil seeps ...
GTCCAAAATCAATGACAACTGCGGTGATATTGTCACGGGCACCGTTCCGCAGGGCCTGTGTTACCAGTTTTTCGGCCGCATCAGTTGCGACGAATTGCCGGGATAGCAGGTCAAGCATGCGCAGGTCTGATAAGGCATTATAAAGCCCGTCGGTACATAAAAGAAAGCGCTCTGATGTATATAACGGGTCAATGCGATTATCTACCCAGGGCAGCGGCTCTCCGGTACCCACAGCGCGCGTCAGCATGTGACGCAGGGGATGCAAGTGTGCTTTAGCGGGGTCAACCTCGCCTTCAAAAATCATATCCTGTACAAAGGTATGGTCGACAGTCATACAGCTTAAACGGCCTTTTCGCAAACGGTAAATTCTGCTGTCACCCACATGGGCGATGACACTGTGAGTACCCGTAATTACGAGACAAGAGAGGGTTGTTCCCATATCCTCCAGCTTCCTGTCTCTTAATCCCTGGAGACGGATGTATCGATCGATGCGCATGATCTCTTCGGATAAATAGCGGCTTATGTCTATTGGGTTGGGTTTTGGCTGTTCCATTATTTTTTTTCTATAATAATTATTGAGGCCATCACAAGCCAACCGGCTGGCAAGACCACCACCAGGGTGGCCACCCATACCGTCGGCAACCGTAAAAAGATGCCCCTTGCCATTTAAAAATACTGGCGCGGATGTCACTCGCACGGCATCTTGATTGTAGTGCCGTTGCCCGATATGGGTGGAAACACCATAATCGATGGAACAGGAGTCCGGTCTCAGAGCGCTGTTTTCTTTCGGTTCGCCCTTGCTAACCACAACAAGATGCTTTTTTGACATCCGATATACCAATCTTCGGTGTCACGATTTTCAAGGATAAAGAAAAATTGTGATCACGTATGAGTTCGTTTTATTTTAAACAATTCTAACGGCTCGCTAATACCTTTTGCTAAAGTCGGAGGAAGTTTATCTCCAGAAATATTTTTGTCGAGACCTGTCATGGTTGGACCGCTGATTAAGATGTCAGTCCCGAAGCGCTTATTCATCTCCTGTATTCTAGAGGCTACGTTCACCGTATCGCCAATCATGGTATATGAGAGACGATCAGGGCTACCGATATTTGCGGCCACAACTTGACCCGTGTGAACGCCGATACCGTGTTCCAAAGGTTTGTAGCCTTGATTCGCCAATCTTAAATTTACGCGTGAAAGTCTCCCCCGCATTTCAAGAGCAGCGTTTACAGCGTGTTTATTATGATTTTCCAACGATACCGGAGCCCCAAAAACCGCCATAATTTCATCACCAATATAATGAAGTACCAGTCCATGGTTCTTTTTAATTGTTTCAGACATTTCTTTAAAATATTCATTCAATATCATTACAACTTCCTTGGATTTAACCGATTCCGATAATTTGGTAAAATCTCGTAAGTCTGAAAATAGAATCGTTACTTGTTTTTTCTCTCCATCTAATGGAATACGGTGAGTCAAGATCTCATCCCTGACTTTTTTATCAACATACTTTCCAAAAGTCTCATTAATGAAATCGTTTTCCTTTTGTTTTCTTCTTTCACGATCAACCATCCATCCAAGGGTTAATCCAACCAGGTTGAACATAAAGATTTGTAATACTATCGTGAGCAATTCACTATGTGGGTCTTTGTACAAAAAGACATGAGGGGTGTATACAATGCTGATACCGATGGATGTCGCGAGTCCACTTTTCAGACCAAACCAGAATGCCGCCATCAATATTGGGAAAAAAAAGAGCTCGCGGTGGAAAAGATGCAACGCAAGATTTCCATGTATCGAATTGTAGTGAAACACAGTTATTATTATTGTGAGCCCAACAATTAAAACTCTTTTAGTTCGTACGGAATTTTTATTCATAATGATGCCATAACCCATTTAAACTTTAATCATCGTTTGATTTTCAGCCCCTTTACCAGGCCGTACACAACAGGTACCACAATTAAGGTTAGCAATGTAGCGCTCACCATTCCGCCTACCATGGGAGTGGCGATCCGTTTCATTACCTGGGAGCCGGTGCCGTGCCCCCACATGATCGGCATCAGTCCGGCCATAATGGCCACGGCGGTCATGATGATGGGCCTGACGCGTAACACAGACCCATCGATAATGGCCTGGGTGAGATGACTGCGGTTGAAGTCTTCACCGTGCTGCTTCTTCTGCCGTTTGTAGGCTATATCCAGGTAGATGAGCAGCACTACGCCGATTTCGGTAGATACACCGGCAAGGGCAATGAACCCCACGACCACGGCCACGCTCATGTTGTAGCCCATCAGGTACATGAGCCACAAGCCTCCGGTGAGGGAGAAAGGCACGCTGAGCATGACAATCAGGCTCTCGCTTATGTTCTTAAAATTGAAGTACAGGAGCAAAAAGATGATAACCAGGGTCATCGGCACCACGACCATCAGTCGCTTTTGAGCCCGTATCATGTACTCGTACTGCCCGCTCCAGACCAGGCTGTAGCCGGGTGGCAGGTCGATTTTTTCTTCCACCGCCTTTTGCGCCATTTTCACGTAAGTACCTACATCGATTCCCCTGATATCCACATACACCCAGGCATTGTTACGGGCATTTTCGCTCTTGATCACCGGAGGTCCTTTAGTAATTTGGATATCAGCGAGTTGTCCGATGGGTACTTGGGCACCGGTGGGTGTGGGCACCAGGATACGGTGTAACTTCGCGGGTGTATCCCGGAGTTCCGCACCGTAACGCAGGTTCACTGGATACCGTTCCAGCCCCTCAACGGTCTGGGTCACGTTCATACCGCCCACGGAAGACATGATAATATCCTGAATATCCCCCACAGTAAGCCCATAGCGGGCAGCCTCGATGCGGTTAATCTTGTAATCTAGAAAATTGCCTCCGGTCACACGTTCCGCGTATACACTCAGCGTGTTCGGCAAATCACGCATGATCGCTTCAACTTTTTCTCCCAAATCATTGAGTACCTGCAAATCCTCTCCCATCAGCTTGATACCGACGGGTGTTTTAATGCCGGTTGAAAGCATGTCGATGCGGGTTTTGATGGGCATGGTCCAGGCGTTGGTTAGTCCTGGAAACTGGATGGCATTATCCATCTCTTCAATCAGTTTTTCCACGGACATTCCCTCCCGCCATTCGGACTCCGGTTTGAGCATGATTGTCGTTTCCATCATGGAAAGGGGGGCTGGGTCGGTAGCGGTCTCGGCCCGTCCGATTTTACCGAATACGTGATGCACTTCCGGAAAGGTCGCGATGATTCGATCGGTTTGCTGCAGCAGTTCCTTGGCCTTAGTAATTGAGATCCCCGGCAAGGTCGTGGGCATGTACAGCAGATCGCCTTCGTTCAGAGGAGGCATGAACTCGGAACCCATGCCTTTCCAGGGAATGTAGCTTACCGCCAGGATCACCACCGAGAGTATCACCACAATATTTTTGGCCTTTAGCGCCAGGTGAATGACGGGCCGGTAAATCCAGATAAGGAACCGGTTGATGGGGTTTTTATGTTCCGGCCTGATTTTGCCGCGAATCATGTATCCCATGAGTACCGGGACAATTGTCACGGCCAAGAGTGCCGCTCCCATCATAGCATAGGTTTTGGTATAGGCCAGGGGCCTGAAAAGGCGGCCCTCCTGGGCCTCCAGGGTGAACACGGGCAGAAAGCTGACGGCGATGATCAGCAGCGAAAAGAACAGCGCCGGACCCACCTCCACAGCCGCATCCCGTATCAACTCCCAATGGGGCTTGCGCCCGCCGTCCTTTTCAATGTGCTTGTGGGCATTTTCGATCATAACGATGGCCGCATCCACCATGGCGCCGATGGCGATAGCGATGCCGCCCAGGCTCATGATATTGGCGTTGATGCCTTGACGTTCCATGATGATAATACTGATCAACACCCCCACCGGGAGGGTGAATATACCCACGAGGGCACTGCGGAAGTGAAATAGAAAAACGATGCAGACCAAGGCCACGATGAGGCTTTCCTCGATCAGGGTTCCCTTCAAATTGTTCACGGCTCGCATAATCAGGCTGGAGCGGTCGTACATCGTTTTGATTTCCACACCTTCGGGTAGTCCTGCCTGGAGCTCGTCAAGTCGTTTTTTTACATTTTGGATCACTTCCAGGGCGTTTTCCCCGAAACGCATGATGACCACACCGCCCACCACCTCGCCGGTGCCGTTCAAATCCGCCAGGCCTCGCCTTAGCTCGGGACCCAATTTGATGGTAGCCACGTTGCGCATCAGGATCGGCGTGCCGCTGCTATTGACCCCCAGGGGAATGTTATACAGATCTTCGATGCTCTGGATATATCCCAGTCCCCGGATCATAAATTCGGTTTCCCCCATTTCCACCAACTTGCCGCCGACATCGTTGTTGCTGCGCTGGATCGCCCTTTTAATCTTCTGGATGGGGATATTGAAGGCCCGCAACTTATTGGGATCCACGATCACTTGATATTGTTTTACGTATCCGCCAATTGAGGCTACCTCCGCCACACCGGGCACGCTGGCCAGCTCGTAGCGTAGAAACCAGTCCTGGATGGAGCGTAACTGAGCCAGGTCATGTTGGTTGCTTTCCAATATATACTCGTACACCCATCCTACGCCGGTGGCGTCGGGCCCCAAAGAAGGGGTGACGCCATTTGGCAGACGTCCGGCCACATAATTGAGGTACTCCAGTACACGGCTGCGGGCCCAGTAAAGATCGGTTCCGTCCTCGAAGATAATGTAGACAAAGGACAGCCCGAAAAAGGAATACCCGCGCACCACCTTGGCGAAAGGAACCGACAGCATTGCCGTGGTCAGTGGGTATGTTACCTGATCTTCCACCACTTGAGGGGCCTGCCCGGGGTACTCGGTAAAAACGATCACCTGGACGTCGGACAGATCCGGGATAGCGTCGAGAGGTGTCTTAACTGCTGCATACAGGCCACCGGCGATGATAAAAAGAGTAGCCAGAATCACTATGAATTTATTCTTGATGGACAAGTCGATCAGTTTGGCGATCATATTAAAACCTTTCTCATCAATTATTTTCTCTCAGGTGAAGTTGAATCCATATCCATGCCGGACATATCGAGCTTGTCCGCGGCAATACTTTTCGAACTTTCACCCAATTTTGTCTTACGGATTCCAGGGTTCTCGGCCAGCTGAGCTTTGCTTTGTCGGACTTCAAGCATTTTTTGGATCGCTTCCTGCAGGCGACTCTCCGAATCGAGCAGGAACTGGCCGGAGACGACAATTTCTTCCCCCTCGTTCAATCCCTTCAATACCTGTACATCATAATTGCCCCCTTCGATTCCGAGGGTGACTTCCCTGGCCTGAAACCTTCCCTTGCCACGCGCAATAAAGACGATTTGACGCACCCCGCTGTCAATCACGGCTTCCTGGGGAATCACCAGGGTTTCAGTCTGAAGGGTAGCGCTGAGGTATACGTTGGCATACATACCCGGCTTGAGTTTAAACTCCGGGTTGTCAAATTCCAGGCGAAGTTTGGCAGTCCGTGTACTGGGGTCCATATAAGGATATACATAGAGTATGTGGCCTTCGAATTTTTCCCCGGGGATATAGGCCAACTCCATCTCGGCGGGCATACCTTTTTTTATCCAGGGAAACTCGTATTCATAGACCTCCACATCCACCCATACATGGGATAGATCGGCAATCTCGTACTGATGGACGCCGGACTTGACGTGGTGGCCCTTGAAAGCGGCCTTTTTGACAACGACGCCATCGGAGGGGGAGAAGACGGTAAGGGTCTTGCGAATTTCACCCGTTTGTTCGATCTTGTCAATCTGGTCCGGTGTCAAGTCCCAGTATGCCAGCCGTTTCCGGGAGGCATTGAGCAACCGTTCGGCACCCCGTCGTACACTTTTTGAAGCGTTGGGTGAAATCGTGTCACGTTGTTGCAGGGCCAGCAAATATTCCTGCTGGGCCGAAAACAGTTCGGGGCTGTAGATGTCAAACAACGGCTGACCTTTGGTGACATGATCGCCGACAAAATCGACGTGCAGCTTTTCAATCCAGCCGTCGAACTTTGTGTTGACCGCATAGAGCCGGGTTTCGTCATAGGTGATATTGCCGAACGCGCGGATCGATTTGGTCAGGTTTTTTTTCTGAACCCGTCCCAGCCGCACCCCCATGTTCTGGATGGTTATAGGATCGATGCGTACCGTGGAAGCCGGTTCTTTTTCTTCGCCTTCCTCCTCGTACACCGGCACCAGGTCCATTCCCGTGGGGGATTTTCCAGGCTCGTTGCTGATGTATTTTGGGTCCATGGGGGCGACGTAGTATTTTATCTTTTTACCGGTTTTGGGATCGACCATACCGGCTTTGAGTTTCTCGGCGGCTACAGCCTGGCGGATACCGAAATCCATACCGCCCATGTCGATATTCATTATCTCCACAAGAAACATTATTCCCAAACCGGCGAAGGCCCATCCAGTGCCGAGGACAGTGATAGTTATAATTTTGGCCGATGTGTTTTTCATGGCGATTCAACCTTTCATTTTGCCTGATTCACAGAGAAAATATTTCCGATTAAGTTCAAAAACATATGTCTACCTGATTGATGTACCCACTACCTTTCCCAATTCAGCACGGGCAATGCCCATATCACTGCGTTTCTTGGCCAGTGACAGGTTGGCCTTAAGCCAGATTGTGTAGGCATCGATCGCATCGGCAAACGCCACCTTGCCGGATTCATAACTGCGGGTGGCCACTTCCAGAGCGGTTTGTGAAAGCTCCACAATGGTGTTGGCATAAAGCGCTTCCTCTCTCCGGGCGCGATCCAGCTCGAACCAGAAATTGCGAACCAGAAAATCGGTTTGTGCTTCGGTTTTTTGCAGTTTATGCTTGAGGGCGGCGAGTTTCTCCCGTGTCCGGCGCACATAGGCGTCGTCGGTACCGTACCAGGGCAGCTTGGGCAACCCGATTCCCCTACCGGCCGACACCACGGTATCAAATGGGGCCTTCATGGCCGCCGATCCTACCCGGTTAACGGCCTCGTCCTCGTACAGGGAGAGGTTCAGAGTGTAAGGCGGCTGAATCATGGTTTCGGCCATCTCGATCATACGTTCCATTTTACCGACTTGAGCGCGTATTTTCCGGATTTCCTGGCGTTTTTCGCCGGCCAGCACGTACAGTCCTTCAAGACTCGGCTGGTTGCGGTCGAGTGCAGGGCCTCGGGGAAGACCGATGGTCACTTTCGGCGCCAAATTCAGGATTTCGCGTAATTTGGCTTCCACGGTCCGCTGACGTTCATCCAGGGTGACCAGGTCTTCGGTAAGTGTTTCCCACTGGATGCGAACTTTGACCACGTCCTGGTAGCTGGTCTTGCCGGACTCGTACCGGGTGGTGGCTACACTGTCTAAATGCTGCAGAAGCTCGACCATTTCACCGGTGATGGCCCGGGCCCGATGGACATAGACCAGGTTCCAAAAAGCTTTACGAGCGTCAGTAACCGCGTTTCGCCGGGCGATCCCAAGTTCTTCCCCGGCCACTTCCACCGTTTTGGCGGCAATCTCGCCTTTCAAGGCCAATACACCGGGAAAGGGGAATTTCATTTTGACGGGGTCCTTTCCTTTCATCGGTCCCACACCAGGCATTACGCCCTCGGTAAAAGCGGTGTATTGTTTTAAAATCGCGTCAAGCTGTGACACCTGCGTGAAGGACTCCACCTCGGCCCGAAAGCGCTTTTCAGCTGCTTTGACGCTTGGGCTGTGAACCAGTGTCATGGCTTCGAGTTGCTCCAGCGCAAAACTGTTCTTGACGATTTGTGCAGCGGACCGAACATCCTGTTCGGTTTTTTTTAGGGCTGCCACCAGTTCCGGACGGACGGCAACAAACTGATCCTGTTTGTCTGGGGAAGCCAGCCACTCTTCCCAGTGCTGTTTGAGCGCGGCCAGCTTTTGGCGTTGGGCTTCGAAATTTTCATCAACCGCAAGTGGCGGTAGTTCTGGAACGATTGATGGGCGTGATACGACATATGCTGGCGGCTTATAATCCTCCAATTGTTCTTTCAATTCCTGATAGCCGGCGAAGGTGGTACCTGTAAGACTTAGTATCATCAGACATGTCATAAAAATATTCGGTTTCATTTTTCCTCCTCCGCCTGCTCTTCGGACAGACGATCCCTCTTCTGGATGAGGTCCTGCCCCACCAGACGTTCGAGGCGGGCCAGATATTTGCCGTAATCAGCCTGGGCACGTGTCAAGGCAAGCTGAAAATTGTACCAGACCGACTGGGCCTCTACGAAATCGGTGAGGCTCGATTCTCCCTCGGCGAACCAGGTTTCGGCGATCTCCATGGACTGGGCCGCCTGGGGTAAAAGATCATCACGATAGAGCTCGATCAGTCGGCGGGCATTGTCCAATCGGAAGTACACGGCACGGATATTGGTGTGGGCCTGATTGATACTTCGGGTTTTGGCCGCTTCCGCCTTCTGTTTTCGTGCGGCAGCCTGGGCGGTCCGCCCTTTGTTCTTACCAAACCACAACGGCAAGGTCATGCCGGCCTGGATGCCAAATCCGTCTCGACCGGCATCTTCGGGAAGCACGGATACATCCGGGTTGCCAATGCCTGCATAAAAGAGCCCCAGCTTGAAATCCGGTCGATTTTTATACCTGGCGAGGTCAAACAGAGCGTCCGCTTTTTCAACCCTGGCATTGGCGATTTGTATTTCTTCTTGATGGTCTTCAGCCAGACGGTACATTTCATCCACGCTATAGGCCAGAGCCTGGACCTTTTCAGGAGCAAGAGTGCCTACCAGTGTGTCAGGCGCCCGGTTGAGGAGGCCGTTTAGCCGGGCCACTTCGGTAGCCTCCAACTCTTCGAGCAGCAGCGCATCGTAGCGAAGCTGGCCGGTTTGAGACTGTGCTTTGACCACGTCTGTCAGGGTGGCACGGTCCTGGGCGTGAGACGTTTCGGCCACCTTGCGGATGTGATCAAGAAGGGTCATGTTTTTCTGTACAATACTAGTGGCTTTACGGATATAACTCAGCTCGAAAAAAGATTCTCGAATCCCGACCATCACATCACGAACGGTTTTATCCAACTTGAATCTGGCCACTCGTGCTTCGGCGGTTACGACCTCACCGGCTTTCCCCAACTTTCCGGGAAAAGGGATTTTCTGGCTGAGGGATGCGTTCCAGTCTTGCGGCCCGAGGCGCGTTTCGATGGGCTCCGGAAAATAGGTGAACATCAATTGTGGATCGGGATAGCCGGTTTCAATTCTGTATCGTTCGACCTGGGCCTCCCACTCTTTCCTTGCTTCTAAAATGGCGGGGTTGTTATCGTAGGCATAAGTGGTCAGATCTGCTATGGTGAGGGTATCGGGCAGCTCGGCAGAGGTCAGTTCAGTATCTGGTGAGGTCTGCGCTTTGACAACATTTGTCGTGAATGCAAAACCCAGTAAAAAAATGAATAGGAGCGCATTCGCTGCCCGTATACACCCTCTCAGCGGCATGTGATTTCTTTCGCCGTCCATTCGGAAATTTTTCATTCGCTGTTCCCTTCTTTAGGAGACTGTTAAGCTAAATTAACATCCCCCTCATCAACTTCTGTGATCCTTGTTATGTCAGTCTAAATAGAGCAATGACCGTGCCAATATCTATAACTATTTGTATTACTATGTGATTATCGTAGAGCGACTATTTGTAGTATATTTTCGGCGGGTAAATCTTACACGCTGAGATAAATTTTAGCACCAAAAGCGTATAAATATTTCTCACCAAACACGCTTCGTCTGATGAGGATAGAATTACCTTTGACAGGGTGAAAAAGATGCCTGCAAAACACAAATTTGACTTGAGTGGTTAATCCTCATAAATACTTTGCCAGGCCGGTTTTGAGTATTACACAGATATCTGCGCGGTCCACAGAGAGTCACTATTTCATACCACTTTCAATTGAAACAATGTGAGTAAATCGAACATTTTATAGGATACAGTTTTATATTCTCGAACTTCACTCCGGGCATAGGCGTAAACATTTACCGGTTTAACCCTGTTAGGACACACCTGGTCGCACCATCGACGAATACTTCCCACATGACACTTCCTTTTCTACCCAACCCGGAACGCACCATAGTTCTCCTACGCCTTGGTTTAAAAAACATTCAATATTTGAAGAAGTACCATTTGCAGTTTTAGATAACACACGTCTTGTAACCGGTGTTAAATCTGTATTAGACGCTATATGGTTAAAAATAATCCTAACCAACTTTAGGGTCAGTGTGAATCCTCCCATTGAAAAAATTAAGATACCAAGGATTGGGTTTAGGTTCATAACTTGAGATAAGGAATCTGTTGAAGAAGCACCGATCAAAAGTCCAATTACCGGCAGGATATACAATAGAACTATCAGTTTGATTTTTACAGCAGTGCTAATATATAGTTCTACCTTATCGCCTACCACAGCTCCTGCAAAATTCCGAACTTTAATCACGACACTATCTCCACCTTTCATTATATGGCGATGCTTTTTACTGCTGAGATGAGCGCACACGCTTATACGTTGGGTGACCACCCAAGCCCAATCCTCTTCAACCTGTTCGATCACACCCGTTTCTGTTACCATCTTTCACCTCACATCTATAATGTTTACAAATCAATTAGTTGGCATGTGTCCTGTTGGGGGACCACCGCCCATATGGTTATCTTCACCCATGGTTTCGTCCATGTGATTCCGCGCCTGTTCGGCCGGCACCATTTCGCGATGGTCGCCAAACATGTTCATGGCATTAAGGGTATCCATAAACATAACCACATCGGGATCATGCTCGAATTCCTGAATGCCCTGGTTGAAATTAATCATCCGGCCCTGAAGCTCATTTCTTACTTGTTGAGTTATGGAATGCCGTTATTCGGATTATTGTCAATATCCAACGTTTGCATGAATCGAATCATATTGGTCACGGCAGGGTGGGCTGTATTCGTAGCACCGGGAACAATATCAAGAGGTGTCATGACGGACGCGGCGGCTGCCTGCCCCATAAATACACCACCCAGATTAAAACGGATCATTTCGCCGCCCATGTAAAAAAATGTGCCATTGGTATCAGTAGTACCCGAATGGGTTTCGGTTTCATACGAAATCCCAGCCACGGGGCTGTCTAAGAATACACCCTGCATCGAATCAGAGGGGGCGTCGCTCCCGGAACCTCCACCTCCGCACCCAGAAAGCAGCAGAATCAGTGATGCCACAATGATGGATGCGCTCAACGTATTAATGCGATAACAGGATTCGATATTTTTTGTTTTGGACCTTATCATGTTGATTACCTCCTTTCACATTTGTCATGCTAGATTAAGCAGGTGTCCGATCTCAGAACATTCTTGTTTATGGCCGCGTCCATGTTAACTGCAACAAGATGCTTTTTTGACATCCGGTATACCAACCCTCGGTGTCACGATAGTGGTTATGGTCGGCATAATTCGCCGGCGAATGCTTGGGCTGCGATCCAAAACGATCACGGCTGCATATCCGATACCTAATCCAGCTATGGCGCCTCCTATCGATCCGGATATCTCGGCAAGGCCAAAAGTTGCTGATGCCCAAACACCGGTAAAGGCACCGAGCAACAGCCCAAGGACCGGCAGCAGATATAGGATTGCGGCACCGGTGAACAG
>Ga0209013_10004921_pt1 | contig 11629 bp, 8 predicted proteins | sample Cruoilmetagenom2_FD_187291 | JGI IMG/M metagenome (GOLD analysis project Ga0209013, IMG submission 187291) | Oil polluted marine microbial communities from Coal Oil Point, Santa Barbara, California, USA - Sample 2 (SPAdes) (version 2) | ecosystem: Environmental > Aquatic > Marine > Oil seeps ...
AGTGTCATATCTGCTGATTACACTCAGTGATAAGGGAATGGCCCTGTTTGATGTAAACGGACTGGTATTTCATCAAAAGGCACGGGCACGGGAAGTATTCGATGTTAGTGGTGCCGGCGATACGGTGATAGGTGCCATAGCCGCCATGCTCGCTGCCGGAGCAGACTACCGGGAAGCCATTCATATCGCCAATGCGGCGGCCGCCATCGTGGTCGGAAAATTAGGTGCTGCCACCTCTTCAGTTGATGAAATACTTGCTGAGATTGGCAAAGAGGAGAGCGAATGATTATCGTAACAGGAGGTGCCGGCTTTATCGGCGCCAATATTGTCAAAGGCCTGAATGATAGCGGTCGTGATGATGTCATTGTCGTTGATAACCTGGAAAAGGGTGAAAAATTCCTTAATCTGGTAGATCTGGAAATTGCTGATTACATCGATAAACGTGTCTTCATCGATATGATCAATGGTGGTGAATTCAATGGTGAAGTGGAGGCCATTTTTCATCTGGGTGCCTGTTCGGATACCATGGAATACGACGGCCTGTATATGATGTCGAATAACTATGATTATTCGAAAACACTGCTGCATTTCTGCCAGCAGAACAAGGCTGCTTTCATCTATGCCTCATCTGCTTCTGTTTATGGCACCGGTCCGGTTTTTCGTGAGTCGCCTGAGTTCGAGTCTCCTCTGAATGTTTATGCCTACTCCAAGTTTCAGTTTGATAAATATGTGCGCCGCATGTATGACGAACGCAGTGCACAAATTGTTGGTCTGCGTTACTTCAATGTCTACGGCGACAGGGAGCAGCACAAAGGTCGTATGGCTTCGGTAGCTTTCCATTTCAGCAACCAGTACCGGGAAGCCGGTTACGTCAAGTTATTTGAAGGGGTTGATGGATATGAAGATGGTGCTCAGCTGCGTGATTTTGTTTCTGTCGAGGACGTGGTAGATCTGAATCTTTTTCTACTCAAGCACCCGGACGTCAGTGGCATATTCAATGTTGGTACCGGACGCTGTCAGTCATTTAATGATATGGCTGTTGCCAGCATTAATCGTTGTCGGCAGGAGCAAGGTGAAGATGCACTGGACCTGGCTACGCTGCAGCAGAAAAAAATTATGCGCTATATCGATTTTCCGGAGGCCCTGAAAGGTAAATATCAAAGTTTTACCGAGGCTGATATCTCCGCGCTGCGGGCAGCCGGCTACAAAAAGGACTTTCTCACTGTCGAGGAAGGGGTCAGTCGTTATGTCGGGCGATTGATAGAAAAGTCCAGGTCATCCTGATCTGTTTACAGATAAACAAATAGCATCAACAACACGAAAGTATCATTAAAGATGGCAAAAACCTTTATCGTAACAGGTGGTGCAGGGTTTATCGGCTCCGCTGTGGTCAGAATGATCATCAACGCCAGTGATGACATCATCGTAAACATTGACAAGCTGACCTATGCAGGGAACCTGGATTCTCTGCAGCCGGTCGCAGATGACCCCCGTTATCATTTTGTGCAGGCGGATATCTGTGATGCCAGCGCCATGGCAGAAGTCTTTGCCGAATATAAACCTGATGCCATTATGCACCTGGCTGCGGAATCTCATGTCGACCGCTCAATTGATGGACCGGGCGAATTTATCCAGACCAACATCGTTGGAACTTACACCTTGCTGGAAGTAGCACGGGAATACTGGTCTGGCCTGCAAGGTGATAAAAAGAAAAATTTTCGGTTCCATCATGTCTCTACCGACGAGGTATACGGCAGTCTTGGCGATCAGGGCATGTTCCTTGAAACGACGCCTTATGACCCCAGCTCACCGTATTCCGCCAGCAAGGCATCCTCTGACCACCTGGTGCGGTCCTGGCATCGAACATTTGGACTGCCGGTAGTATTGACCAATTGTTCCAATAACTATGGCCCCTATCAGTACCCGGAAAAATTGATACCTCTGATATTACAAAAGGCGCGTGCCGGAGAGGCTTTGCCGATATACGGCACGGGCAAGAATATCCGTGACTGGTTATATGTTGATGATCATGCACGTGCCCTTATCCTGGTGATGAAACAGGGTGTGCAGGGTGAAACCTATAACATCGGGGGTCACAATGAAGTGACGAATATCGATGTGGTAAAAATGCTTTGCGCTATTCTGGATGACCGTGACCCGGCTAAGGACGGGCGACCCTATGCGGAGCTAATAACATATGTTGCTGATCGCCCCGGTCATGATATGCGCTATGCGATAGATGCCGGCAAGATTCAGCGTGACCTGGGCTGGACACCGGAAGAGACCTTTGAGACCGGCCTGGAGAAAACAGTAGACTGGTATCTTGCCAATCAAAAATGGATAGAACGTGTGCTTGATGGTTCCTACATGGGTGAGCGTCTGGGAGCGAGGGGATGAAAGGCATTATTCTTGCAGGTGGCTCCGGTACACGTCTTTACCCGGTAACGACAGTGGTTTCAAAGCAGCTGCTGCCGGTCTATGACAAGCCGATGATTTACTATCCGCTGTCGACCCTGATGCTGGCAGGAATACGTGAAATTCTCATTATTTCTACCCCGCAGGATACACCACGCTTTGAAGAACTGCTCGGCGATGGTCAGCGCTGGGGGCTGAAGCTGGAATATGCGATTCAAGATCAGCCTAACGGCCTCGCGCAGGCCTTTCTAATTGGCAAGGACTTCATTGGCGATTCTTCTGTTTCACTGGTGCTTGGTGACAATATTTTCTATGGCCATGATATGTCACACATGCTTGAGAGAGCGGCCTCCCTGGAACAGGGTGCTACGGTGTTTGCCTACCCGGTACAGGATCCGGAACGCTATGGGGTGGTAGAGTTTGATAAACAGGGCAACGTCATTAGCCTGGAAGAAAAGCCAGAACAGCCGCGTTCTCGCTACGCGGTAACCGGGCTGTATTTTTATGACAATAAAGTCATCAGTTATGCAGAAAGCATTAAACCCTCAGCACGCGGTGAGCTGGAAATCACCGATATAAATAGATGTTATCTTGATGATGGAAGCCTGTCGGTAGAACTGATGGGGCGCGGCAGTGCATGGCTGGATACGGGTACCAATGATTCATTATTACAGGCAGCGACTTTTATTGAAACGCTGGAAAAGCGCCAGGGCTTAAAAGTATCCTGCCCGGAAGAAATAGCCTTTCGACAGGGCTATATCGATAAACAGCAGTTACTGGATCTTGCCGAGGTAATGTCGAAAAATACCTACGGGCAATATTTGAAGCTGGTAGCAGAAGAAAATCTGTTTTAAGTTAGCTGATGGAAGGCATAAATGACAGTCTCAAACCCACAGGCATTATCAGTTCACTGGTAAAACATCAGTCACTGATCCGCCAGTTGGCAAAACGTGAGGTTTCCAGTCGCTATCGGGGCTCGGTCATGGGTTTTTTCTGGACCCTGCTGAATCCTTTGTTGATGCTTTCGATCTACACACTTATATTTGGCTATGTCTTCAAGGCACGCTGGGGTGAGATGAACCTGGGGGATGGTAGTTTTGCACTGACCCTGTTCTGTGGACTGATTGTGCATGGAATGTTTGCAGAATGCATCAACCGGGCTCCAATGCTGATTACCAGTAATGTTAACTACGTAAAAAAGGTAGTGTTCCCGATCGAGATACTCCCCTGGGTTGCTATTTATACAGCCTTTTTTCATACCCTGATGAGTCTGCTTGTTCTGTTAGCATTTAATCTGATAATAAATGGGAATATACCGATAACGGTGTTGTGGCTGCCGGTTGTTTTTATTCCCTATATTATTTTCCTGGTAGGCTGTTTGTGGCTATTTTCTGCACTGGGTGTCTTTCTGTCTGATATCCAGCAGCTGATGGGGCTTATGACGACTGCCCTGTTATTTCTCAGCCCTGTTTTCTATCCCATATCTGCCTTACCTGAAAGTGTGCGCGGATTGATTTATTTGAACCCTTTAACTGCAATCATTGAACAGAGTAGAGAGATTCTTCTGTGGGGAAACCCTCCTGATTTTGGCTTACTGGCCATTTATTCTCTTGTCGCGACAGGTATCGCCATTGTTGGTTTTATCTGGTTTCAGAAAAGTCGCAGAGGTTTTGCCGATGTCCTCTGAGCCCGTTATTCGCATACAGAATCTGAGCAAGAGCTATCGAGTTTATAATCGACCCATTGACCGTGTACTGGAATCGATAATGCATCGCTCGGGTATCCGCGAGTCCGGTACCCGCTTCCGTGAAATAGAGGCACTAAAACCACTGGATCTTGAAATATGCCGTGGTGAAACCGTTGGCATTATCGGGCGCAATGGTTCGGGTAAATCGACCTTGTTGCAGATCATCAGCGGTACCCTGTACCCCACAAGCGGAAATGTTGAGGTGAAGGGGCGTTTATCTGCACTACTTGAGCTGGGTGCCGGCTTTAATCCAAATTTTAGTGGTCGCGAAAATGCCTATTTGAACGGTTCTATAGTCGGTTTCAGTCACAGCGAGATGGAAAGCAAGTTCGACGATATCCTGGAGTTTTCTGGTATTGGCGATTTTATCGACCAACCAGTAAAAACCTATTCGAGTGGTATGTATGTACGCCTGGCTTTTGCCGTGGCTATTCACCTGGATCCGGATATTCTTGTTGTCGATGAAGCCCTGTCGGTGGGAGATATAAGATTCCAGAACAAATGTTTTCGCAAACTTAGAGAATTGAAAGAACAGGGGACAACAACACTGTTTGTGACACACTCCAGTGATTTGATTGTGCGACACTGCGATCGTGCTGTGTTACTGGAAAAAGGGTCAATGCATTCAATGGGTGCTCCTGGTGATGTCGTCAACGAATATCTGAATTTGTTGTTTAATAATGATGAAGGTCAGGTCGAAGCGAATTTAACAACAACTGATGAAATCAGCCATGAAGAAAATGGCCTGATTACCGACCGGCTTATTGATGGTTGTCGTCTGCGGCCGCTCTATAATCCTGCGGAATATCGATGGGGTGACCAGCGCGGCCAGATCCAGGACTATGTATTGCTGGTCAATGGCGAAGCAGCTACATCGATGTGTGAAGCTGGTGACCGCATAGATCTGCTGCTGAGAATTATGTTCACCCAGGATGTTGCAAATCCTATACTTGGCTTCACTCTCAAGACATCTGATGGAATTGTTGTTTACGGAGCGAACACAAGAGAACGAAAACTTGATGTACCTGCCGGCAAAGCAGGTAGTGAAATACTTCTCCGCTTCAGTTTTACCATCAACCTGATAGGTGGTGATTATTTCATTTCTCTGGGTCTGGCTGATGATGATGAGCAAAAAGATAATCTGGCAGTTGACCGGCGATATGATCTGATTCATTTGCAGGTTAAGGCAGAACAGAGTGATTTTGGGATAGCAGCATTGAACATGAAGATATTGATTGACGATGTTCATTGATATGATATGGAACAGAGATGAGTGAAGAAGAAAGATCAATAAGACTTGTTCTGCAACAGGGTGATGTCACTGATCAGTCAGCAAGTATTGACCCGTTTGTGGAACGGCAACGCCACTGTTTCGAAAATATTGCTCCTACCAGTAAAGATCTCACATTATCATTTCAATGGCATGCTGGATTTTGGCGAGATGGATTTATTCATCTGTACCGAATTGCCCTGATTGAACAGCGCGGTGAAACAGATGAGGAATTACTTCATTATGATGACCCGGATGAAATCCTTGAGGGCTGCCAGTTCAGGGATCTTCGCTATCGTCATTCAGCACTGGGCGAGGTGTTTGTTGTAACTGGACCCGAGCCGTCTTTAAAACTATCTTTGCCTGAACTTGAAGGTGAGACCGAGACCACGCTGCGATTGTGCATTGAGCTTAGTGCGCCATATTCTCTTGATTATGCAATTGCCCAGGATGGCTTTATCAGGGAAGAGAATGCTTACATCAGCCGTATACGTGAACTGGAAGATGAGCTTGGTAATCACAGGGAATACAAGCAGGAAATTGAAGAGATCAAGAGATCTAAAGCATGGAAACTGATAGAAGGATACCGCCAGATTTATGCTCGACTTGCTGGATGGATACCATCAGTTCGTGAGAAGGCCCTTACGGTAATGCGAGCAGATGAAAACAATACTGCTAAAAGAGATTCGGGAAATTTAAATAAATATGAATACAGGTTTACTGACGAAGATCGCACACGTGTTAAGTCAGGGCTATTAAAGCTTGATAAGAAACCACTGATCAGCCTGGTCATGCCTGTCTACAACGTTGACCCGGAGTGGCTAGAGCAGGCAATAGAAAGCATCAAGCATCAGCTTTATGAAAACTGGGAACTTTGTATTGTGGATGATGCATCTACCAGTAAAGAGACGATTGCTTATCTAAAAAATATTCGCCATCCACGCATAAAAATTCGCTACCTGGATAAAAATCGCAATATTTCCGGTGCGACCAATGAAGCGATCCGTTTTGCTTCTGGAGAATACCTGGCATTTATGGACAATGATGATGAGCTGACACCTGATGCTCTGTTTGAATCGGTTAAAGCAATCAATGATACCGGTGCGGAGTTGATCTATTCAGATGAAGACTTCATTGATCTTGATGGTGAGTGTTTTGATCCCCATTTCAAACCTGATTTCGCGCCTGACAATTTGCTGTCACATAACTACATTACGCATTTTGTTGTTGTCAGGAAAAAACTGGTGGAAGATGTCGGTTTACTTGATAGCCGCTACGATGGAGCCCAGGATCATGAGTTGCTGCTGCGCCTGACTGAAAAGACTGACCAGATATACCATGTACAGAAGGTGCTTTATCACTGGCGAAAGATTGAATCATCGACCAGCTTCAGCTCAGATGCAAAACCAGGTGCATTGATTAGTGCCCATATGGCCTTACAAAATGCTCTCGAACGGCGTGGCATAGAAGCCGATGTGCTGGACGAAAAATTACCCTTCTTTTTTCGGGTCAGGAGAAAAATAAAAGATACCCCATTGGTAAGCATCATTATTCCCTTTCGCGATAAACCGGACTTGCTCGCAACCTGTGTCAATTCTATTCTCGATCATTCAACCTGGGATAATTTTGAGATCATTGCGATATCCAATAACAGCCGTTCAAGCGAAACCTTTGGTTTGATCCATCAGCTGGAAGAGAAGTCATCACGCTTTCATTGCATCGAGTTTAATGAAGAGTTCAATTTTTCACGTGTTGTCAATTATGGTGTTAGTCAATCAAAGGGTGAATACCTGATTATTCTGAATAATGATATCGAGGTTATTAGCTGGGACTGGATAGAAGCTATGCTGGAGCATGCACAGCGTGAAGAGGTTGGAGTGGTAGGTGCAAAACTGCTTTATCCCAATAACACAATTCAGCACGCTGGCATTATTATTGGCCTGGGGGGTTATGCCGGTCATGCACATAAGCTTCTCCCTATCAATTATCCTGGTTATTTCAATCTCCTGCACACGATTCATAACGTCTCGGCTGTTACAGGTGCCTGTTTTATGATTTCTCGAGAGAAATATGATTCTATCAACGGCTTTGACGAGGTGAATTTCAAGATTGCCTACAACGATGTAGATTTTTGTCTACGCCTGAGAGAGCGTGGCTTACTGAACGTATTTACACCTTATGCCGAGCTTTATCATCATGAGTCGATATCAAGAGGCTATGAAGATACCAAGGAGAAGCAGCAGCGATTCAGTGGTGAGAAGCAGCAGCTCAGGGAACGTCATGCAGATATTCTGGAGCGAGGTGATCCTTATTACAATCCCAATCTAACCCATGACGATGAAAACTATAGTCTGGCAGCAGTAAAGTATAGTTAGCCAGGCACGGCTAGTACGATGGCAACCATCATAGAACGCTTGAAAAATCTGACACGCTTGAATCGCAGGCGTGTGGATACCGTGTTGACGACGATTCATAAAAAGCCTGTGCTGATGTTTGTCGTCAATATTTTCTTTCTATCTATAAGCATGCTGATACGGTTGAGCAAATATGTACTCAGCGTGCTGGAAAAGCTGGGGCTATTTTCGAACAGGCAGCAGCTTAATCTTGGTACTTTCAATGTACCCCAACAAGTTAAAATGTCGGCCCGGCCAGTCAGTAAGCATCCCTCAGTTTTGCTTGTTGTTGAAGAAAGCATCCCGCAGTGCTTTCGCTACCGGGTACAGCAAAAACTTGAGCTGCTAGAAAAGCTTGAATGGCGATCGGAGTGGGTGTCCTGGCGTGACCTTGCTGAGGTGAAGGAGAAAATTCATCTTTACGATGTAATTATTTTCTATCGTGTTCCGGGCTTTCCAGATGTCCTCGATATCATGAAATATGCGGCCAGCCTTAACAAGATAATGATTTATGATCTTGATGACCTAATATTCGACGAACAAAGACTGGCGGAGAAGTTCAAGGGTGCGACAGGGCAATTGCTCGAACGTGAGCAAAAGGCAATGTTGCAAGGTGCATCGCTTTATCGGGCTGCAATTACAACCTGCAGCTACGCAATGGCTTCGACACCAGTGCTTGCCGAGGAAATGGGCCGGCTTGCTGGAGAGGGAATATGTTCCGTGTTTCCCAATACCCTGGATAAAGGTTTAATGGCTCATGTCGATGCACCTCCGGTACCCAAAAGTGATGACTTTGTGGATATTTTCTATGGTAGTGGAACCAAAACCCATGACGAAGATTTTGCTACTGTCGCAACTGTTTTATGCAGAATCCTGAAGGAAAATAAAGATACCAGAATAATTATTGTCGGGCATCTGACAATTCCGAAGGAGTTGGTAGAATTTTCAGATCGTATCCTCACTCTGCCGATTATGCCTTTTGATTCCTATCTGACTGTTTTGTCACAGGCAAAGATCTGTATAGCCCCACTTGAGCTGGGATACTTTGCCGATTGTAAAAGTGAGATTAAATGGATTGAATCAGCCATTTTCAAAATTCCATGCGTCGTATCGGCCACTCGAACATATCGAGAAGTCGTTGAAGATGGAGTTGATGGCTGCTTAGCCGAAGACCAGCAGCAGTGGTATGACGCTCTCACCAGGTTAGTCAAGGATGCAGTGTACCGGCAGACTGTAGGAGAAGAAGCTCATAGAAAGGTTATGAAACAGTATGGCGTTGAGGCGATGAGTCGTAAATTGAGCGACATAGTCTGTGGCTACATAGATAATGCTGTTGCCAATGGTATTGCATCACATGCATCAGAGACAAAGCAGAAGCTGCTCTATGTGAATACGGTCTATCCGCCCTCAGCCATTGGTGGTGCGACTGTGGTAATGAAAAATATTATTGATGATATTCGTAAACATTATTCGGATCGCTATGATGTCTCTGTTTTTACCTGTGATATTGAGAACCCGGTTCCGTACCAGTTACGTGAGTATGAATATGATGGGGTCAATGTTACAGCTCTGAGTATCCCCGCTAGCCCGGACCTCGAATGGAAGTACAGGGATAATGAAATAGAACGAATTTTCGGTGAATATCTACGTTACAGAAAGCCGGGTCTTATTCATTTCCATAGTATGCAGCGACTGACGGCATCACCTTTGCAGGCAGCAATTGGTGAGAATATACCCTATGTGGTCAGTGTTCATGATGCCTGGTGGATCTCCGATCATCAGTTTCTTATTGACGACAACAGAGAACCTGTCGACGAGTTACAGCGGAATCCGCTAATTGCGGCCAATACAAGCCAGGATATTGTTAGTACTTTGGAGCGTGCCGAATACCTGGCCGGGGTTTTAAGGGCTGCTTCAGCTCTTCTGGCTGTATCAGAGTATCAGGCCAGCCTGTATAGAAAGAATGGTTTTACAGATATCTTGATAAATAAGAATGGCGTGTCCATGTCTGCCGGGATGCAGCCTGCTGCCGGCGATTTATCTCAACTAAGGCTGGCTTACCTTGGTGGTGTGTGTACTCACAAAGGTTACTATTTTTTAAAGGAAGTATATTCACGCATCCACTTTGAAAACCTGATGCTCAAAGTTGTCGATTTTAATGTTGGGGAAAATATTACTGAGCAATGGGGTGAAAATAAGGTTGAACTGATTCCTGCTGTAGAAATGGACAAAATGGAAGAGTTTTACAATACCATTGATGTGCTTATTGCGCCGTCAATGTGGCCTGAAAGCTTTGGGCTAGTGTCACGTGAAGCTGCTCTGATGGGCAAGTGGGTGATCGTTAGTAATGCCGGGGGGCTGGCCGAGGATGTCACTGAAGGGAAGGATGGCCATATATTCTCAATCGGTGATAGTGATCGTCTGCTTGAACTGTTATCAATGTTAAACAGCAACATAAAAAAATATCAACATTCTCCAGTTCGGAATAAAGATAAACAGATCACCACTGTCTCTATGCAGGTCGCTGAGCTTGACAGCATGTATAGCAAGCTCCTTCAGTTCACTGCTGGAGCCTAAGTTGCTGAATCCAGAAAATCGCGCCATAGTTTTTGCTCATTATGACAGACAGGACAGGGTGGATCCCTATGTCTATTTTTATCTTCGTGAATTGAGGAAAATTTGCCGGACACTGGTTTTTGTATCAACAGCGAAGCTGATTAAAAAGGATCTCGATGAACTTGGACTTATTGGCTGCGATGTAATCTTACGGGAAAATATTGGCTATGATTTTTTGAGCTATAAGCTTGGTCTGGAGAGTCTTGAATGCACCGCTTATGATGAGATAGTAATTTGCAATGACAGTGTTTACGGGCCATTTTTTGATTTAGAAAATATATTCAGCAAGATGGATTCCCGATCCTGCGATTTCTGGGGTATGACATCAAATACTGATATTTCATATCATCTTCAGAGTTATTTCGTTGTATTTAAAAAAAATGTGCTGAATTCGATGGCCTTCAAAGATTTCTGGGATGCTGTGAAGGCCCTGGACTCAAAGAGAGAAATCATAAAGCGCTATGAGGTCGGCATGACCCAATGCCTGTTAAAGTCTGGCCTCAAGGCTGCAGCATCTGCCGATTACAATCCCTCCCTAAGTGCTCGACTAATTTACTTATCAAAAAGGTTTTCGGTGAGTAAAATTCGGCAGAAGATCGGTGCGCTGTTTCAAGGTGAAAATGTAATACCAAAGATAAATGCTACACATAGTTTCTGGAAAGAGCTCATTCTGCAGGGAAATATGCCGTTTATAAAAGTAGAACCATTGCGCGATAATCCAATGGAAGTAGATGTCGATGATTATGAAAAGGTCATTAGAAGTGTATCAAGCTATGATGTGGGCTTGATAAAGGATCATCTTTCAAGGGTTGCTGCAAAATAGTCTCTGTATGCCCCTGGGTGCTAGTACCTGACACCGGCGAGTAAAAAGGCCATCGTGATAGTGATACGCATGGCAATCAGGTAAAATAAAGCATATTCTTTATCCAGTCAGAGGTTCCCTCGCATTATCTCTGCAACAGGAGATTACCATTGAAAATTTCAATCATCCTACCGGTACTCAATGAAGAGGAAAATCTCGTTGATATGAATACTGAGATTACCGGGGTCGTAGAAAACATGGATGTGGACTATGAAATTATCTACATCGATGACGGTAGCACGGATCGGAGTTTCGATATCCTTAGCTCTCTTCGCGAGGAAAACCCTAACATAAAAGTTATTCAGTTCCGGCGAAATTTTGGCCAG
>Ga0209013_10004922_pt1 | contig 11625 bp, 10 predicted proteins | sample Cruoilmetagenom2_FD_187291 | JGI IMG/M metagenome (GOLD analysis project Ga0209013, IMG submission 187291) | Oil polluted marine microbial communities from Coal Oil Point, Santa Barbara, California, USA - Sample 2 (SPAdes) (version 2) | ecosystem: Environmental > Aquatic > Marine > Oil seeps ...
CATGACCCGATGCTCGTTGCCGACCTCGACCGGCTCGAACTCGTCAGGGCGCGCCGCGCGGAGGCTGCACACCAGTATTTCGAACAGGTTGCACCTCTCTGGGATGAGGAGAGGTCGCTACATGCCGCCGAGGACACCGTTGAGCAGGCAATTCTCGATGCGGTCGGCGCGCAGCCGCTCGGCCGAGTTCTCGATCTCGGCACCGGAACCGGTCGCATGCTGCAACTACTTGCACGGAGCGCTGACCGGTCGGTCGGGCTCGATTCGAGTCACTCGATGCTGTCGGTTGCACGCGCCAACCTCGAGGCGGGCGGTATCCACTGCGAACTTCGCCAAGGCGACGTCTACAGCCCGCCACTCGAACGTGGCGCGTTCGACCTTGTCATTATCCATCAGGTGCTCCATTACCTCGACGACCCAGCACGCGCGATCCGAGAAGCTGCGCAGCTCCTTGCTGTTGGCGGCCGCTTCCTGGTTGTCGACTTCGCACCACACTCCCACGAGTTCCTCCGCGAGGCTCAAGCGCATCGCAGGCTCGGGTTCACCCACGGCCAACTGACCGACTGGTTCGACCAGGCCGGCTTCGATTGCCCGACAATTCTCGATGTTGATCCGCCCGTCGGAACGGACGGCCTCACCGTGACGGTATGGCTGGCACAGGATCGCCGCACCATGAAGGAAGTCGCATGACAACCCGAAAAGACAACTACGCAGATCACCCGCTCGCCGAACTCGCACGCGAGCGAATCGTGTTCCTCGATGGGGCCATGGGGACCGAGATCCAGCAGCTCGGGTTGTCTGACGAGGAATTCCGCGGCGATCGATTCTGCGATCACGGATGTGATCTCGGAGGGAACAACGAGTTGCTGACACTGACGCAGCCGGATGCGATGCGCGAGATTCATCTGCGCTACCTGCTTGCCGGTGCTGACATGGTCGAGACGAACACTTTCTCGAGCAATCGCGTCTCTCAGGGCGACTACGGAACCACCGCAGTTGTCACCGAACTCAACACGGTCGCTGCGCAGCTCGCCCGCGAGGCGGCCGAAGACGCCCAGAGTCGTGACGGTCGTCGTCGGTTCGTCGCGGGCGCCGTTGGTCCGACCAACATGACGCTCTCGTTGTCGCCCCGCGTCGAAGATCCGGGCTACCGCGCGATCACGTTTGCCCAGCTTGCTGACGCCTATCAGGAGCAGATCGAAGCGCTGCTGAGAGGCGGAGTCGACACGATCCTCATCGAAACGATCTTCGACACGCTCAACGCCAAGGCCGCAATTGTCGCGAGCCGTCGCGCAATGACAGCGACGAGCATGGACGTGCCGCTGATGATTTCCGGCACGATCACCGACCGTTCGGGCCGTACGTTGTCAGGTCAGACGCCCTCCGCATTTTGGCAGTCGGTGCGCCACGCGGAGCCGCTCAGCGTGGGCCTCAACTGCGCGCTCGGCGCCGAAGAGCTGCGGCCTCACCTCGTCGAGTTGGCCAACATTGCTGACACCCTGGTCTGCGCATATCCGAACGCCGGGCTTCCGAATGAGCTGGGCGGCTATGACGAAGAGCCAGACACCACGGCTGAGTTCCTGGCCGAGTTTGCCGATGCCGGTCTGGTGAACATGGTCGGCGGTTGCTGTGGAACCACGCCTCAGCACATCGAAGCCATCGTTGCCGCAGTCGGCGGAAAGGCGACGCGTGAGATCCCCACGCGCACACCTCGACTCGAGCTATCCGGATTGGAACCGTTTGCGCTCACCGACGACATCCCGTTCGTCAATGTCGGCGAACGTACGAACATCACCGGTTCGGCCAAGTTCAGGCGTCTGATCAAAGACAACGAGTACGGCGAGGCCCTCGATGTCGCTCGTGACCAGGTGGAGAACGGTGCACAGATCATCGACGTCAACATGGACGACGGCCTGATCGACGGTGTCGAGGCGATGACCAAGTTCCTCAACTTGATCGCATCTGAACCAGAAATCGCCCGCGTGCCGATCATGATCGACTCCTCGAAGTTCTCGGTAATCGAGGCTGGTCTGCAATGTGTACAGGGCAAGCCGATCGTCAACTCGATCTCGATGAAGGAAGGCGAAGAAGCGTTCATCGAACAGGCGCGAGTCTGTCGTGATTATGGGGCCGCGGTGATCGTCATGGCCTTCGACGAAGTCGGCCAGGCTGACACGGTCGAGCGCAAGGTCGAAATTGCTCGCCGGGCGTACGAGATACTCGTCGACGAGGTTGGCTTCCCTGCTGACGACATCATCATCGATCCGAACGTCTTTGCGGTTGCCACGGGCATCGAAGAACACAACCGTTACGGCCTCGACTTCATCGAAGCCGCCAAGCTGATCACCGACGAGTTACCTCACGTGAACATTTCCGGTGGTGTGTCGAACCTCTCTTTTTCGTTTCGCGGCAACAACGTTGTCCGTGAGGCAATGCACTCGGTCTTCCTCTTGCGGGCCATCGAGGCCGGGATGCGGCTCGGGATTGTCAACGCGGGTCAACTCGCGGTGTACGAACAGATCGATCCGGAACTCCGTGAGTTGTGCGAAGACGTGGTGCTCGCTCGTCGCGACGATGCCACTGAGCGCCTCCTCGAGGCGGCATCGAAGTTTCAGGGAGACGGGGCCGAGCAAGCGGACCCGGCTGAGCAGGAATGGCGATCGTGGCCCGTCGACCGTCGATTGGATCACGCGCTCGTCAACGGCAACACCAAGTTCATCGAGGACGATGTGGAAGAAGCACGCAGCGCGGCCAACCGTGCCGTCGAGGTGATCGAGGGTCCGCTGATGGGCGGGATGGGCACCGTGGGCGACCTGTTCGGCGCCGGAAAGATGTTCCTCCCGCAGGTCGTCAAATCGGCCCGCGTAATGAAGCAGGCCGTCGCGTATCTCACGCCGTTCATCGAGGCCGAGGGTGGCGAGGAAGGTTCTAAGGCCGGAACCGTGCTGCTCGCCACGGTGAAGGGCGACGTGCATGACATCGGCAAGAACATCGTGGGGGTGGTGCTTGGCTGCTCGAACTATGAGATCATCGACCTCGGCGTGATGGTCCCGGCCCAGACCATTCTCGAAACGGCACAAGAACATGACGTCGACATCATCGGCCTGTCGGGCTTGATCACGCCGTCACTCGACGAGATGGTGCGTGTAGCCGGTGAGATGGAACGGACAGGGCTCGACGTTCCCCTGCTCGTCGGGGGCGCCACGACCAGCCGACTCCACACGAGCCTCAAGATAGACCCCGCATACACAGAACCGGTCGTCCACGTTGCTGACGCCAGCCGCGCGGCGGGCGTCATTTCGAGCCTCATGTCCTCTGAGAAGCGCGATGGCTTCCTGGACGAGTTGAGAACCGACTACGAACGTGTTGTCGCTTCACACGACCGAGCGACGACCGCGCGCCAGCGAGTCTCCATCGACAAGGCACGCGCCAATCGCCTGACCCCCGTTTTCGATCCGTCGACCGTTGTCGAGCCGACATTTGTGGGGACGCAAGTCTTCGACGATTTCGATGTGGCTGAGTTGGTTCCGTACATCGACTGGACGCCGTTCTTTCGTACGTGGGGAATCCGGTCGCGGTTCCCCGAGGTGCTCGATGATCCCGAATTCTCGGAAGCTGCGCGCCCGCTCTATGACGATGCGCTCACGATGCTCGACAAGATCGTGTCGGATCATTGGTTCCGGCCGAAGGCGGTCGTCGGGTTCTGGCCAGCTCAGTCTGACGGTGACGACGTGATCGTGTTCACCGATGCGAGTCGCTCGACCGTCCGCTCGCGATTGCATGGAATCCGTCAACAAACCGCGAAGAGCGGATCGAAGTCGAACCTGAGCATCGCCGACTTTGTCGCTCCCTGCACTTCGGGTGTGGACGACTATGTCGGCGGATTCGTCGTCACAGTCGGACCCGAGGAGATCGAACTCGCCGAGGCGTTCGAACGTGACAACGATGACTATTCCTCGATCCTGCTCAAAGCGCTGGCCGACCGCCTGGCTGAAGCATTCGCCGAGCGACTGCACGAGATGGTGCGAACGGATCTGTGGGGCTACTCCTCGGACGAGTCCTTCACGCCGGAGGAACTCCTGAGGGGCTCGTTCCGAGGTATTCGTCCTGCCCCTGGTTATCCGTGCCAGCCCGACCACACCGAGAAGGCCACGCTGTTCGAGCTTCTCGACGCGACAGCCGCGGTCGGCGTCGAACTGACGGAATCATTTGCGATGTGGCCCGGCTCGTCGGTATCTGGGCTCTACTTCGCACATCCCGAATCTCGCTATTTCGGTGTCGGTCACATCAAGCCGGATCAGGTCGAGGCGTACGCGGAACGCAAGGGTTGGACTATCGAGGAAGCCGAACACCATCTGGCCCCGATCCTCGACGAGAACGGCTGATCCGCGCGAACACGAGTGGGTCACCGATCATCGCTCATGAATGCAATACGGTTTGCTGCCACGAGGGCACGCGAGACGTGACCAGAAGCGAGGGTCAGAATGAACGAAAACGCGCGGATCGGGATCGTCGAAGGGATCGGCACCATGATTCTGGTTATCGGTGGCCCCGGTACCGCCATTTTCGCCACCGGCGGATTCAACCAAGGTCTCAGCGTGGGCATCCTCGGAGTGGCGTTGGCATTTGGTCTCAGCTTGCTCTGTATGGCCTACCTCATCGGCCACATCACGGGTTGCCACATCAACCCCGCCGTCACGGTCGGAATGATCGTCACCAAGAAGCTCGACGCCGCGAAGTCGGCGCCGTACTTCATTGGGCAGGTCGTCGGTGGCATTATCGGTGCCGGAATCCTCGCCCTGATCCTCAGCGGAACCAGCGGCTATCTGTCGCAGGCACAAGATGCGGGGTTCGCATCGAATGGCTATGGCGACCATTCGCCCGCCGGCTTCGACTTGATGTCGGTGGCGATCATTGAGATCGTCGTAACGGCAATGTTTGTTCTCATTGTGCTCGCAACCACCAATTCGGCGGGCGTCCCGAACGGTTTCGGTCCGATTGCTGCCGGGCTCGGGCTGACGCTCGTGCACCTGATTTCGATCCCTGTCTCCAATACCTCCGTGAACCCAGCACGCTCGATCGCAACGGCGGTCTTCCAGGGCGACTGGGCGCTCGGCCAGGTGTGGGCCTTCATCGTCTTCCCGATCATCGGCGCCGCGGTTGCCGGTGCAATCTGGATCGCTGTTGCCGTCCCCGACACAGCGCCCGAACCGGCCACTCAGTAGATCCACAAGACCCGTCGCTCACCCGGTCCAAGTGATGTTGGTGCTTGCAAGCGTTGTGCGCACGCCGCGTGGATTGCTCACCGCAAAAGAATCACTTGCCAGGTTTGGGTCGGATTTCCCAGGTCCTGATATCTTCTCGGTCCGATGTCGGAGTTTCTTCGTGACTATCTAACTGTCGTTTGGTTCGGCGCGACCGCGCTCGCGGTCGGCGGCATTCTGCTCGGATTGGCCGCGCTCATTCGGCCATCAAATCCAAACCCCGACAAGGTGGTGGCGTACGAATCGGGTGTCGATCCGGTTGGTATCGGTTGGTCGCAAAGCCAGATTCGCTACTACGTGTTCGCGCTGTTGTTCGTAATTTTCGACGTCGAGGCCGTGTTCCTGTTTCCCTGGGCCGCATCGATCGAGCGCTATGGCACATTTGGCCTGGTGGCCATGCTCATCTTCATCGTGTTGTTGCTCGATGGCCTGGTCTATGCCTGGAAGCGAGGACTCCTGCGATGGGTTTAGTTGCCAAGGGTCGCATGCCGGCCTCACTCACCAAGCTGTTCAACATAAGCCGGTCGTACTCCCTGTGGGTCTACCAGTGGGGTCTCGCGTGCTGCGCGATCGAGATGGGTGCCGCGTTCGGTTCACCTCGCTATGACGTGATGCGCCTCGGGGTGATCCCGCTTCCCGCCAGCCCCCGCCAGGCTGACTTCGTCTGTGTGTCGGGCACCGTCACCGACAAGATGGCTCCGGCCGTGAAGCGCCTCTGGGAGCAGATGCCAGAGCCGAAGTACGCAATTTCAATGGGTTCATGCGCCAACTGTGGCGGCCCGTATTGGGACAGCTACTCGGTCACCAAGGGTGTCGACCAGATCATCCCGATCGACGTGTACGTGCCCGGGTGTCCACCGCGGCCCGAAGCCTTGCTCGAGGGCATCGTCCTGCTTCAGCAACACATCAAGAACGAAGACATGGCTGCGAAGTGGCGTGGAGAAGAATTCACCTCGCTGCAGAGCACAAGGGCATTGCGCGAGGCGGCTGAGACGGACGCTCCCTCGCAAGACACGGCAGATATAGCCCCGGGAAAGCGCCCATCGCGCGAACCGATCGTTGTTGGTGGTGGCCCAATTGAGTGACGATGCCGGTACCGCGGACACGCTCGCGCTGCCCGGCGATGGTCTTCGCGAGGGCATTCTCGACGACCTGCGTAGCCGTATAGGCGACGCGATCATCGATACGCACCTTGTGCCAAATGACGATCTGTGGGTTCGCGTCCGGACCGATGCTTGGCGCGAAACCGCAGTTGCGCTGAAGGCAGCAGGATTCACCTGGTTCAACTTCTTGTCGGCGCTCGATTGGATGCCGTCCCCGTATGGAAAGGGTGAAGACGATCCCACTGCGGAGGCCGAGGAGCCCGACACGGAGATTGTCCAGGGAGTGACCGGTGGCGAAACTCGCCTGCAGGTCTTCGCTCGCCTCGACGACATCGAGCGCCACGTCGGAATCACCATCAAAGCTGATGTTCCAGACGGCGCACCCGTGGTCGATTCGTGGTCAACAGTGTTTGCCGGGGCCAACTGGCACGAGCGCGAATGCCACGAAATGTTCGGAATCGGCTTCAACGGCCACCCTGATCTGCGCAACATGTATCTGCCGACTGAATTCGAAGGCTTCCCTCTCCTGAAGGACTTCCCGCTGGTCGCACGGATGGTCAAGCCCTGGCCCGGCATCGTCGATGTCGAGCCCATGCCCGCGGAAGAAGAGGGCCCGAATTCCTGATGACCGACTTGAGTGATCGTCAGCAACTGAGCTATATCGCGAGTCAGGCGGCTGACGCGCGCCTGAACGTCGAACTCGAGACCGAGGGGATGACCCTCAACATCGGGCCGCAGCACCCGGCGACACACGGGACCCTGCGCATCATCTGTCGCCTCGATGGTGAGCAGGTCGTTTGGGCCGAACCGTCGTGTGGGTACATGCATCGTGGCTACGAAAAACTGACCGAGGTTCGGACTTTCCCCCAGGTAACCACGCTGATCAACCGGATCGACTGGCTCGGCAGTTTCGCCAATGAGGTTCCCTTCATCCTCGCCGCCGAGAAACTGATGGAGATCGAGGCGCCGCCGCGGGCCCAGGTCATCCGCACCATCCTCTTTGAACTGTCGCGCATCGCGAATGTGTCGCTGTTCCTCGGTGACCTCGGGGTGCAGATGGGCGCGATCACACCTGTCTTCATCGCTTTCCGCGACCGGGAGTACGTGCTCAACCTGATCGAGAGTGCCACTGGTGGTCGTTTCCACCCGAACTTCGACCGGATTGGCGGCCTCAAAGACGACCTTCCCAAGGGCTGGATCGATGAGACCCGCCAGACCATGGTCAAGTTGCGCGAATTCTGTGACACGATCGAAGATCTGCTTTTCGGCAACGCGATCTTCCAGAGTCGGACCCGGGGTATCGGGATCATTCCCGCGGATGTCGCGAAGGACTATGGCCTGTCGGGCGCAAACTTACGCGCCAGTGGCGTCGACTACGACCTGCGCCGTGACCAAGAGATCGCGATGGCGTGGGACAAGACAGATTTCAAGGTCTGGACGCATCCCGACGGCGACAGCTTCGCTCGATGCTGGGTCCGTCTGCAGGAGACGCGCGAGTCCTGCAAGATCGTCGAGCAACTGCTCGATCAGATCCCCGCTGGTCCCGTGATGACCAAAGTCCCGCGCATCATCAAGGTTCCCGAAGGCGAGGCCTGGGTCTCAACTGAGAACCCCTTGGGAGTGATGGGCTACTACGTGGTGTCGAAGGGCGACCTCGGACCGTTCCGCGTCAAGATCCGCTCGGCAAGCTTCAACAATATCTCGATCGTGCCGTGGGCGCTCAAGGGCGTCTACGTTCCCGACATCATCACGATCCTCGCCAGCTTGTACTTCATTCTGGGTGACATCGATCGATGAACCTGCTCGCTACTGAGATCCCCTATTGGGGGCAGTCGTTGCTTCGCGTTCTCGGAGGGCTGGTCGCGGTTCTCCTGCCCGCCGGCACGATCGTCTATCTCTTCTTGTTCAAGATGATGTCTTTCATGCAGAGCCGGCTCGGCCCGATGGAGGCCGGCCCGTACGGCTCTCTGCAATTGGTTGCCGAGGTCGGCAAGTGGATGCAGAAGGAGGACCTCGTACCAGAGGAGGCGGATCACCGCATCTTCAAGATGGCCCCGCTGGTCGTGCTGCTCTCGACATTCCTCCTCGTAGTGGTGATTCCGTTCGGCCCCGATGCCTGGTTCACGAACTTCTCCGTGGGGATCTTCTATGGTCTCGCCGTTGCTTCGGTCAGCGTGCTCGGCATCCTGATTGCGGGTTGGGCTAGCGCGAACAAGTACTCACTGCTCGGTGGTCTTCGCGCTGCGGGGCAGCTGATTGCCTACGAGTTGCCGATGGTGCTGGCGACCCTCGGAGTTGTCATCCAGGCAGGTTCGATGAACCTGCAAGAAATCGTCGTCACTCAGAACACCGGTGAGATCTTCGGATTTGGTGGGCTCGGCAACCCGTTCATCCTCACACAGTTCATCGGCTTTTTGATCTTCATGATTGCGGTTCAGGCCGAACTGACCCAGGCGCCGTTCGACATGCCGATCGCCGAGTCCGAACTGGTGTCTGGCTACATGACCGAGTACTCAGGGTTTCGCTTCCTGATCTTCTTCATTGCCGAGTTCGCCACGGCCGGAGTGTTCGCCCTTATTGCCTCGGTGCTCTTCCTCGGCGGATGGGGCATTCCATTCGAATGGTTCGGTTGGGATTCCGTCGACGACGTCGACAACTGGATGAACCTTGTCGGGCCACTGATCATGTTCACGAAGATGCTGTTGCTGACTTTCATCATCATGTGGGTTCGTTTCAGCTATCCCCGGTTCCGTGAAGATCAACTCCAGACATTCGCATGGAAGTTCCTCATCCCAGTCGCGCTGGCAAACACCGCCATCACCGCAATCCTGAAGGTGGCCTTCTAATGGCGACGGAAAAGACGAAGTCCGGCGGGTTGTTCAAGGGACTTGGTATCACGCTCGGCATCCTCGGACACACGATCAAGGATGGGGCCAACACGGTTCAGTACCCCCACGAAAAGGAGACACCTCCTATTCGTGCCCGTGGAGTCATCGGGCTGCACGAAGAGAACTGCACGGCCTGCATGCTGTGCGTCAGGTCTTGCCCTGACTGGTGCATATACATCGAAGGTCACAAGCAACTCGCCCCGCCGCGCCGGGCGGGGGGTAAGCCCCGTCAGGTCAACCATCTCGATAGATTCGACATCGACTACGCGCTGTGTATGTATTGCGGTATTTGTGTGGAGGTATGTCCATTCGACGCGCTCTTCTGGAGCCCCGAATACGAGTATTCCGAGCCGAAGATCGCTGACCTGCTCCATGACAAGAACAAGCTCGGTGAGTGGATGGAAACAGTGCCCGAGGCACCCGAACTGGAAGCGGGGGCGCAGAAGAAATGACCGCCCTGCTGCTGGCCATCGACGACCTCAACGTTGCTCAGAATGTCGCCTTCGGAATCATCGCGTTCTTGATGATCGTGGCCGCCATCAGAGTTGTGACGACGAACAACATTGTGCATGCCGCGCTCTGGTTGGTCTTGGTTCTGGCCGGGGTTGCCGCTCAGTACATTTTGGCCGCCGCTGAGTTCGTCGCGATCTCTCAGGTGCTCGTCTACATCGGGGCGGTGATGGTGTTGTTCCTCTTCGGCATCATGCTCACGCGCGCGCAGATCGGGAGAGAAGGAGGGCTCAACAACAAGGGCTGGGCAATCGGAATTCCGGTGGCACTGCTGTTGCTCGGCCTGATGGGTTACGTGATCATCGACGCCTACGAAGACACGGTCCTACCTGACCGTGGTCCAGCTCCAACCGAGGCAATCAGCGACCAGTTCCTTTCGATCTATCTCCTTCCGTTCCTTGCCCTCTCGTTCGTCCTACTCGCCGCCGCCATCGGCGCAATCGTCCTGGCCAGGAAAGACTGATGCTGGTCGTCAACTTCCTCCTCTTGGCGGCGGTGTTGTTCTGTATCGGGGTATACGGGGTCATCGCTCGTCGTAACGCGGTCTTGGTCCTGATGTCGATCGAGCTGATTCTCAACTCGGTGAACCTCAACCTGATCGCCTTTTCGCTCATGCACGGCAACCTCGACGGGCAGGTCTTCGCCCTGTATGTGATCGCCGTCGCTGCGGCTGAGGTCGGTGTCGGCCTCGCAATGGTGTTGATGATCTATCGCAACCGCAGGTCGATTGCGCTCGACGAACTCTCGGAAATGAAGGGCTGAGATGCTCGCCGCAGAAGCACTACATCTCTCATCAGGGTGGTTCCTGGAAAACGCCTGGCTGATCGGCCTCATTCCGGCGATCGGGTTCTTCATCATCATCGGGTTTGGCAAGCATTTGCCCATGAAGGGCGCCGAGGTCGGCCTGGCCACCATGGTTTCCTCACTCGTGCTCGCGACCGGAGCAGCGGTCCAGTGGGTGCAGCGCACCGACTCAGCCGAAGGCCACGTAGAAGAGGCCGGCAGCGCGATCAGCGGGTTGGCTCGATCACTGGCCCCGCAAGCAGCCGAGGGTGGGCACGCATCCGAGCCGTTCATCGAACCCGTCGTCAGTACCTGGGTGTGGTGGCAGAACTCGGGCCTCGAATTCGGTATTGGCTCGAGCATCGACGGGCTCGCGGTGATCCTGCTCTGGTTGGTGGCGTTCATCTCGCTGCTCGTGCAGATCTTCAGCCTCGACTACGTCCGCGGCGACCGCCGCTATACCCACTTCTTTGCCGCACTGACCCTTTTCTCCGCCGGAATGTTGATAATGGTCCTCGCCGAGAACATGGTGCAGCTGATCCTCGGCTGGGAAATCATGGGTCTCTGCTCGTTCCTGTTGATCGGGCACTGGTGGGAGGAATACGACAACAGTCGCGCAGCGCTCAAGGCCTTCTTTACGGTGCGAGTTGGTGATGTCGGCCTGCTCGTCGGCACGGCGATCCTCTTCTTCGGATCAAACCAGTGGGCCGTCGACAACCTCGACAGTAACGGCTTCAATATTGCTGCCATCGAGGCCTGGGCACTCTCAGGTGACCCCTCGGCAACCAACTGGGTGTTGATTGCGGGGGCGGTCGCTCTGTTCATCGCCGCAATCGGCAAATCGGGACAATTCCCCCTCCACACATGGCTGCCCGATGCGATGGCAGGACCCACCCCGGTGTCGGCACTGTTGCACAGCTCGACCATGGTCGTGGCCGGCGTCTTCCTCGTTGCCCGCATATACCCGGTCTTCTGGCAGGGCTTCAACATCGATGACGGTGGGCTGTCGTTCATTGCCATCATCGGCGGCATCACGATTGTGATCGGCGCGTTGCTGGCATTCGTACAAGACGATGT
>Ga0209013_10004923_pt1 | contig 11625 bp, 10 predicted proteins | sample Cruoilmetagenom2_FD_187291 | JGI IMG/M metagenome (GOLD analysis project Ga0209013, IMG submission 187291) | Oil polluted marine microbial communities from Coal Oil Point, Santa Barbara, California, USA - Sample 2 (SPAdes) (version 2) | ecosystem: Environmental > Aquatic > Marine > Oil seeps ...
TCGATGATGACCTCGTCACCTGCTGACACGTGAATCTCGGCGGGGTCGAAACTGAACGACGTTCCGGTCACCTCGACTCCGGAACCGTCATCCACGACCGTGCCACCCCCACCTGAGCCGTCGCCGTCGCTCCCGCAGCCCCACAGAACTGCTGACAGTATGGCGATGGAGGTAAGGCGCAATACGCGTTTGGTCATGCTGGTGTCGACTCCTTCGGATTCGACGGAAGTGGTCCGAGATCACGTTTGTTGATCTGCAGGCGCGAACTGAACGCCACTATCGCAAGAAGTATCCCGGTACCGAGAATCGGCGTGAACGTCTGTTTGATTGCCGAAGAGTCGGCCAACAGCCCGATGGCAAATCCCACGAGCCCGACGTTGGTGGCCACCACAATCACGTTATGCACCCATAGAGGTAATGGATTGCGGATTCGCGAATTGACCAGGCCGAACAGAACGTTCGTCATGACCCCAATGAACATCACGTGATCGAGAGCGAGGATCTCCCGCTGCGGGGCTAGATCGAGTTCGCCTTCGTAGCGGACGATCAGGTAAACGAACAGACCAATATCGACGACCAGGAACAGTGATGTCAGCACAGCAGCACGGGCATAGTCGGGCGACCTCCACACGACGTCGCGGATCGCCGAGCGCATCCGCCACAAGAAAATTGCGACTCCGGCGATCTCAAACGGCAGGCTCGCCGCAACCAATGGGTTGATGTCAGCCAAAAGGCCAGCCATCACCAGAATTCCGCCAGTGAACGGGAGCGCCACCTGGAGCTTTCCGAGTCGATTCGCGGGCTCTTCATTCGCTCCGGGCCGAAGGATCCACTCGGCCAGAGCCATCCCAACCGGGATCAGGAAGCCGATGACCATCGCCGCGGGATGAGCATCCTCCGCACCGTCGGGAAGAACGTCCGCTTCGCCCGACAATTCGATGCCTAACAAGACACCCAGCACCGCACCTATGGCCAGCGACGCGAGCGCGGCGAGAATTGCGAGTCGGGGCACGCTGAGCACGACTGATCGGCTACGGGCAAGCACCCATCCGAACCAACAGGCCGCGACAATCAACGTGACTGCTCCGGCTATAGGGCGCCAGATTCCAGTGGTAACGAAGAAAATGGCGACGTAACCCGTAATTGAAATGACCGAAACAACCGGCAGATTCCGGATGAAAGTCGCCTGCCCGCCATCGGGTGACATGCCAACGCAGAAGAGTTGCAAGGACGCTCCGAACACACACAGGCTGATCCAACCCAAGGTTCCTGCGTGGACGTGGGTCATGAGCGTTTCATGTCCGAAGTCCACCGCATCGGTGCCGTTGAGAATCCCGACAACAACGGTGAAGATGAACAGCACAAGCGCAACCTGATATAGCAGTCGCACCGACCAATCCGTATGCGCGTCCATTTCCGTAACTCCCCCAGCTCCTGCCATCGCCCGAGCGTAGTTCAGCGTCCATAGCCGAATCGCCACCAACTCGCGGCGGCCTTGGTAGGCCCTACCTGCGCTATCTGGTTATCGGGGGGTGTTAGGCCGACCGATCGGCTGCAGCACGATCGGTACAGGTGATTCGCGCAGTAGTCGTTGGATGACCTGACCGTGACCGGGGCTCAGAAGCTGACTCCATGCCACGACAACGGCGTCAGCGAGGCGTTCACGTCGCCGAAGCGGATGGGGAGGTCACTGGCCTTTCGGTGACAATCACCTCGTCGAGAAACAGAGCGACATCGGTGGGCGTGCACAGCTCGGTTCCCGGTGTGAGGACTGTGGCAGTGCCAGCCGCGACTCCGAGTCGAGTAGCGTCGATGAGGTCGTGACCTCGTGCGAGCGAAGCCGCAATTCCCGCGACCATCGAGTCTCCGGCTCCGACCGTACTAACTGGACGTACCGGTGGCGGTCGGAACCAGATCGGTGCCTGTTCGCGAGCAGCGACGAGCGCGCCGGACGGTCCCCGAGAAGCGACGACCGCCCCCACACCGCCGAGATCGAGGACCTCACGAGCCGCGCGCTCGATGTCGGCCGCCGTGATTGGCTCCCAGCCGACCAACTCGGCGAGTTCTCGCTGAGACGGTTTCACGATGGTCGCGCTGCCGGCGGCCGCTGCCGCAAGCGCTGCTCCAGCGCTGTCGACGATTGTCATCGTGTCCGGCGCCAACTGAGCACATATCTGCGCGAAGAAGTCAGTCGGCACGCCCGGAGGAAGGCTGCCCGACAGGACAACGATCTGGGCGGAACCGGCCTCTTCGATGATGCGGCTGCGCAGGAGTTCATGGTTGTCGACCCTTGGACCCAAAACGGAGATCCGATACTGGCGACCGGTGTGCGCCTCTGTGATCGCCACGGATTCGCGGGTGCTTCCAGCAATTCTGAACTCTGTTACGTCGAGCCCCTCGCCGAGCATTCGCTCCAGCAGTTCGCTGCCAATTGGGCCGCCGACCACGACGAATGAGTTCGATGGGACCTTCAGGCGGCGAAGCACCCGCGAGACGTTCACGCCGCCGCCGCCTGCCTCACGCTGACAATCGTGGGCCCGAATCTTCTTGTCGGAAACCAGATGATCGATTGTCATCGACACGTCGAGTGCGGGATTGACCGTAACCGTCAGCACCTGTGTTGCTGAGTCGGGGGCGCGGTTGGTGTGATCCATCTCTGCAGCATGCTCCAATAGTGCCGGTCATGGGAAGGCCAAAGGTCTCTGCTCCCCTGCAGTCCCGACACGAAGGACGATTCGATCTGGGCTTACGGCGAAGACCTTACGTGGGCAGTTTCCGGGTACCCGATGGTTCCGTCGCTGAGCTGTAGGTGCCGATCGGCCTGCGCTGTGATTTCCGGATCATGGGTGACCATGACGATTGCAGTGTCAAGTTCGGCGCGCAGTCGCTCCAGGACGGCAAGGACCGTATTGGAAGCGTCGGGGTCCAGGCTCCCGGTGGGCTCGTCGGCGAGCAGAACTCGCGGTTCGTTGGCGAGTGCACGAGCGATCGCGACCCGCTGGCGCTCGCCGCCCGACAGCCTCGCCGGCGAACGGTTGATGGCCTGCGCTAGATCGAGCTGGTCGAGAAGGTCAGCCGCCCGGCTCTCTCTTTCCTGCGCGGATAGGTGCGTGCCGAACATGGCGAGTTCAACGTTCCTTCCCGCGGTCATGTGGGGCAGGAGGTTGTGGAGCTGGAAGACTATTCCGACATCGTGCCGTCGAAACAGATTGACCGTTCGGAGCTTCGCGAGATCATGGCCGTTCACTACGATCCGGCCCGATGTGGCGTGGTCGAGAGCCGCCAGGAGATGGAGGAGGGTCGACTTTCCCCCACCGGATGGACCCGACAGGGAGACAAACTCACCAGGGTGCACAGTGAGGTCCACACCTCGCAGCACGTCGATCTCGCCGAACCGCTTGTGTACGTCGGTGCACTCGATGACGGCGTCGCTTGCAGGCTCTCGGCTCTCACTCACGGCGCAGCGCCTCGAGGGGAGAGAGGGACGCTGCCCGTGCCGCCGGGTAGAGCGCGCCGAGGAAACCAATGCCGACGGCCGTAATCAAGGCGCGGCCGAAGACGTCGGACGTGTATTCGGGATCTAGAAGCCCGCTGAGCGAGTCGAGCCTTTGGAGCACCTGGACTGCCAAGAACGACAGGACCACTCCGATGGCGGCGCCCGCGAGGCTGATGACGAGCGTTTCGCTGAGCACCATCGCGATGATTCGTCGGCGGGACCATCCGATCGCGCGGAGAATGCCGAACTCGCGGGTGCGTTCCGTGAATGTGAGCAGCATCGTGTTGGCGACGATGATCACACCGAACACGAGAGCCACGATCGTCACCGCGTCGTCGGCGGCGGTCAGCAAGGCGAGATTCCGGTCAGCACGGCCGAACTCCTCTGCTGTGCGCACCGTGACCAGCTGTGGGAACTCGTCCTCGAGGGTGGAGCGCAAGGCATCGATGTCGGCCTCGGGTGAAGTCCGGACAAACGCGAGAGTGACGTCACCTGGCTTGCGCTCCTGAGCCTGCAGCGTGACCAGTGGCAACATCGACGCGGCGTCGCCGAACTCCTGACCGGTTGCGTAAAGCCCGACGACCTCGTAGGAATCATCGCCGATCTCGAGTGTGTCACCGACTGCCTTGTCAAGATTACGCGAGGCCCGATAGCCGAGCATGATCTCATCGGGGGCGGTCGGAGTGAACGCGCGCCCATCCACGACACTCACGCCGAACTCCTCCATTGAGTCCGGCTCGATGCCGATTCGAAGAAAAAAGGGGTTGTCGTCGTCGAGGTCGACTGGTGCGACCAACACACCGATGATGCTTTCGAGGTCTGCGAGCGCTCCGATCTGTTCGAGTTCGTCCTCGTCGATTGCACTGTTCAGCAGATCCGAGACTCCCTTTTGGGAGACCGTGAAATCAGCATGACCGACCTGCAGGATCTGCACGGCGGTCTCGGTCAGGCTGTGGGTGACGATGCCAATTGTGATCGCCGCCCCCACACCGATTGACACGGCGAATGCGGTGAGTGCGGTCCGGAGCGGCTTGATCGTGAGATTGTGCGCGATCAGGCTGGTGAACCTCATCGCGCCGAGCCATTCACTGTGGCGCTATTCACTGTGGCGCTATTCACTGTGGCGCTATTCACTGTGGCGCTTCGGGGCACGAGGCGCCGCCAATCTCGACGACGTTGCACCACGCCCGCGCGCCGACCAGCCACACACCGCCCCGGGACACGGCCGGGCTCTCGATCGCGGCCGCCATCGGGAACCCGTCCACGAGCAGGTCGTGGAGCACAATCGCACATTCGGGCTCGGCGTCGAGCGCGCCACACTCGTCCTCTGAGCCGTAGCGGACCTCACGGACGTCGGTTGTCATCATCTGGAACTGCTCGTTGGAGCTCGCGTCCTCGAGCATGTCACGGTAGAACTCGCCGTTCTCGAGCACACCGACCTTCTCGTCAACAGTGCTCTCCTGCCCCCCGAAGAACGTCTCGAAGGCCAGGGTGACCGCGTCGATGTCAGCCTGATCCAGGGTGGGGGACTCGACAATGTCGGGTCCGCTGGTCACAGACGGGGCCGACGAGGTAGGGGTCGTCACCTCGAGCGAGGTGACGGCCGAATCGCCCCCAGACGAACACGCGGCGAGAGCAACGGTCAGCACAGTGAGGACAAACGACCACGAAACCGCTCGTGGAGAAGGGCGACTCCTCAAATCCGTCATCACTACACATTGTGTCAGACCCAAAGACTGCGCCCAGAGGCTTTGGGCCCCTGCAACCCGGCGAATGCTCGCAACGCCCGAATCGAATCGACGTTGCGTCATCACCATTGCCTGATATCCGATGCCCCCGTCAATGCCACCAATGGGGTCGTTCGGCGTCGTTCTGTTCGAGGCGTAGAGAGCGATGGGACCCTTTCAGGGTGTGCGCCGCGGGAGCGTCAACGACCCTGCTGCCAACGCGACGAGGCCCATGGCCACAGTGATCGCGGCGTCGACCGCCAAATCACCTCCGGGCTGAGCCTCGTCCGCCACTGCACGGAGCGCGTCGTACGCGTAAGTCATCGGGAGCAAGTTGGAGAGAAGCTCCAGTGGCCGAGCCATAGCGCTACGCGAGACGAGTAGACCGCACAGCAGGAACTGGGGAAGGATGAATGCGGGCATGAACTGGATCGCCTGGAACTCGGTGTGAGCGAACGCACTGAAGAACAGCCCCATTGACATACCCAACAGTGCGTTCGCGACCGCGACGACAATCGCAAGCCAGATCGGCCCGGCGATATCGAGGTCGAGCGCCAGCACGGCGACGGAGAGCACGGCGATCGACTGCACGATGGCCACGACACCGAAGGCCACGGCATAGCCGACGAGCAATCCAAACTTCGATGTCGGTAAGGCCATCAACCGTTCCAGGGTTCCAGATCGCCTTTCGCGCAACATGGAGATCGAAGCGACGAGGAACATCGAGACAAGCGGAAAGATGCCGACCAGCGGTAATCCAGCCCGCTGGAACACACCGGGCTGGCTGTCGAACGCGTACCGCACCAAGATCAGAAGAAGAGTCGGGACAGCGACGAGGAGCGCGACAGTTCGAGGGTCACGTCGCAACTGTCTGATCACGCGCTTCGCCGTGGACGCGGCAGTCGTCCAGATCACTGTTTGGCCTCGTTGTCGATCAGCGTTAGAAAGGCTTCCTCGACTGTGTCGGAAGAGGTGTCCTCGATGAGTTGTGATGGTGATCCCTCGGCGAGGAGCCGACCACCACGCATCAGCAACAGCAACTCGCATCGCGCGGCTTCGTCCATCACATGACTGGACACGAGCAGAGTTGTTCCCTCTCGAGCCAAGGTGGAGAATAGTTTCCATAGTTCGCGGCGCAGGAGTGGATCCAACCCGACCGTTGGTTCATCCAGAATCAGCAGTGGTGGATCATTCAGAAGTGCAATGACCAGAGACAGTCGAGCTTTCTGTCCTCCCGACAGTTGTCCAACTCGCTCATTCGAGAACGGTGTGAGATGCACGACTTCGAGTAGGGATCGCCCGCGCTCGGCGCCAACGTGGAGGAGCTGAGAGAAGTACTGAATGTTCTCCCACACCGTCAGATCCTCGTACAGCGAGAGGTCTTGTGACCGGTAGCCGATATTGGATCGCAGCCAAGGGTCTCCCGCTGGGTGACCAAGAACGGTGATACCGCCCTCGACGTTTTCTTGGACCCCGACGATGCTGCGCATGAGCGTCGACTTGCCACAGCCGCTCGGCCCGAGCAGTCCGACCACCGTCCCGGCCGGCACCATCGTCGTGAAGTTGTCAACTACGCGTTGCCCACCGCGAAGAACGCTCACATCACGCAGGCTCACGGCGTCCGGCCGCAAGTTTGTATCCGTCACCACCTCGGACATGTTGGTTTCAGCCACTGACTGAACTTGTGGGGCGTGGACATGTCAGCGCGGCATTTGTCGACGCCAACCGACTGGGTTCCCACGCCGTCCTGCTACACACGGTGTCAGCATTGCGCATCGATGCGGCCATTACCAGAGCGATGCGGGCTTCAGCCTGACTCCGAGCTTCAGGCGCGGGACTTTGTCCTCTGGCTCGGACCCGAGTGACCAGATCAACATGGAGAGAGGCGCTGAGAGCGGCTTGGCGTCTCCAGGAGGCCCTATGACCCGCATCCAGGTCACCGTCCCATCGCAGATGGTTCGCTTCTTCTCTGAGATCGGACTCGACCAGGTACCGCTTGTCGGCGGCAAGAACGCGTCGCTTGGTGAGCTGTACCGAGAATTGACCGTGAAGGGGGTGCGCGTCCCGAACGGGTTCGCGATCACAGCTCCCGCATATCGATACGCCATCGAGGCAGCTGGAGTCGGTGAGCGGCTGCACGCCGTGCTCGATCCATTGGATTCCTCTGATGTGAGCGACCTCCAGACGCGAGCTGCCGCAGCCCGGGACATCGTGTACCGAGCAGGTCTTCCCGAGAGTCTTCAGACCGAGATCTTGGCCGGCTATGCGAAGCTGCGCTCCGAGTATGGGGATGACGTGACCTTGGCCGTCCGGTCCTCGGCCACTGCCGAGGACCTCCCTGAGGCGAGTTTCGCCGGTGCGCACGAGAGCTTCCTCAACGTCAGCGGAGAGGAAGCGCTGCTCGACGCGGTACGGCGTTGTTATGCCAGCTTGTTCACCGATCGAGGGATGCACTACCGAGAAGAGCACGGCTTCGGTCAGTTCGACGTCGCCCAATCGGTTGGCGTGATGAAGATGGTCCGATCCGATCTGGCGAGTAGTGGCGTGACGTTCACACTCGACACCCAGTCCGGATTTCGTGACGTCGTATACGTCACCGGCGCATACGGTCTGGGTGAGAATGTCGTTCAAGGAGCGGTCGACCCCGACGAATTCTATGTGTTCAAGCCAACGCTGCGGGCCGGCTACGAAACCGTCTTGCGGCGCAAGCTTGGCGCCAAGGCACTCCGAATGGTCTACGACGACACCGGAACGACGAAGAGCACGCGCAATGTTCCTGTCGAGGTCGGCGACGCCCGCAAGTATTGCCTGCGTGACGACGAGGTAATCGAACTAGCGAGATCCGCGATCATCGTCGAAGATCACTATTCGGCAAAGGCGGGCGAGCCGCGACCCATGGACCTCGAGTGGGCCAAAGACGGCATCGACGGTCTGCTCTACGTTGTTCAGGCCCGGCCGGAGACCGTTTCTTCACAGCAAGCCATCAACGAACTCGCGATCTACCACCTCGACGGTAATGGAACAATGCTGACTACAGGTCACGCAGTCGGCGACCGGGTCGCCACGGGCACCGTGCGGGTCGTGAAGGCACTCGAAGACCTCCACGACGTCCAGCCCGGCGATGTTCTCGTCGCTGAGACCACCAACCCTGACTGGGAACCGGTGCTCAAGCTGTCGGCCGCAGTCGTGACCGATCGCGGCGGACGAACCTGCCACGCTGCGATCGTGGCGCGTGAGGTGGGAATTCCCGCAGTAGTTGGCACCGGTGATGCGACCGCCACGCTGAACAACGGTGACATCGTGACCGTGTCGTGTGCCCACGGTGATCTAGGTCAGGTGATGGCGGGCGCAGTCCCATTCACCATCGAACGAACCGACGTTGGGGAGATCGCGCGTCCACGAACCAAGATTCAGATCAACCTCGGCAACCCGGACCTGGCTTTCAAGACTGCGGCGCTCCCCAACGACGGTGTCGGCCTCGCGCGGATGGAGTTCATCATCGCGGACCACATCCGAGCCCATCCGATGGCGTTGTTGTATCCCGAGCGTGTCGCCAATGTCGACGAGCGACGAGCAATTGATGAACTCGTCGCCCAATTCGAGAGCCCGTCAGCCTTCTTCGTGCAGCGCCTGTCCGAGGGCATCGCCACGATCGCCGCGGCATTTCACCCGAAACCGGTGGTCATGCGCCTATCGGACTTCAAGACCAACGAGTACGCGTCGCTTCTCGGCGGACGCTGGTTCGAACCCATCGAAGCCAACCCCATGCTTGGGTTTCGTGGGGCTGCCCGCTACGCACACCCCGCGTATCGAGAGGGTTTCGCCATGGAATGTGCCGCAGTGAAACGCGCGCGCAACGAGATGGGCCTCACGAACATCGTCCCGATGATTCCGTTCTGTCGCCGCGTCGCAGAGGCAGCCACGGTAATCGAGGAGATGGCCTCGAACGGTCTACGCCGAGGCGAAAACGGCCTCGAAATCTTCGTCATGTGTGAGATCCCCAACAACGTGATATCCCTGGACGCGTTTGCGGAGTACTTCGACGGTTTCTCGATCGGGTCAAACGATCTGACCCAACTAGCGCTCGGCGTCGACCGAGACTCCGAAATGGTCGCTTTCGACTACGACGAGTCCGAACCCGGAGTCATGGATCTGTTCAGGATGGCGATCGAGGGGTGCCGGCGAACCGGACGTCACTCGGGGTTCTGTGGGCAGGCCCCATCAGACAACCCTGCAATCGCGCGATTTCTCGTCGAGAACGGCATCGATGCCATCAGCCTGAACCCAGATGTCGTGATCGCGACGACCCTGAAGATCCTCGAAATCGAAGCCGAACTGGCTGAACGAGCCTGAGGAACGAACCTCATCGACGCCCGCAAATCGCAGGTCGTCGTACAACCGAGTCTTGCCATCCAAGTTCACCCTTGGCTTCAGCCGGCCTTCCCGGTACCGATGTGATCGCGAAGCTGCAGCTTTGAGCAACGACCTGCTCGCCGCCTCAACTCTCTCCTAGTGCGTCGAACGCGGCTCCGTCACCGCCAACGGTCCCGAATTCCACTATCCGACAAGCGTCCCATGAGACCAAGTGCTCTAGCCGTTGGCACGGAAAGGTGAGAGCATCTCTCTATGAGCGAGGTCCAGTTGAAGCGGTTCATAGTTGGTGTTGACGGTTCGGATGCCGGTGCGGCGGCGCTGCGATGGACGGCACAACTAGCCGTACGCGTCGGTGCCGAAGTTCTCGTGGTGAATGCCTACCAACACCCGTATGCGAAGGTGACTCGGGCGGACCGCGAAAGCCGATTCGACGAACGCTCTGCTTTGCTTGCCGACGAATGGGTTCGTCCCGCGCGCGATGCTGGTATTTCTGTAACCACCGAGGTGCGCCTGGGCGACCCGCGAGATGTCTTGGCTACTGCTGACGACAGTGAGGCTGATCTCGTCGTACTGGGCAGGACCGGTCAAGGCGGTGGGCCAGGATTTCTCCATCTCGGCAGCGTGGTCGAGTACATCGCCCACCACACACGGGTGCCACTCGCCGTCATCCCACCGTATGTGTCGGAGACGGTCGACCGGGTCGTTGTCGGAGTCGACGGTTCAGCCGAATCTTCAGCCGCGGTCATCTGGTGCGCCGATCTAGTGGGCTCCATGGATGCCGAAGTCGTGGCAGTCACCGTTGAGGCCCCGTATCCGGAGTGGGTGTCGAGTTCAGTCGTCGAAGGCTCCTCCAGGGACCTCGAACAACTGATCGAAGAATGGGTGGCTCCGATATCTGAAACGGGAGTCACCGTCACGCCTGTTGTGGGCCGGGATCTGCACCCAGCCGATGGCCTCATCGGCGTAGCCTCGGCGCGGCGCGGCGACCTACTGATCGTCGGGACTCGAGGCGCTGGCGGATTTTCCGGCCTGCGACTCGGCGGGGTTGCCATGAAGGTCCTCCACCGTGCTGCGATTCCCATGGTGCTGGTGCCCCCAGCGAGCTGAGGAATGCTCCGAGGGTCGACACCGACGAGCGGCTCCGCTGTGGCACCCGCTGTCTATGGTGGACCGCGTGCCCCTGCCCCGCTTCGCCGTCGTCGACCTGGAGACATCCGGGTTCTCGACGCGGCGTCACCGCATCCTCCAACTGGGAATGGTCACCGTGGAGGCCGACGGCACCGTGCTCGACGAATGGTCGACGCTCGTCAAGCTGCGTTGGCCGTTGCAACGTGTCGGGCCCACCCACGTACATGGGATCACCAGATCCATGCTGCGGGGCGCTCCACCGCTTGATGACGTCCTCGCCGAGTTCGGTGAGCGCATCGAGGGTTCGGTCTTCACCGCCCACAACGCGTCGTTCGATGCCGGATTCCTCCTCCGGGCCGCCAGGCGGCGCCCTGACGACGACCCCATACGTCGTGGCCTCGACCCGCGACTGTGCACTTTGCGGATGTCACGTCTGCTCGACCCACATCGCCGACAATCTCATCGGCTGGCAGACCTCTGCGAGCGATACGGCGTCACACTCGATCGCCCGCATGACGCCCTCAGCGACGCTGCGGCCACCGCCGCTGTGCTGCCTCATCTGCTCGCCGCGCACAGCATCACTGACTCCGACCAACTAGAGCCGTTCTACGTCACGTGATGTTCGATCCCACCTCTTGGATGGCGGTGGTGTAACGGGCTCGGTGCCACCTCCTAGGAGGCAGTCGTATAACGGCGCAGCATCGCCAGCGCAAGAGCCCCAGCAGCATCTCCTGCGCCCTTCGGCTCGACCACCTCGGCATCCGGGCCGAGGCGAATCAGTAGGCGGCTCAGCCAGCGCTCACTGGACACTGGCATTTTCGCTTCGACCCAACCCGGGGAAGCATCGAGCTGACGCAGATCATCGGTCGGATATCGCTCGGTGACCCACTGTGCTCCGGG
>Ga0209013_10004924_pt1 | contig 11620 bp, 7 predicted proteins | sample Cruoilmetagenom2_FD_187291 | JGI IMG/M metagenome (GOLD analysis project Ga0209013, IMG submission 187291) | Oil polluted marine microbial communities from Coal Oil Point, Santa Barbara, California, USA - Sample 2 (SPAdes) (version 2) | ecosystem: Environmental > Aquatic > Marine > Oil seeps ...
ATACCTTACCTATGCAAACAGGGGATTTTCGGTGGGGATCAAAATTGTGTAGCCCGCAATTAGGTTGCCTCTGCAATTTTTCCATTTATCAGTTATTGTTGTTTGCGCTTAACCCATAAAGGCTTTAAAAACCTGTCCTCACAGTTTTACCAAAAGAAAATAAAAATCCTAAAGACAGGAAGTTGAAGGAATGGTATATGCCTGAGGAAAAGTATTCCAGGGCAGAAATATTGTTTTGTTCCCTGAACAATGGAATGGAAATAAAAAAAATTATCGATAGATAGTAACTGATCACTTACGACAGATATATATTATGCAACCAAGGGTTTCAGTAATTATTCCCGCCTACAATCACGAGCGCTTTGTCGGTGCTGCGGTAGAAAGCGTCTTAAAGCAAACCTGTGATGATTTTGAACTGATTGTGATCAATGACGGTTCAACAGACCGGACAGGAGAAATAGTCCAGTCCTATGATGACCCGCGGATCATTTACAGGTATCAGGAGAATCAGGACGCTTATAATACCATCAACAGGGGGCTCGGGATGGTGAGAGGAGAATTTGTCGCTATTCTCAACTCCGATGATATCTATTTCCCGAATCGTTTGGAGCGACTGCTTACAGTCCATGAAGAAACAGGGGCACAATGCCTGTTTACCGATGTTGTCCCTATCTCCGATGATGAGGAGGAGTTTACTGACCCGGAATTTGGCTGGAATATCTGGCACCGGAAAAACAGGAGTTTCTACAGGGAATGCGGTGAGGTCTATCTTGCCTTTTTGAAGGGCAATTTCATGGTGACCACTTCCAACCTTTTTCTGACGGCCCATGCCGCTAAAACTGTCGGCAAATTCTGCTCCCTGAGATATTTGCACGACTATGATTATATTTTCCGGGTCATGAAGGCATTTCCTGGAACAGTATACTACCTTGACGATGAGAAACTCCTCTATTATAGAATCCACAGCGGAAACACCCTGAGCGAGGCCGCCATAATCGGCCGAGAGCAGGACAAGGAACTCATACTCAAATATATGCTTGATGCCATACCTGAAGAGTACCAGCGATTTGCCAAGGCCGGATCGGAAAGACTTGTTGAGCTTGAGCAGGAGCTGGCAGCGGTCCGCCAGACACTTGCAGGTTCTGCCTCACCTGGTGTAAAGGCCCTGTCCCGGCAGTTGGCCGGTGCCGTCAAAGAAAAAGTAATGAAAAAGTTTTAAGGTCCCGGCAGTATATTGATACAAGGAGAAGGAATGAGACGAATTTCCCTTGGGCTGTTTTTAATGGCCCTGACCACCCTGATGCTTGAACTGACCCTTATCAGGGTTTTTGATGTTATCTGGTATTCAAATATGGCCTACATGGTTATTACACTTGCCATGTTCTGCTTTGGTCTCTCTGGAGTTTACTCGTCAATCAGGCCCATCCGGGATGATACAAAGATCAGGTTTTACCTGGCCCTGCTTGCCATGCTGCTCGGTATTACCGCACTCTGTATTCTGCCGTCTCTGAACCTGCTGCCTTTCAATTTTAAGCTCTTGTACAGAGAACCTGCCAAGGGAATGATTTATTTTCTGGTCATGTATTTCATGCTTGCCCTGCCTTTCTTTATTGCGGGACTGTCTTTCACGATTATTTTTTCCAAATTTTCCGAAAAGATACAAGTTCTGTATTTCTGGGACCTGGTCGGTGCCGCAATCGGCTGTATAATACTGATTCCACTCCTTCCCCCCATCGGGCCTGGAGGGTTGCTTTTCCTTGCCTGCGGTTTAGGTTTCTGGGCGTCCGCCCTGTTCAGTGAAAACCGTAAATGGTCGATTGTTGCCGTTGTTGTCGGAATTGCGTTCATTGCCGTGCCGTTTGTTTATGACGATTATTTTGAATTCCGTGATCACATGCAGAAGAGGGGGGTAAAAAGGGCCAAGGAAAAAGGAAGGGTCGAAATGAGCTACTGGGACCCGGTCTCGAAGATTGATGTTATAGACCAACCCAGCTTCAACAGGAAGCATGTTGCCTATGACGGCGGAACCCAGTCGAGTTTTATTTTTCCTTTTGACGGTGATTTTGAGAAATTAAGAAACAAGATGCCTGATGATACGCCGCGTCATTTTGGCGGCCAGAATGTCTATATTTCTCATTATTTCAAGCGGGATTCCGACCAGAAGGTCCTGATCATAGGCAGTGCGGCGGGCCAGGAAACCAAGGCCGCCCTCATGTATGGAGCCTCCCACGTTGATGCGGTAGAACTGGTCGGTGTTGTTGTCGAGCTGGGCAAAAAGCAGTACGCACAGTATAACGGCAATATCTTCAATAACCCCAAAGTGAACGCCATGGTGGGCGAGGGGCGCAGTTACCTGCGTTCCATAAATGATAAGTATGATATCATCCAGATGTTTTCAAACCACACCAGCTCGTCCATTGCCGCAGGAACAGGGGCCATGGCAACAACCTATCTGCAGACGGCGGAGGCGTATAAAGAATATTTCAGCCACTTGACTGAAGACGGCATCCTCCATATCAACCATCACATTTATCCGAAGATGATTACCACGGCAGCCCTGGCGTGGAAAGAAATTGGACGGACCGATTTTCGTAAGCATGTCCTTGTGTTTCAGGCCAGGGGAAAAATAACCGATACCCTTCCCACCATGCTTATTAAAATGTCGCCTTGGACCCCGGAAGAGGTGGACAGTCTGCGGAGTTTTTTCGAAGGGCTTGAGGGAATCGTTGAAGATCCCATCTATCCGGAAAAGAGCTTCCTTTCGGATGACTTCTATTCAGGGGAAATGCCTGATGATCTTCTTGCAAGGATGGAATACCGGGCAGCGGCATCAACTGATAACCTGCCGTATTTTAATTTTCTCAGGAAGAAAATTAAAAAATTCTCTGCTGATCCCGGTAACTTCATGACCTATTCCACTGCGGCAATTTTAAATAAGCAGCTGAAGCGTTCCTACTTTCCCCAGGACATTATTCATCTGCTCGTTACCGGAGCCGCTTCAATCTTGTTTACGATAATTTTTATTTTCGTGCCGTTGTTCTTCTCCAGGGCCGGAAAGGTTTCATGGTCGGGCAAGGCAAGTTCCCTGTTGTATTTTTCCTGTCTCGGATCGGGTTTTATTATTTTTGAGCTGGTCTTTATCCAGATATTCATGAAGCTTATCGGCTATCCGCTCTATACCTATTCAACCGTTGTTTTTGCCCTGCTGCTTGCCGCGGGATTGGGCAGCTATTTTTCCAGCAAAGCGGGCATTACGCCTGACGTACGATGGAAGATTCCCTTTATCGGCATAATCCTGACCGGCCTGGCATTGACCGTTACCCATCAGCCTATCTTTGAACTGTTTCTCAAGACCAATGAAGCAGTGAGGATACTTGCTGCCATTGCCCTTATTTTCCCTTTGGGCTTTTTCCTGGGCATGCCGTTTCCCCTTGGAATTCTGTCCATAGAAAAACAGCCGACAGGCGCCATTGCATGGGCCTGGGCAATGAACGGCCTTTTTACCGTCATCGGCGGTATACTCAGTGTTTTGCTGTCTATTTTTTGCGGTTTCAAGATTACCCTGCTGGCAGCCCTGCTTATTTACTGTCTGGCATTTTTTCTTTTTGCGAAAATGAGGACCATGGCCGTACGGTAAGCTTTTTTATATGATGATTTTTAGACTTGGTACAGACAGTTTATAGCATTGTGAAGACGTTTTTCTCCCTGAAAAAATTGGTCGCCGAAGGGCGAATAATGGCACCGTCCCTGTCGGTTGTTTCCTTTGACCTGTTTGATACCCTCCTGGTCAGAAGGATTCATGACCCGGACCTCGTCAAGCTACCGGTTGCGCGCTATATAGCCTGCTTGGCCGGGCAGGCAGGACTTAACTGGTCCTGGAACAGGGTGCAGAAATTGCGGGATGCCGTGGAAAAGGAGCATCGAAGAAAAACGGGTGAACAGTTCGTAGACAAGGAAGCCTGTTATCCCAAATTTATGCAGGAAACCCTTGAAACTATTTTCGGCGAAAAAATGGAAGGGGACCTTTTGCAGCGGGTCACTGATTATGAGCTGGCTATGGAATCTTCCATGCTTGTTCCCCGCTCGGAATTTCTTGACTGGCTTGACGAACTCAAGGATCAGGGCAAGCGGATTCTTCTCATTTCGGATATTTATCTGCCGGCCGCCCATCTCAAACGCCTTGCTGAAAAAACAGGACTGATGCAGTATGCCGAGGCCGTCATTTCATCTGCCGATACTTTTTTTGCTAAGGCTTCCGGCAAAGCCTACCCCCTGATCCAGGAAAAATACGGCCTTGATAAATCATCATGGCTTCATGTCGGCGATAATCCCATATCGGACGGCCTGCGTCCGGAGGAATTCGGCATTCAGGCCCTTGTCCTTCATGATGCGGGAGAAAAATGGCGCAAGGCGATTGTCAAAAGGCAGTTCAACTATGGAGACGGCAGGCCTTTCTGGCGGGGCAGGGCACTGCAGCAACTGATGATGCCTTTGGAGAAGGAAAATTCGCCCCATGAATCGCTCTACGTTGAGGGCTATAATTTTCTTGCTCCCCTCATCGGAGCATTTGTTCAGCATGTGGCAGAGCGGTGTCGGCAGCTCAACATCGGCAAGGTTTTTTTTATGTCCCGTGAAGGCTGGACCTTCAAGCAGGTGTGGGAAACCGTTACGCCCACCCTGTTTCCGGATAAAAATCTGCCCGATATTGAATATTTGTATGTCAGCAGAATGGCTTTGGCCGGCGCCAGTTGCGCCTATCAGGGGTTGACCAGGACAAACGCCGATATTGCCTTTTTACCGTCCGGTAACCGCGATTTCAGCGATGTCTGTCGGATTTTCGGGTTGGATGCAGACGCGCTGGGAGAGCATCTTAAGCGGCATAACCTTGAAGCGGATACGGTCCTGAGTCCCCAGCATGATGGCTTTATGGCAAAAAACAGGCTTCGTTTTAATGAGATGCTTGAGGATGATGAATTCCAGGATGGGGTAAGGCAGCAGGTCCTTCCGGCAAATGACGCATTGCAATTATATCTTGAAGATGTCGGATTTTTCGGGCCCTCAGACGTTGCCTTGGTGGATATTGGCTGGCTTGGCACCATCCAGCGGTTTTTTTACGAGGCCATTGCCCATCGTGATGACAAGCCCAGGTGTCACGGTTTTTTGTTTGGTTCCACTCGAGGGATTCCCTATCCGACTACTCCGGATAATTATGTCGAAGGGGTGCTTTATGACCGCAACTGTTTTGATTTGGGCGGCAGCACTCTTCTGTACGCCAGGGATGTTTTCGAAGAGGCGTGCCGGGCTCCTCACCCGACCCTCAATGGTTACAGGTTGACTGAGTCTGGCTATGAACTTGAATTTCGCAGAGTCGATGACGCGACCGGAAAGGCGGAAAGCGAACAGGACGAGTATTTCCATCCTCTCCAGCAGGGTATTTTTGATGGGGCAAAGTATTATGGACCTGCATCCGCCTTGCTGGGATATTCGCTTGTCGATTACAAACCATGGTTTAACTACCTGATGACAAGTAAACTTGCCTTCCCCAAGACAGGGGAGGTGCAGAAGATAAAACACAAGCATCACCTCGATGACTTTCACGGCAGCAAGAAACCATTGCCGATTCATATACGTTCCCAGAAGCATCTGTGGGACTGCTCGGCCCTGTCACTTCGTTTCAACCCCTTTTTGCGAACAAGGTTTTTCTTGCGTCATATCAAGGACCGTTTAAAGGAATAATTATTTTTTAGATGAGTAAAAAAGTGAGCAAACCTCTTTTAAACAGTTTATATGATTTGTCCGGTAACAGTATAGTGCGGGTTTTTCGCCAGCAAATAACGGCCAAGTTTATTCCCATGGGAAATTACCGCGGTGGGGCGGGGTTGAAATGTTTGCTGATTTTTTTCGTGCTGCATTACGTGGGCAGGCCTCTTTTTTTTGTTCTTATCCGGTTCGAGAGACAGTTGTCGTTATTATACAAGGTACGCGAGCGGATGAAGAATGGGGAACAGTCTTAATCTGTGCTCTGTGCCGGCTTACAGCTTTGAGGGATGTGATACCGCATAGTCACAAACCCCTGATGGGTTACAAAGGAGTAAATACGTGGAAAGTTTTAGGTTGTTCATGAAATCACGTGGACAAAGTCTGCTGACAGTGGCGGTGGCCTTGGTATGTTTTTTGTTGGTCCAGCATATCGCTATTGCGGTCATGACAAGCGCCTATCGTCTTTATATAATAGCTGAAATTGATCATCCTGATATTTTTCAGCTGTATTACAACAACAGCAAGAAACAGGGGGATTTCAAGGAAAAGGACTCCGAGCGGTCACAATTTGTTAATGCAGGTGAGAAAACCAAGGTAAAAATACGTCTGGCAGATTCCTCGGTTTTGTCTGTTCGTCTTGATACGGGTAACGAACCGGGGATTGTTAAGATTTACAGGATGGAGGTGCACAGCCACTTCGTCAAACCACGGGTCCTTCTGCCCAGTGACATTGACACAATGTTCAAGTCCGGCAAGGACGATGTAATGGTAAACCTGGAAAAAGACCATGTCAGTATCATTTCCCAGAATGAAGATCCCTATATTATCGGCACCGAACCCCTTGTCAAGATTAATGCGGTACTTCCCAATGCAATCGCATTTCTTTTCTCTTGTGTGGTTTCAATCCTTTTTTATCGTTTTGATTTTGCAACATTTCCACCATTTTACGATATCCTCCGCAAGAAACCGACCACAGGCATAAACATCGATGCACTGGACGGGTTGCGGGGCCTTGCGGCTGTCATTATTGTTGCCGATCATACCTATGGATTCATTATGGGGATTGGCGCCATCGGCGTTTGGCTGTTCATGACCTTGAGCGGTTTTTTGCTGGCCCGTCCTTTTATTCAGCAGCCTGAACGTTGCTTGTCATTAGCATTCTGGGAGAAATTCTTTATCAGGCGGATTAAAAGGATAATCCCACTCTATTATGCATATCTGACAGTTGTCTATGTCGTTCCGGGGCGGTTTGATGAGGCCTTCAGGCATTTTTTCTTTCTCCAGGGCGACGGGGTTCTCTGGGTGATAAATCAGGAAATAGTTTTTTACCTGATGGTTCCCTTTATCATGATGGCCAACTATTTTCTTTTCAGGGGAAAAGTGTGGCCCATTGTTCTTAATCTGGTGATTTTGATGTTTTTGTCCTATTACATGGTCGGACCGAGTGTATTTTCCATGTATGGCATGAATCATCAACCTTTGCGTCTTTATGTGGGGATTTTCCTGGCAGGTATCATTTTCTCCTACCTGTATTATGGCGTTTATGAACCTGCCGAGTGGTCGATAAAAAAGAGTAATACGATCAATACCTATTTTTCTATGTTAGGGATTGCCATACTCATAGGCTTCATGCTTTTTACGACCGGAAGGGTCTGGGGAAAAACAATGGTCTGGGGTATCGCCTACGACCAGTGGTTCGGGATCGCATCAGGTATGTTCATTTTCTGCATTGTTGCCTCCAGGAACACAACGCTTGAACGAATCCTTGCTTTTCTGCCGCTCAGGGCAATCGGCCTGGTGAGTTTCAGTATGTATATCCTGCACCCCATGGTTGTCATACTTATACGGCAGGGTTCTTCTTATTACTTTGGTATTTCACTTGTTGACCTGCCCCTGTTTTTCTGCACTGTGGCCAGCACTTACCTGGTCTCATGCGTCACATACGCATATATTGAGCGGCCATTTACCCGTCCCCAGGTGATAGTGGGTAATTAAGGAGTTCGTGCGAGGCAAGTCGACCTGGCATTAAAAAAGAGAACAATAATAATACTGATAATTTGTGAAAATTATTTTTTTACTTGACGAGTATTTGCACCGAATATTCAGGATTTTGATGTGGAAGGATTTCTATGTCTATTCCGCCGCAATATTTCTGTTGTATATACTTGCCTGCTCAACATACTTTGATTTTGTCCTCCGAAAAGACGGTTATTATTATATCCTCAAGGGGATGGAGGCGGCCAACGGTGATTTCAGCCTTTTTCGGCCCCATGCCTTTGGCTGGCCCCTTTTTTTAGCTTTTTTCTATTGGCTGCTGAACGTTGATAATATCTTCCAGGCGATGTTCCTGGCCCGCTGGTTATCAATTATACTGACCTGTTTCACCGTTGTCCTGCTGGGCTGTTTCTGTAAAAAGATGTGTGGACAAAAGAATTATGAAGGGGCATGTGTTGTTGCGGTTACGGCCTATGTCCTGAGTTTCCATGTCCAGGAAATTGCCAAGGTTGCCTATACCGAGCCTCTGTTTCTGGTATTGACCCTGAGCTGTTATTATTTCATGGTCTCGTCAAAACCTTTGAACACCATGGAAATTGGTCTGGCAGCCCTGTTTGCCGGGTTGTCCTACTGGGTACGGGCTAACGGTCTTTTTCAGCTTTTTGTTCTCCTGACGGTTATCGCTTTATGGTCCTATAAGGATGTTTTTCGTGTGTTTAAAAACAGCCTTTTTGCAGTCCTGGTTTTTTTCGGCGTTTGTGCACCGTATTTGCTTATGCGCTACCTTCAATTCGATTCAGCCTTTGATTATGGCCCGAACTCGAAATACTTTGTCGATAATTTTAGGCAGGTTTGGGATGATACGATCCCTGTACCAACGTTCCTGGAGTATCTGAGCACGCACAATTGGTATGATTATTACAATAAGTTTATCGAGGACGGATTACTTAAAATTTTTCATTATATGCATTTACTGTTTAACTTAAAATATCTCTGGATAATTCTTCTGGTCGTCTCCCTTCTTGCTGCCGTAGTGTACAAAAGACGGGATATGTACGCAATGATCCTGCTATTCCTGTTGACGTTTGCCGGATTTTCTATGATTTTCCAGGTGTTCGGTCATGTCAGGCATCTTCTTTTTCTCATTCCGTTTATTCTGGCCTGTTCCGTTGTGTTCATATCCTCGCTTGGGACAGATACCGTAAAAATATCAAATATTGTATTTGGGTTGTTGCTTGTGTCTGCCGTGTCATCAAGTGAAGAGATAAAGCTTTTTGACGAGAATCATATTAATGTGCCCCAGGTAAAAGATACCTGGGCCCTGTGGGCAGCGGATAATCTTGAAGGAAATGTCGCCCTTGTCGAGGCAGGCGACATTTTGCAGATGGCCCAGCATTACAGGAAACCGGCTATGCAGCGCGTGCCTGAGTCATTTGCTTTGGTTGAGGAAAAGATCAACAGGGTCAGGCCTGGGGAACACAAGTCTCTTGCTGAAGCTCTGCCTGATTTTCAGGCAAGGAATATCGACTATGTGATCACCGACAAACGGACCCTCTATATGAAGCATAGAAGACCGTACCTCAAGGAAATAAGGGAAGAGAAGTGGCGGAAGACCTTTGAGCTTCTCAACTCCATTCCGGGAGGTGAGCCGGGAGGGGCCTTGATAGGAGTAGATATCTATAAAGTGCATTACGAGTAAATCGTAAGTGGTCACGGGCACCGCATTTTCGCACGATCGCTCCTGTCCGCATAGAGGGGTTATAACGAACAGTCGCGCTCGGAGTCTTCGCTGCGCTCCGCTTACCTGCACGAATCTACGGCACCCGTGACCACTTATAATTATGAAGTAAGTGATACCGCAGAGTTATGAACTCTGTGATTGGTTACAGTAAATCGGAAGGAAGGGCGACAGACCAGTTGGATCCAAAACACAACATTCTGATCATCGGTGGCGGACCGTCGGGGTTGACTGCCGCGTACCAGTGCGGGAAAAAAAACATGAATGCAGTCTGTCTTGAAGCCGACTCAATCCTCGGGGGGATAAGCCGTACGGTGGAATACAAGGGGTTTCGTTTTGATGTGGGCGGACACCGTTTTTTTTCAAAGATACCTGCTGTCAACGATTTTTGGTATGAAATTCTTGGCGATGATTTTTTAACCAGAGCCAGACTTTCACGAATATATTATAACGGTTGTTTTTTTCATTATCCCCTGCAGCCGAAAAACGCCTTGTCCGGGCTTGGTCCGGTCAAGTCCGTTATGATCGTCCTCAGCTATTTGAAGGCAAAGATTTTTCCGCAGCGACCTGAGGACAGTTTTGATAAGTGGGTATCAAACCGTTTTGGCAAGTACCTCTATACGATTTTTTTTAAAACATATACGGAAAAAGTCTGGGGTATTCCATGTGATCAGATTGGAGCGGAATGGGCCGCCCAGCGTATAAAGGGGTTGTCGTTATGGAGTGCGATTGTAAACAGCCTTTTTAAACCAAAAAAAGTAATCAAAAGCCTGATCAACGAGTTCCAGTATCCCCGTTTCGGGCCCGGCCAAATGTACGAAACCATGGGCAAAAAAGCCGAGGCTCTCGGGAGCGTGATTCACCTCAATCACCGGGTTGAAAAGATACACCATGACGGCAATTCCGTTACCGGCGTAACCGTCTATGATTCTGTTAGGGGGAAAAGAAAGCACCTGTCCGGCAGCGATGTTATATCTTCCATGCCGTTGACCGAACTTGTCCTGAATCTTGATCCCCCTGCGCCGGAAGATGTCCAAACATCGGCCCGGTCGCTTCGTTTCAGGGGGCTTTTGACTGTTAACCTGCTGATTGATCACCCACAGGAACTCCCTGATACCTGGATTTATATTCATGATTCTGCCGTTTATGCCGGCCGGGTCCAGTTCTTTGCCAACTGGAGCCCGTATATGGTCCCGGACAAGAACAAGTCATCCGCTGGGTTGGAATTTTTCTGCTGGGAGGATGACAGGTTGTGGAACATGTCTGACGAGGACATAATCGCCCTGGCAAAAGATGAAATCGCCAAACTTGAGCTGGTCGATAGAAACAAGGTAACAGACGCTTTTGTCATCAGAATGCCCAAGAGCTATCCCGTGTATGACGGGGAGTATAAAAAGCATGTGGCGGTGCTGAAAAACTATCTGGAAAAGTTTATCAACCTTCAACTCTGCGGTCGATACGGTCTGTTTAAATATAACAATATGGACCACTCCATCCTTACCGCCATGTATGCAGTTGAAAATCTTCGGGGGACAAATTATGATGTCTGGTCCGTCAACGCTGATGACGAGTATCATGAGGAGACGGACAGGGCATCGTAGATGAAACCTGCCTGTACGTTCAGATGGTTTTCAGCTCAATAATTTTTCTCTTCTTTTTTCTGCCGGTGACCCTGCTTCTTCATCTTGTGGCCGGCCGGAAAATGCGAAATAGCGTGCTCCTTGCCGTCAGCTTGCTCTTTTATGCCTGGGGAGAAGGGCTCTATGTTCTTCTCATGCTCTGCTCGATCCTTCTGAATTATATCTTCGGCATCCTCATATCCCGTACTGGTACGCAGAAGGGAAAGAAAATTCTTCTTGCTCTCGGGGTGACGCTCAATCTGCTGCCGCTCTTTTACTTCAAGTATTCCGGTTTTGTTATAGAAAATTTCTTGCACGTTTTTGCCGTCCTGGGGATAGAGAGTTCCCTTGAAGCAAGGCAGCTCCATCTTCCCATAGGCATATCGTTTTTCACCTTCCAGGCCTTGTCCTATATTGTCGATGTCTACCGGGGGATGGTCAAGCCTCAGAAAAATGTGCTGAATATCGGTCTGTATATAGCCCTTTTTCCACAGTTGATAGCCGGTCC
>Ga0209013_10004925_pt1 | contig 11619 bp, 7 predicted proteins | sample Cruoilmetagenom2_FD_187291 | JGI IMG/M metagenome (GOLD analysis project Ga0209013, IMG submission 187291) | Oil polluted marine microbial communities from Coal Oil Point, Santa Barbara, California, USA - Sample 2 (SPAdes) (version 2) | ecosystem: Environmental > Aquatic > Marine > Oil seeps ...
GCCATCATAACCAGCGCCAGTGTCAGGCCAAGTCCGGCACCAACCGCAAAGGTGATTCCCTGTAAAAAACCATAACCCCGGTTGGTCTGGAAAATTGCCAATCCGAAAATCGCGCAGTTGGTTGTCATTAATGGAAGAAAAATTCCAAGTTGCCGGAACAGGGTGGGTGAAAGCTTCTTGACCACCATCTCCACGATTTGTACCAGCGATGCAACCACGATAATAAAGGAAATGATTCGCAGGTAAGGCACGGATTCCAGGATAAAGGTATTCAGGAACCAGGCAGCGAGAGATGTCAGCACCAGCACAAAGATGTTGGCAAGACCCATTCGCAGGGCTGTCTCTACGCGGGCGGAAACACCCATGAAGGGGCACAGGCCCAGGAACATCGCCAGCGTGAAGTTATTGACCACCATGGCGGAAAAGAAGATCGAAAACAGTGTCTGGTCATTCATGATGAGGCCTCCACTGCTTCTGTTTCAGTCTTGGTTGGTTTCGCTTTCTTACGTTGTTCGAAGAATCCCATCGCCAGCAGGATGAAACCAAGGGTCAGGAAACCGCCCGCCGGCAGCACCATGATCACCCAGGGTTCGAAGTTCGGGCCGAATAATGAATATCCCAGGAAGCTGCCGGTTCCCAGCATTTCCCGGAAACCACCCATCATGACCAGCGCGATGGTGAAACCGATCCCGGTGCCGATTGCATCCAGCAGCGAACGGTAGACGTTATTCTTAGCCGAGAATGCCTCCTGGCGGCCCAGGATCATACAGTTCACGACAATCAGGGCGATAAAGGCACCCAATTCCTTGTGCTGCACCGGCGCGTAGGCCTGCAACATCATATCGGCGAGCGTCACAAAGGTCGCAATCACCAGGATATACGCCGAAATACGCACCTCGTTGGGTATGAAACGCTTGCAAGTGGATATCAACACGCTGGAGCAGCAAATGACGAAGAAGGTTGCGGCACTCATGGCCAGGGCGTTTGCCACGCTGTTGGTTACCGCCAGTGCCGGGCACAGGCCGAGCATTTGGATGAGTACCGGGTTCTCGTTCCAGATTCCGCGGATAAAGTCTTGAGATGATGTTGTCTTTCTCATGGGTTCACCTCCCCGTCTGCAGAAGTCTGCGGGATGCCATGGTCTAAATAGGGCTGCCACTCTTCCAACGCATGGTTGATGATTTCAATCAGTTTCTTTGAAGAAATGGTTGCACCGGTGATGGTGTCGATTTCACCGGGCATGCCTTTACCCGTTCCTGGTTTGGTGGGAATAAGCGGTGTTGAAGGACCGGCAAAGAACTGATTAACGTAATCCATATCTTTAAAAATCTTGTCACCCAGTCCTGGAGTTTCCTTGCTGTCCAGCACTTTCATACCCATCAATTTCCCGGTATTCGGATTAAATCCAAAGATGATCATGATCACATCCTGAAAGCCTGACTCGCCCCGGGACATGGCCACGCCATTGAGCTGTTTGTCGGCGTTGTAGCCAACATAAATGCGTTTGTATTCGCTTTCCTTTGCGCCCTCAGGAAGGGTCAGGGACAGGCTGGAGTCGACCAGGTAATACGTGTTGTAGTGATCTGTGTCGGGGAGTACTTCATAGACCGCTTTTTGCAGTTGTTCAGCTTTGTATGCATCGATCAGGGGCTTGGTGTGCTGGTTGACCAGCACGATCAGCAAGCCAGCCAGGGTTCCTGCTACCGCCAACGTTGCGATCAGGCGGAATGTTGATACCGGTTTTTCTGCCGGCACTTCCTGCACGGGAGCTGTGGTCTGGTTCTCGGCCTGGATGTCGGAGTTTTTGTTTTCTTCAGTCATGCCGCATCCTCCTTCTTGCTTTTCTTCTTGCCGGATGTTCCAAACAGGCGCGGCTGGGAGGCACGGTTAATGAACGGGACCAGTGCATTCATCAGCAGGATCGAGTACATCACGCCCTCTGGCAGGCCACCCCATATGCGGATAACGACGGTCAGGAAGCCAATGCCGAAACCGAACATCCAGCAACCCTTGTTGCTGACAGGTGAAGTCACCATGTCGGTTGCCATATAAAACGCGCCCAGCATCATGCCACCTGAAAACAGCATGAACAGCGGCGGGAACTGCGAAATACCCAGGGCATAAAAAAGACCGGAAACTGCGAAGGCGGAAACAAAAATACTCAAAGGGATATGCCAGTTCAGATGCCCGCGCCAGGCGAGGTAGAGGCCACCGATCAATATTAACAGCGCAGAGGTTTCGCCCAGCGAACCGCCCGTTGTGCCCATAAAAAGGTCAACCATTGGTGTTACTACCGGGTCATCTCCAAATTTCAGATTTCCCAACGGAGTCGCCGCTGTCGCGGTATCCACAACCGGGGACATGAAAGGCAGTGCGAAGTTATCGCCCTGTAATGACCACCAGTGCTGGGTCTTCGCGGGCCAAGTGGTAATCGCCACCGGAAAAGCAGCTTGCAAAAAAGCGCGGCCAACCAGGGCCGGGTTAAAGATATTCTGGCCCAGGCCGCCAAAAATGATTTTGCCGAACGCCATACCGAAAAAACCACCTAAAAAGGCCATCCAGAGAGGAAAACCCGGTGGCAATGTCAGGCCTAGCAAAAGACCGGTAATCATTGCAGAGCCATCTGAAATTGAACCGGGAGTAGATCCAATTAGGCGCTCGGTAATCAGACAACCGGCAACACTTGCCAGGATGACGAGCAGGGCGCTTGGGCCAAAGAAATAAATTGAAGCTGCAATGACGGGTACAAGACTAATCACGACCGACCACATTATTTTAACGGTCGAATCGCCTGATCGAACGTGCGGTGAAGCTGTTATTTTGATATTAGTCTTCATGATGAGGGCAATCTTCTCAGTTGGGCCCTTGACATTGCAAACCACTGTGACAAAGGAATATTGGACGGACAAACAAACGAGCAGCTACCACAAAGCATGCAATCATTCAGGTGTGCATCCTCTACCAGCTCTTCATAACGTTCAGCCTTCGCCAGGGTTCCCATCAATTGCGGGTTCAGGAACACGGGGCAGGCCTCCAGGCATTTTCCACAGCGGATGCAGGGCATTATATCCTGCCGCTTACATTCATCCTTTGAAAGGATCAATATGCCGCCGTTTGCTTTCAGGATCGGTACATCAAGATTAGCCTGGCCAAGACCCATCATCGGCCCACCAAATACGATCTCTGCCGCATCTTCGGTGAAGCCACCACAATGTTCTATGACATCGCGAAGTTTTGTTCCAAAGGGTATTTTCCAATTCCCGGGCTTACGAATGCCGCGGCCTGTCACCGTAATGATACGTTCGATCAAAGGGTGTCCGGTTTCAAAGACAGCGGCCACATTGGCTGTGGTTGCCACGTTCTGCACCATGGCGCCAATCGCACTTGGCAGGGCACCTGACGGAACTTCCCGGCCCATGACGGCCTTGATCAGCATTTTCTCAGCACCCTGAGGATACTTCACCTGTAAGGGTTGAATAGTGACATCAAGATCATCTGGTTTGGTTTTGCGCATCATTTCGATGGCATCAGGTTTGTTGGCCTCAATGCCAATTACGGCGCGGCTGATACCCAGTGCCTTCAAAGCAATGCGAATACCGGTGTAAACCTGATCCGGCTGCTCCAGCATCACCCGGTGATCGGAGGTGAGATAGGGTTCACACTCACATCCATTGACCAGTAGTAATTCAACCGGCTGGTCTTTGGGTGGGCAAAGTTTTACGTGGGATGGAAATGCAGCACCGCCAAGACCCACGATACCTGCTTTTGCAATTTCCTTGGAAAGATCCTCATCTTTCACGTCCTGCCAGCGTGGGACAATGCGGTTCCTTCGCATCTGTGATGAGCTTGGATCCACCTCGATACGAACGGACGGGACCATACTGCCGTTGGGATGGGGCCAGAGTTCGATTGACTTCACCGTGCCGGCTGCTGTGGCATGTACGGCGGAAGAAATAAAACCAGCCGCCTCGGCAATCACATCTCCCCGCTCAACACGGTCGCCAGCCTTAACCAGGGCCTTGGCCGGCGTACCAATATGCTGTGACAGGGGCAGTATGACTTCCTTTGGGAACGGAAACCGCTTCGAGGCAATCCCCGAAGTAATATCCTTGTTCTCCGGCGGATGAACCCCGTGCTTGAAACTCAGCAAACCTTTCATATTTGAAATATCCGCTCAGTGCTCAGTTAAAAGGTTCAGCGCGTTTGATCAGCTTATCCAGGCCTTTCTCTTTTGGATTCAGCGGATCACCCGGATGGATACATTCTGCAGGACAAGCCTCGGCAGCCATTACGATCTGCTTGAAGGTGCCGGCTTTTGCATCGCCGATGTAGGCCTGTTGCTCATCGTTGTAGACAAATACCTTGGGATTGATCTTCAGGCAATCATCGCAGGATGTGCAGCGAAGAGTATCGATATACGGCTCATTGCCCATTTCATCGTCATCATCTTCAACTACTGCGGTGGCTGTTGCTGCCGCCGCAGGAGCCGCAGCAACTGCCGCCGCGGGTGCAGATACATCCGCTGTAGGTGCCGAAATACTAAAATCAGCAGGGGCCTCGAAAGCGGGGCCATCCCAGCTTTCTGCTTTTTCGAGCAGTTCTGCAACAGTGTCGTTGGCGCTGCCTTTTAACAGGCCCTCAGCCAGCCGTCTTGCTATCAACAAGGGGTACTGTGTCGTCAGCTTGGCGATCTTGGCCTCATACTCGGCCGTTAACGCTGCTATCCTGGCTTCGAGCTCATCACTCATTCCTTCGGTGACTGCATCACGCATGTTTTCCGATACATCAAGGCCGGCCATTTCTTTCAGCTGGGCCCAATGTCCTAAACGCTCTTCAGCGAGTTGTACGATCTCTTCAGAAACGGTCATCTTGCTTAGATGGCGTTTTGCGTCGACCGTATAAACGAAGGCCGTTCCATCCTCGCGTTCATCCTCATCCATATCCACGTATTCATGGAAGGGGATTAACTCTTCCTCACCATTGGCTTTCTTGAAGTGTCCACGGAAGCGTGCTTCACCGAGGGCCCAGTCAGCCGTTGTGACAGGCAAAGTCATCATTTGCTCTTCACCTTCATCATCAACATAAGTCAATTCGTAGGTTGTCCAGGTATCCAGTGGAGACGGGTTGCCTTCAAGGTCGATACACTCGGAGAAGGTGGTGCCTGCATCCGGATCAAAGACAATATTCGGTACCGCACGCGCTTCCAGTGCTAGCCTGGCGGCGTCGGGCGCACCAAAATCTGAAAGACCCCATTCAGGAGGACACGGGGTATTCAAAATGAACAGGGCCGGGCGTCTGGCCTGTAATCCCTTCAGGACATTCTGAATCAGGTGTGATGGTGTTGCCTGTGAAGACTGCATCACGAAAACACCACGGTGGGCCATTGCGATCAGGGCGAGTTCCTTGCGAACCTCTTCCTTACCATGCTGATCCATGCCATATTCGGCCATATCTGAGACCTGGCCGGTAAAGCCGGATGTACAGGCCTGGCCACCGGTATTGGAATAAACCTGGGTATCGACCACGATCACGCGGATCGGTTTGTTCGAAGCCATCACGCGGGACAGGTTCTGGAAACCAATATCCATCATGGCGCCGTCACCACCGACTGCAAATAACGGCGGACACAGGGTGAATTCGTCGTTATTGAACTGTTGCCATTCAAATTCCGAGAAAAACGCTTCATCGGTCGCGGCATCGTAGGAGTCTGATATCAGCAGGTCGGCTCTTCGTACGGAAACAAACCCATCCGCCATTTTGCGCATATGGCCTTCAAAAATACCTACAGCCACCGAGGGTGCATCCTGGAACAGGTGATTGACCCATGGGAAGGGGTAGGGGTTGTAGGGGTATGAAGAACCCCAGACTGAACTACAGCCTGTGGAGTTCGTGAAGCCGAGATTTGCACGACCCCGTCCACTCGGGCCTTCTTCATAACGCCACTTGAGATCTTTTAACTCTTCAATGGTCTTGCGAATCAGCAATACTCTTTCTTTCTTGTCTCCGCTTACCGCGACCGATATATCATCTGAATCGGATGAAACATCCGCGAGGTCTGTTTCCGAAATCAGCATCGCATGGGCTTTTTCATCCAGCTCGGCAATCATCCGGTCCAGGTCCTTGATGTGTTGCTCTACACGTGGGCCCATGAACGCGTTAACCGTGGATAAGAGCAGGTGAATGGTCGTTTTTTCACCACAACCCATGCAGGCACCATCACCACCCTTCATTGACATGTAGTTGCTTTGTTTCAGCAACAGGGATGACATCACACCGATGCCGTCATCCAGGCTGGATATCTTGATGTACTGGTCATCGGTTTCGGGCAGGTTGTTCCAAAGTTTCCAGTTGGATTCGAGGGTTTCCTGGAAGTCATCCGTCTGGCGTATGCTTTGCAGCGCGCCATCGGCGCAAACAGCTACACAAATATCGCAACCCTTACAGGTTTCCGGATTGACAGTGATCGAAAGCAAACCGCCTGAGCCTTTCTTTTTGCTTTCAGGCAAATCGAAGAATGGCGTTGTTTTGGCCAGCGGGAAGTCTGCCAATGCTGAATAGACGCGGTTGTATTGGGCGTCGACTTCTGCGCGTCGCTCAACATCCCAATTGGATTTTCCGGCAACCGTTTCATAAGCCTGGGCTAAAACAGCCGCAAAGGTCTTGAAGGTTCCGCTTGAGATGATCTTGCGCGACTCTTTACCCAGGTGTCTGATGATCTGGGAAAATCGAGTCATCGGCTCTTGCGGGTCATAAACTGTTGCGACAGCGGTTTCGAGTATTTCCTCTACCGTGTTAACCACACCTGGTATGGCCGAGTCGGGACACTGGGTCCAGCATTTGGCGCAACCCGTACATTTTTCCGCAATAAAATCAGGTACATTGAAGCGGACCGCAGACATGTCACGCATGCTTGATGTTGCTGCAGGAATAGCGGCGATTGCCGTGAACGGATCGGCGATGATGTCCTGGCCTGTCTTGTACTGAACACAAACCTGGTTCCAGAAGTCGGCCTGGTTACCTACCCCGGTAGCTGCGTCAATCCCTGCCATCGCGTGAGGAATCAAAGGCAATAATTCTTCATGGCCCTGATCTTCCAACTCTGAAAGATCAAGTGCCTCCACCTCGTCAAAGCCACGGGTGATGACACGTACGTTATCTTCAACAACACTTTCACCCAAATGACCGAACTTTTTGTTTAACTGCTTGCGAATGCCTTCGAATAAACGTTCACGTGAAAGGCCATGTGTGGACATTAAAGGTGCTGCTCTGAAGAAAGCCCCCATGAATGCCACACCCTGCATGCGGAAACGAAGCTCGGCTTTCGAGGCTTCAGATAGCGCAATATTAAAGCCATCCACGGCAAAGACCTTGATCTTCTTCGCGCGTATGGTTTGCTGCGCCGTCTTCGGAAAGCTGTTCCACAACTCGTCACCCGAAAGCTCGCTCTGGATGATGAATACACCCTCATCACACAAACCGGCCAAAGGATTTGAATGTAAAAATACATTCGGGTCAGGGGAAAGCACGACACTGACATGCTTAAGCTCACAATTCAGGCGTAAAGGCTCTTCTGACAACATGGCATAGAACGTCGTTGGCTGGCCTTTCTTTTCCGAGCCATACTTGGGGTTGGCCTTGATGTGCATACCGAGCAATTCGGCTGCAGTCATCGCAAGGTTTTTGCCCATGGTGATAGCGCCCCATCCACCCACAGAGTGGATACGGAGTTCAACCGAATCTTCAGGGAAGAGATTCAAATCGCCGGCCGACGGAAGTGCCAGGTCAGCTACGTGTGGGTAGTCGGCAAGAATCTTCTCTTGCCAGATCTGCATTTTTGGAAGGCGTGTATCTTTTTGAATAAAATCAAAACCGAGGTAGAACTGACGTTGCTTACGTCCACCCTCGAGCATGTTGTCAACAGCTGCAATCAAGTCTCCCGGTTGCAGATCCCGGCTACCCAGGCCAAAGCATGCCGAATAAAAATCAGGAACCTGGTCGGGCATCAGCGCGGCCAGACCCGGATATGGAAGAGTAGTGTTGTGGTCATTACCGGAACGGCCGTTTTCAGCTGCCTGTGCCATGGCCGCGCGAATCTCGCGAATCATGGGTAGCTCTACCGCCAGCGGTTGATCGGTGCGTTCCATGACGACCACGCCTTTTTTACCGGCCAGCATGCTGGAAACCATATCGGCAGGGAAGGGACGGTACATCACCATGTCTACGACGCCGACTTTGATGCCGCGCTCCTTGCGCAGGTAATCTACAACAACCTCGGCATTACAAATTACCGAGCCCTGCCCAAGGATGACGTATTCGGCATCTTCAAGCCGGTAACCCATTACACGGCTGTACTTACGGCCTGAGAGGGCCGCGTACTCTTCCATCGCCTGGTCTGTCAAATCTGCAATATGGTCGAAATAGAAGGGGCGCTGAGCGGCAACACCCTGTGCATAAGCTTCCTGGTTTTGAACCGTACCCAGCATCGCAGGGTAATCAAAATCATAGAGCTCGGGAATACGGCGCCGGCGATCACCAAACACGGCACGCTGGGCACCGGTGGGCGAATCAATGATATCTGCCGGGTCACCCAGGTATTCCTGGATTAATTCACGCTCAGGTTCAAAAAACGACTCAATAACATGGGAGGTCAGGAAACCATCCTGGGCACATATACCCGGGTTTAGTGAAAGCTCTGCTACGCGGTGGGAGATAAGGTTAATATCTGCAACACTTTGTACATCCTTGGCGAATAGCTGAAAAAAGCCTGTATCATCAATGGCATGGTAGTCATCATGTCCGGCATGTACGTTGAGTGAATGCTTGGTCATCGCACGACAGGCAACGTTCAAGACATAGGTGAGCCGTTTGCCCACTGCCGCATACAGCGACTCGTGCATATAGGCAATGCCCTGGCCACTGGAGAAGTTGGTTGAACGTAAACCCACCATGCTCATACCGGCAGTCACACCTGCTGCGGCGTGCTCGCCTTCGGGTTCAAAGAAAATCAGGTTGCGGCCATTAACATTCTTTTGGCCCTTCGCCACTGCCATCGCCCAACCTTCACCCATTTGGGTGGAAGGTGTAATCGGGTAGGCGCCTGCTGCTTCACTTGCAGCGGTTTCCATGGTTACTACTGCTGCGCTACCGTCGTCTGTTTTGAAAACTCCGGGATACTTGGCCTCGTTTTTTACCTGGCTCATACGACTTTCTTCTCCAGCTCAACCGAGCTTTCTTGAAACTGCTGTCCTTCGACCCACACGATCGCCTTTGTCGGGCATCGTAAAATCGCTTTCGGATCGGTCAGCGCGTTCTTTTCATAATTAATAACAGCCAGGTTATCGATCATTTCGATAACACCCGGCTCCGAATCAGCAACACATCTGTTGCAGGTATTACAGGCGACGCTGCAGAGGTCTTCTGCAGCATCACCCTTGAGTAAATTTTTACACTGTACGATGAGCTTCTGCTCGATGGGCATCAGCACGAACAGGTCCTTGGGACAGGCCTCGACACAATCATTGCATGCGGTACAAAGTTCAGGTATCACAACGGGCAGGTCGTCGTCATTCATATAAATAGCATCAAGAAGGCAGGATACCTCACAATCTGCCAGGCCCAGGCAACCCCATGAACAGCCTTTTCCACCACCGGCTACAGATGCGGCCGCCTTGCATGTTTCAAGGCCCAAATAATCGGAGTTCTGTACTGCTTCATTCTTGCCGCCCGCGCAAAGTAAACGGGCAACGCGTTTGTTGGCCGCACCTGCATCAACCCCCAGGTAAGCAGCAACATCGGCGACGTCATCCGGCCCCATCACGGTACAGCCGGATGGTTGTTCCTTTCCTGATACCACGGCCTCGGCAAATGCCCGGCAACCGGGCTGACCACAGGCGCCGCAGTTGGTGCTTGGTAATAACTCTTCCACATCATCTATACGTGGGTCTTCCCAGACCTGGAACTTCTTGTTCACCATGGCGATCAGGAAGCCGAAGAAAAGTCCGACGGAGCCAAGAACCAGGGCGGAATCTAATATAGGATTACCGGTCATTAATCAGGTCCCGTGGTTACGCTGACAAATCAGATAAATTGGTTTGACTCAATAACCACGCCGACAGTTTGCCGGCCGGATCAGATGTGGCTTCCCCCGCAATTTCGGGGGGTACAGACAGTGATTCCAGCAAGGTGTAATCTTCCGCCTGTTGAGCCGGGCTGATACCACCTATGTGGCGTTTTCTGACTTCTTTCGGGAAGCTCACGGAAACAAAACGTTCGTATGTGGTTGAACCTGCCGATGGGTCGTGTACAAAGCTGACAGCGGTTTCCGGCAAAAACGCAGCCACCGCGATACCCTTAAAGGCTTTGAATGCCGCCAGGTCCGCGTCGCCGGTCTCCTGTTGCACATACACACCAGGGGATATGGCACGTGACAAGGCTGCTGCCGGCGCGTCGCCGGTGACGTTGAAGATGATCTTCATATTGGTATCAAGCAAGGGCACAATCGCGGATGGTTTGAAATCTTCGCCGGATACCTCGACCACCAGTGCTGGCGCCAGGGCCCGCTCCGAACTGTTCCACTGGGCGTAGGGAAACCGTTCCAGCGTCGCTGCGTGTTTATCTTCCTTGTATGCACCGTTCTTGGCCAGATCAACCACGCGGGCCGCCGCAAAGGCACGCCCGATTTTTGCAAGCCTGACACTCAACTGGTGCCCCAGTCCTCTGCCTGCTTCAGTCTGGATAATGAAGAGGTCATCCCCTTCAGCCAGCAGGGATTTCAGAACCTCCTGTGCCGCCCTGACGGGTGCCTCGGCATCGGCCTCAATTCGGGGCGCCTTGGGAGCAAAGGACGCAAAGCGTTCCATGTTCAGTTTTCCCTTGGCAAAGAAACCCAAAGATTCGTTCTGGTCTTCCTTGGTATTACCGGAACCTGCCAATAAACCGCGTACCTGGTCCGAGGTAACAATCAGGGCAGAATGAAATTGCTCGATGCGTGAGCGAGCCGCATCCAGGGCGCTGGCCCTTCTTTCTTCAGACGGCATAGCGGTCAAACTCCTTTTCAAGTCTTTGAATCTTTTCTTCCGGGGTCACCGGGGGCACAGCCCGGACTTCATCGTAGACCGGGAAACTGTCATCCCGGAAGAAGATGCCCAGGCGCAGCATGTCTTTACGCTGTGCCAGTGCCCGTGCTTCATCAAGATCCTTCGGATCATGTTCGCGTTGTGCTTTGAAAAGCTTGTCCAGTCCCGGCGCCATGACGCCATTTTCGTGTACCAGCAGTTCGGTCAGATCAGGGTTTTTAATCTGATCCTGAAATACATCCGGTGTGAACTTGGGACAACGTTGCAGGATGCGGACAAAGGAAAACCCGGGGTGCTCATAGGCCGCCTGCAGGGTGGCAAACATATGTGCCGGTACCCAGTCAGCCGTTTGGGCTACGAATGATGCATTTGATACACCCAGCGTTGCCTGTAATGGATCAAGTGCAGGTAATACCGAGCCGCGTGGTGACGTATTTGAGGCATAACCCTGCGGTGTGGTCGGTGAGGTCTGGTTCTTGGTCAAACCATAGATATTGTTATCCAGCAGTAACACCGTCATGTTCGCGTTGTAACGCGTGGCATG
>Ga0209013_10004926_pt1 | contig 11619 bp, 17 predicted proteins | sample Cruoilmetagenom2_FD_187291 | JGI IMG/M metagenome (GOLD analysis project Ga0209013, IMG submission 187291) | Oil polluted marine microbial communities from Coal Oil Point, Santa Barbara, California, USA - Sample 2 (SPAdes) (version 2) | ecosystem: Environmental > Aquatic > Marine > Oil seeps ...
GGGAATACAACCTCTCGGGAGTGTTCACACCACTGGTCTGGACATATAATATCTTTTCATCACTCATCTTTCATATCTCCTTGTTTATTTCGTTCTTTCGATAAGGAACCGGAAATTGTCACCCTGGTCCTCGAATTTAAGCAGTTTGTGGCCCGTTCGCTTGGCCCATCTGGGAATATCCTGGGTTGAGGCGGGGTCGTCGGTCAGCACTTCCAGCACCTCACCTATGTTGATAGTGTTTATAGCCTCAGTAGTGTTGAAAACTGGTATCGGGCAAAACAGCCCGATACAGTCAAGTGTCTCATCAGGTTTAACTTCAGTCTCATCATTCATTTTTTCTCCTCTAATGCAAATATGTTTATTACACTGCTCCATGCCCCTTGGTGCTGTATTTTCCACCGCTTCAAACAATACGATCAAAGTGGCATTGGCTTTTGTATTACCAGAGATAAGCGCAACCCTTGCAAGTAATTTATCACCAGCATACAGTTCCCCTGGCTGTATGTGGTGTGCCGGTTCCATTACATGGGGGACGCAGACCCCCCAATCCATTAAGTTATTTCACCAATTTTAATGCATTTCTGCATACAGCCACGCCAGGTGCACCGGATGTTAGGAAAATCACTTCCATGGTTTCCATGATCTCCTCTTTAGTCGCACCTTGGTGTAGGGCATTCCTCATCTGGGATACAGTGCAGGCCTCACATCGCTGGGATGCCACTACAGCCAGTCCCATCAGCGCTTTCACTTTGGCAGGCAGGGCGCCGTCAGAGAGCATTTTCTTATCGCATTTATGGTATGTCTGAAGGAAATCCGGGTCAAGTTCACCTACCGTATGAAGTACCTCGGGTTCAAAACCAATTTTCTTTCCAATATTTTCAATTATCTTCTTGTGTTCGCTCATTTTATTTCTCCAATTTTATATTTCATAGACTACTCTATGAGTTCCATATCCTCTCCACAGCAGACCAGGGCTCCGCCTCCTACTTTGGTCACAATAACTTCGTTTCCACAGATATTGCATAGATACTTTTCGCCTTCTTCCATTACAGCCATTGGTAATAACCTCCAATAAATTTGTAATAGGATTTAGTTGATTCTGGTATATAATCATATTGGTGAGCAGTCCAAGACTTTTTATTTTCTTCTGGTTGAATTCGGAACTAGTGTCGCGTCAACATCAAAGCGTCCAATTGTAAGGTGTATTGATAGCGTATTTGGAAACATTATAGTTTTGACTTGACACTAGTCAGAGACTATCGGAAAAGCCTTGTTTTTCAATATTTCATCTTTACGGTCTAAACTCGACAAGGCGTAGCATAATGATTTAATTTGAATACTAATTTTGAAAGTTTCAATTTAAGCGCTTTTTAGGTACTTTCCGACAATTTCACTTAAGAACACTCAAGTACCTTTGAAAATATGATAGGGTTCATCCAGTTCTTCAACAGTAAGATTGGATTTTTTTACAATTCCCCTTACTCTACCAGTCATTGATTTTGGTTTGATGATGATCATATGATCTTTAGTGATTACATCAATTTCATTATCAACACCAACATTCTCTAATAAATGACAGGAAATGGTTAACCCCTTATTCGTCAATTTTGCTCCACTCGCAGACCTGACAGCGATCAGGTGCACCAAACACCCCCGCGTCCCCTTCATAGTCCCATGTAATAATCTTCATATTACCATACTCCAATTCCTCTGCTGCCATCAAAAGACCCTTGAACTCCCTATCCTTGATCCCCTCTTCACTGGATGCATAACTCACCTGTATCAATTCATTGACCTTTGTCCCCTTCTTCAGCACAAAATCAACTTCCCTCTGATGGTAGTCCTTCCATAATCTTATTATTATTCAAGCCTGTGGTATAGGATAAGATGAATGTGTGCGACAAGAAGCTGAATTCTGAATTGCTTGATGCTATCCTATTCGTTCCGGATATCCCTACTGTAGCATGCGTTTCTGGTAACGGATTCGTGTGAAGCCTGCAGGACAACGTGGAAAAAACCAGAAACCTAATCCGGTCTATCTGCAAAGGAAAGGTCGCCATGGAGAAACGAAAGTTGAACTATCGTAACATCTAAGGGTTCAATCGAGAAAATAACAGATAAAATTTGAAGGATTATTCATAAAGCGGCTGCCTGGACACAGGAACAACTGATTAAGGCACTCAATTCTGTCATAATTGGTTGGGCAAATTACCATCGCCACATTGTGGCCAAGGGTACGTTCAAGAAATTGGACAATATTATCTGGGGTATGTTGTGGAAGTGGGCGAAGAGAAGACATTCGAAAAAAGGACGTAAGTGGATTGCAAAGCGATACTGGCATACTGAAGGCACCATAAATTGGGTCTTTAAGGATAAGACGACAAAACTTGTTTTGTTTGCAGAAACACCAATTAGACGTCATTTCATGGTAAAACTTGATAAAAATCCGTATCTTGACAGGGAGTATTTCCTAGAAAGACTGGGTAGAATCCAAAAGCATACACCATGGATTCAAACAAGACTTTCATACTTCGCATATCGCCGCCCGGAATACGGGTTGTGAAATGCTTGAACGGAGTGCGATACTGTGACAAGAAAGTCATATCTTGAATTGCAGAAATGCCACTCCTTCCACTCGGAGTGACTCTACTGTGACATGCGTTCTTAGTAATGAGAAGGTGTGATGCTCACAGGACAATGTGGAAAACTCTGGAAGTCTAATCCAGACAATCTGCTAGGGTAATAATGCTATGGAGAAACGAAAGTTGAATCATTGTAAGAGTCGTTAACCGCGACAAGCGAAATTAGACTGTTCACGCTTGAACCAAAAGGTACAGAATCAGACTATAACGGCTCACCGCACGTTGTAGGGAATGGACTAATGATTCTCGGCTTATAGATGGCTTCTAAGGCATTCAGAAATTATTCAGGATATGGAACTTGGTAAGCCCCATGAGCTCCCAATTATTTGGGTAGGGACTCCGCAAGGAGCGACGATGGCTCAGAGGGTAGCGGAAACGGTAATAAGCGAATGCCAGTCTGTAATCGACTGGATAGAGGTTCAAACTTTGCTTCAACCTGAAAAGGTGCAGACTTGCCAATGGTGTTTCATTGTATGAAAGGAGGCAAACCTGTGTATGTAAGTAATTCAACGACGCCGAAAAGCGAGAGACTTACAGATATAAGACCTAAACCCAAATGGAAGAATATTGATTGGAAAAAGGTCGTTAAAAGTGTCAACAGGCTGCAAACCAGAATTACAAAAGCAGTTTTAGAAGGAAAATGGCATTTGGTAAAAAAAACTACAATATTTAATAATTCACTCGTTCTATGCAAAATTTGTTCATTTTGCATGAATAGTGTAGTCTCAAAACCGTAATGTCATTGAATTGTAAACTGCTGCCCGATAATGGTTATGAAAGGCTTGAGCCGGATGTGGCAAAAGTCGCAAGTCCGGTTCTTAGAAGAGGGAGAGCGAGTAATCGCTCTTTCTTATTCGGCAAAGTCGCACGCTCCGTTCTTAGAGGGCTTGAGGTCGGCAACGACCTCCGGCTACTTGACTCTGCCGAACTTGGGAAATCAGTATCAAGGGAATTTGGAGCTGTTATCAGGGAAAGAAAAGATCAAGGAGAAAATGAAGGTTGCAAGCAAATGAGACTTTTGGATTTAAAATGAAAAAACTACAATGCGGCGGCATGTCGCAACCTACAGCTCTGCTGTAGTTGGGCGTGCCGTCGCAACGTTTGACTTTATCAAAGATCAGAGTTCACGTACAATATGGATATTACTGAAAGGGATATTATGTTTTTTACCTGCATATTCCCCTTCAAGCGGGAAAAATACCAAGTATTGATCATCATGTTTTATTTCAACGATCTCAGCTGATGCTATCCAGCTGTCAAAGGTTGATTTCCCATCATCGCCTATATAACGTCTAGATTCAATTAAATATTTTCTTTCAGACATAGTAATCATTTCGCTCCATATAATTGGATATTCAATAATTATATACTACGTATTAGACAATAAAAGTTACCATGATAAAAATGCATGATTTTATATATTGTGTAAAACTATTGAATTTAAATAATAAGTATATATCATTATTCCTATGGAGGTATCTACGTGGAGGAAAAGCTTGACATATCCAGGATCGGTAACATTATCGAGCTGGATACTTACAGGATTGACGAAACGCTCCAGAACGGTAACAGCACATTTGTTTCACCTTCGTTCTACAATAAAGGCGTTTACAGGGTAAGAAACAGCCAGAAAAAGCAACTTGAAGATTTTGCTATAAACGTAGACAAGATAGAAGCTGCCACTTACCAGGGCCTTGTAGAAGAGTTCGGGAAAGAATGTGTAGACTCCCACCTATGGGATGACATCCCTGAAGGTTCAGTCATATTCTTTTATTCATTCAAACTGGAAACAACCCTGGTCAAGCAGCATTCAAAAAATATGACCGAATATATGGAAGCTTGATATATCTCATAAGGGAACTTGATCATATCCCTGGAAGCTGGATCATATTTCACTATGACCCTGTACGGTTTCCAGCAACATCCCTTCCACTATAATAGGCAGGTCATTTTTTGCACTATCGATAGCATTAGTTAGTTTCCATTCCTTCTCGGCATGTATAGTCAGTACGGGCTCGTCTTTCTTAACAGTCTCACCCTTCTTTTTATGAATCAGGACCCCTGCACCTTTGTCATTTGGCGCACCGGCCAGCCTTGCGATCTCAACAATGCGTTTATTATGGAACTCTACCACATATCCGTTAGCCGGGGCCACTATCTGTGCCGTTTTGTCCCCGACAGGAATATCACTTACTGTTCCCTCAGGATTCCCGCCCTGAATCTCTATGATCTCGCGAAATTTCGCAAGAGCTTTGCCTGATCTCAGGATCTCATAGGCCATATTCCGCCCCTCCCCCTTGATAGTAGCACCACCCATCTCAAGCATAAGACCTGCAAGACCCACGCTTTTCTGGATTAAACTGTTTGGACCTTGCATAGTTTCCAGCACTTTGAGAGCCTCCGCTACCTCCAGTCCCGGCCCGACCGTCCTTCCTATCGGTGAAGCACCATATGTAATAGCACATTCAACCTGCATTCCCAGCCTTGCACCAAGGTCGATCAGGCCCCTGGACATAGCCCTCCCCACTTCCACATCCAATATCTTGGTTCCGGTCCCGGTTGGAATATCAATTACAACACAATCAGCACCAACAGCACATTTTTTGGACATGATACTGGCCAGCAGCTGGCAGCTAGGATCCAGCGACAGCGGGTATTCCACCTTGATCAGTTTGCCATCAGCAGGCGCTATATTGGTGGCACCGCCCCAGACAATAACACCGCCTGCCTTTTCGGTCATTGATTTGATTTCGTCTGCCGAAAATTCAACAGGAGCAAGTATTTCCATAAGATCAGCAGTACCTCCCGCACCTGTAATGGCCCGGCTGCTGGTCTTTGGTATAAGGAGTCCGGCAGCTGCTACTATGGGTACAATGAGCAGTGATATCTTGTTTCCCGGTACGCCCCCTATGCTGTGCTTATCCATGATCGGATGTGTATCGAACTCGATCTTCTCACCGGTATCGATCATTGCCCTGGTCAGCCATTCGGTCTCCTGGGCAGGCAGGCAGTTCATGTGGGTCGCTGTTATGAATGCAGCCATCTCAACATCACTGAGATTCTCTTTCACAATGTCACCTATCAGCTCGTAGATCTCTTCACGGCTGATCTTCCGGGCATTCATTATTTTCTTAATAGTTCCGATAGATGCAGGTTTTGTGGCAGGAGTGATCTCAATTGTACCGGTCCCGTCTATGTATTCCATGACCTCATGATATGCCCCCATAGTACCCTGGCTTATCATATCATCAGTAGTATCGACAATGGCAGTGAGGTATCCGTGGTCCTTGAGCCTGACCCTGTCCCCTGCCATTACCCCCAGTTCCTTTGCGTCGTGGTTGTTTAATATAACCTTGTGTTTGCCTGCATTAATGTCAATTGCTCGAACTGATAATTCCATACAGTCACCATTTTAATAATTAATAATAAATAATGAAAATATTACAATCCTGGGATATATTAGTCTATTGCAGCTTGTATTTCTGCGCCCAGTGAAGCTAATAAATGTTCCCGGACCGCATTCGCCTCAAAACTGGTCCTTTCCCTTGGTCTGGGCAGGTCGACACTGATCACTTCCTTTATCCTGCCTGGCCGGGCCGTGAACACAACCACCTTGTCTGCAAGGAAAACGGCTTCATCTACACTGTGCGTAATGAACAGCACGGTTTTTTTCTTTTTTTCCCATATATTCAACAATTCATGCTGCAGCCTGTTCCTGGTCTGGGCATCCACTGCCCCGAAAGGTTCATCCATTAGCAGCACATCAGGGTCGTTCACCATTGCACGGGCGATGGCCACACGCTGTTTCATGCCGCCGCTCAGTTCATGGGGATAGCTATCAGCGAACTCTAACAAACCTACAAGTTCCAGGAACTCTCTTGCGATCTTTTCCCTTTCAATTTTCGGTATTTTTTTCAATTCGAGACTGAAGGTGATATTCTTCAGTACCGTCCTCCACGGGAACAATGAATATTCCTGGAACACCATACCCCTGTCAGGCCCGGGTCCTTTAATAGGCTCTTTGTTCACTGTCAATGTCCCGCTGTCAGGTTTCTCAAGTCCTGCTATAATCCTTAACAGTGTGGTCTTCCCGCATCCGGACGGACCAATGAAGCAGACGAATTCTTTATCAGCCACATAAAGGTTTATATCTGATAGTGCAACGACCTCGTCGCCTTCTTCTGTATGGTATATTTTATTGAGGTTTTTTATCGAAAGCATAACACAATCCTTCTACACCACAACCCCTGTCTGCCATTTCAGCCACCATTCCTGCACTATATACCTGAAAAGCCTGTCGATCACCAATGCGATCAGGCCAAGTACCAGCATATATGTCAACACCATATCCATATGGTGCAGGTCGTTCCAGTGCCATATCTTCCAGCCAATGCCATATTTACTTACACCAAACATTTCTGCTGCCACTACACACATCCAGCCTACTCCCATGCCCACACGAACACCAGTTGCAATTGAAGGCAGGGCCGCAGGCAGGGCGATCCTGAAGATCAGGTCCCTGTTTTTGATACAACCCAGCACCATTCCGGATTCCACCAGGACCCTTGGCGTGTTCCTGAATCCAGTGTAGGTGTTCACGAGAATGGGGAACACTGCTCCCACAAAGATAACAAATCCTGCGGCATATTTTGTAAGCCCGAACCACAGGATGGCGAAAGGTATCCATGCCAGGGGCGGGATAGGTCGTATCATCTCGATGATCGGGTCAACTGCTTTATCAAAGGTCTTGAACCATCCCATCATAATACCTAAGGGAATGCCAACTGCAATGGCTACTCCCATCCCGATGGCAAAAAAATTTAGACTTGTAATTGTATCCCTGTACAGTTCTCCCTCACTGGCAAGTTTTAAAAAATTAGCAACAACTTCTGTAAATTTGGGCAGGAGATAATTTTTATTAATGATCCTTGCAATGATCTCCCATATAATGATAGCTGATACTATGGATGTCAGTTCAAGTATCCGTTCCCTTACATCCAGGAATTGTCCCATGCACCTAAAAAAGGGGTTAATGGATGAAGAGCTTTACTCTTCACCCATCTGCGCTATTACCTTATTGTAGAAACTCAGGTCGAACAGGTCATCCTGTGTCAGCAGTTTGTCCGTATATCCCAGGTCATACTGCACTTTGGCATATTCCAGTGCGGTAACCAGTTCAATATTAGGATCACTTACCCACTCTCCGTCCCAGTCCTGTATGGATTGGTTCGAAATGTTATAAGACACTCCAATATCATCTGAAAATATTTGGGCAGCTTCATCGGGATTATCTATAATATATTGGGTGGCTTTGATATGAGTCTTTACAATCTGCTCAACAATCTCTGGGTGCTCATCGATTAGTTTCTGGGTAACAAGTACCACACAACACGCATGATCGGTCCACATCTTACCGGATTGTACTACTACTTTGCCATATCCTTCTGACTCAATGATAGTGGGATTCGGGTGGGGCAGGAATACGGCATCCACATTACCTGAAGCCAGTGCCGTTTTAGCCTCTGCGCCACCCATACCCAGAATGGTAACATTTTCCTCAGGATCAATATCATTATCCTGAAGCCATTTCCTGAGTACTGTATCCTGCAGGGTTCCGGTTGGGAACGTAGCTATTTTGAGACCTATAAGATCCTGTGGAGATTCATAGGACAGGTCAGTTGCCAGCACCAGGTCAGAACCCTGTGTCTGTGCCCCGGCTACGATCTTTGCCTCAAGTCCCTGATCAATTGCAGACAGTGGCGGCGTGGCTCCCACATAAGCCACATCGATCTCCCCTGCAAGCATGGCCAGCATTTCAGGAGCACCGGTCGCGAACTGGTTTTCCTTGGTAGATGTAATGCCGTATGGTGCCAGATCATCCAGCCACCAGCCTTTGGCATCTGCTGCCATGTATGCGATCTGGTGAGTACTGGGCTGGTACCCGAACCTAAGTTCTGTCAATCCTGTTGGTTCATCTTCCTGGGGGGCCGTACATCCTGATAAAAGGATTATTCCGGTTATTAGAATTGCGGCAATTATTTTTAATGGTTGTATTATCATTTCCAAACCTCTGTAACTTGATTTTATTATTTTTTAATGAAAAACCATGAATGCTACACATATAACCATTTCCAATTATCGACAGTTTAGTGGACAGAAGTATTAAATAAATTGGTAAATTATACTATTGTGTTGATAAACGCTTGAATGTAACTAGAAATAAATAGGTGAAGGAATGATCGCAGCAGAAAAAGTTATCAAGGCAGCATTTGAATCCGATGAGAAATTCCAGGAAACGTTATCCAGGGTGATAAAGGATGACCTTGGAATGACTGCTGCAGAATTCAGTAAAGTTTCGGGAATATCTGCAAGTACACTATATAAGATACTCTCCGGCCACAGGGATTCCAACATGAAGACTGTAAGGGAGATCGTGAAAACCATTAAGAAACTGGAAGGTAGCGAACATTGTGAGTTTATAGCTGTTATTGCGGCCAGGCCGGTACTTGATGGTATTATTGAGAAAAAGATGCAGATAGACGGCCGGCTGATAACCATCCGTGAATATTCGGCTACGACTATGGAAGAAGCAATCGTAGCAGCCATAAAAGCTGAACAGGATGGGGCCACGGCGCTCGTATGTGCACCCATCGTCAGTCCTACAGTGGAAAAAGTGCTTACCATACCGGTTGCTACAATAATGCCAAGAGATAGTTTAATCGCTGCCATCGAACTGGCAGCTAAAAAGATCCGGTAAACAGTTTTATTCCACGTTTTGAATTAGTGCAAGGATATCTTGATACTCCTGCTCTTCATTAGTAAAACCTTCATATTGGGATAAGATCATGAGATTCAATATATTGGATGCTGTCAATGACCTGAAAGTCAAAAAATCCATGGCAGACAAGCTAAGTATTAATGAAATGGCCAAACAGCTTTTTTCAATAGGTTTTGAATGTATGATGTGTGGTGAATGCTGCCGTGCCACATCTGGTGATAACACAGTAATCCTTTTCCCGGATGAGATACGGTTGATAACAGATGCCTACGGGATGGCCATGGACGATGTTTGTGAACATTCAATACCCCAATTCATAGATGACAGCGGCATCCTTCATTGTATTGAATGGGTGCTAAAAAGGCATAGCAGTGGGGATTGTATATTAATCCAGGCTGACAATACCTGCAGGATATATCAGCAAAGACCACGGATATGCAGCACATACCCGTTCTTCCTTTCATTTACAAATGGGCCCGCAAAACCCGATATAATGGTATCAGAATGCAAAGGGGTGGGACAACCAATGAACATTGAGGATGCCATCAAGCTTGCCGAACTGCTCAAGGGTAGGCTTCTGGCAGAGATCATTGAAGAGATAAATCTATTGGAAAACCTTGAAGAATTTGAGGATTGGGAACCCAACAGTTTTTATCCAGGCCAGGGATATAAGGGATATACTATTGCAGTGCATGACAGTAGCGGTATGACTTATATCGCGGATTGATACAATTACGAAAACATTTTTAATAATTAATATTTAATAATTAAAGATAATATTATATTTATTCCAATGTGTAAAGGTTTAAATATTATAAAGATGTTTAGTAATTTGTGAATAAAATGAAAATTCGAGTAGTAAGTTCTAAAGATGAAATTGATACGCTGAACAAGTATGAAGAGATGATACATCTTACATTCAGGCCGTCAAATAAGGACATAATGATCCTGGCAAACATGTGCCCCAAACTAAAGGCGATACATGTTGCCAGTTCATTCATGAAAACCATCTCAGACTCCACCAGGATGTTCCTTGAAATGCAAAATGTTGCTTTGCTGGAAGGGGATGTATGGGGACATAGGAAAGATATAAATGAGTACTATGAGATTAACCCGGCATTCTTTGAGAAAGTAAAAACGTCAAGAACTGAAGGGCTATCTGACGAACAGATCATCGATAAGTTCGAACGTGAAAGCCATCTGGACAGAGACCTGATAAGATTCCTTATAAAATAGCCGCAACCAATAATGGTTGCAGTTTTATTACGGTAGGTTTCCCTCACCACGGAGCTCATGCTGGCGTTCGATACTCATTTTAATAAGTATTCCAAATATATTTTTCACTTCACCTGAATCAAGCCCGCATTCGGTAGCAATATTTGCAACCCTTTCCATGACTGCATGATTCTGTTTCTCATCATTGATGGGAAGACCTTCATGTTTCTTTGCTTCAAGTACATCCCTGGCCAGGTTAGTCCTGTTCCCTATTAACCTGATAATCTCACGATCGATGTTCTCAATCTCTATTCTAATTCCGGAAAGTTCTTTCATAAGGGCCACTACCTTTGTATCTTTGCACCACTATTATTTATCTTTGTCCTTATAACTCTTCCATCCAGTGCCGACCAGGCATCAGCCAGTTCTCCGGCCTGTTCCCCGCTTGCCAATGCAGTATATGCAGGACCAGTGCCTGACAGACTCACACCTTCAATACCTGTTTCCAGTGCCATCATCATGGGTTCAGGGTCGAACCTTAAAGCACTGCAGTACAGGAAACCGTTTAAGGTCATGGCCGTTCCATATTCGCCCTTGATGCAGAGGTCATATGCCATATCCACCCAGGGAGCAACCAGCCTTGAGCGCACGACATCTGTCTGTGAGCTGTATGCCACTGTTTTGGGTGCATAGATCATCACTTCAGAATCCAGTTCTTTCCTTAATATCAAGGTTGATGACTTGTTGTCTGTGACCACCACACCGCCAAGCATCGATGCTGCTGCATCATCAAAAGCACCGGTAATGGTGACCCCTGCATCCTTTGCAGCCTGTACACCGATAAGGGCGGCATCTACAGGCTCCATACTTCCACCGATTACATCCAGGGCTGCCAGTACCGCAGCATTGGCAGCCGCACTGCTGCTTTTGAGGCCTGACGCAATGGGTATCTCGCTTGAAGTTGTTACTGTGGCACCGCCCTGG
>Ga0209013_10004927_pt1 | contig 11618 bp, 8 predicted proteins | sample Cruoilmetagenom2_FD_187291 | JGI IMG/M metagenome (GOLD analysis project Ga0209013, IMG submission 187291) | Oil polluted marine microbial communities from Coal Oil Point, Santa Barbara, California, USA - Sample 2 (SPAdes) (version 2) | ecosystem: Environmental > Aquatic > Marine > Oil seeps ...
GAGGAAAGCCAGCCGCGCCTGCGGATAATCGGGATCCAGAGGCACATACGCGCCGCCGGCCTTGAGAATGGCCAACACGGCCACCGTCATCTCAATGGAGCGATCCAGGCATAGCCCCACTCGACTTTCAGGGCCGATACCCTGACCCTGAATGAAATGCGCCAACTGATTCGCACGCGTGTCCAGTTCCTGATAGGTCAAACTCTCGCTTTCAAAGACTACGGCCACTGCCTCGGGCGTCTGTCCCGCTTGGGCTTCTATGAGGTGATGCACGCATTGACCGGTTGGTAACAATCCCCCGTTTGTTTGTTTCAAGCTGATACTATTTGGCGGCTGATTAAACTTGTGTAAAACTAGATGCACCTCCTCTTCTGATAGCATGGATACGGTGTTGAGGTGTTGACTCGGATCTTTGAGAAAGGCCTGAAGAAGCCTGAGCGTATGTTGAAGCATGCGATGTTGTTGCTTTTCATCAAACAGCTCCGCATTGATATCAAACTCTAACGTAAATTTTCCTGAACAATTAAAATCTTGTATATTGATGGCCAGGCCTACATTACCCATTCCTGTATGGTGCCACTGCGTGAAGGTAGGCATTCCGCAAAAATCAGGAAAGTCGTACAGGTGATAATTAAGCATAACGTGGTAAGGGCGATCCTGGAGAGTGTGTTCCGGAACCGATCGAACATGGCGGCTCATCACCTGTAGTTCCCGTCGAATCTTCTTCCTTAAGGTTTCGAAGGTTTCCGTATCGGCAATGTCGATAAACAAGGGAGCGACTTCTACAAAGAGGCCCAAGGTTTTTTTGAAAGGGCCAGCCGGTCGATTATGGAAGGGAATGCCCACCGAAAGGTGCCGCTGGCCACCAATTCGATAGAGATATGCCATGAATAACGCCGCAAAGATTTCAAAGATGGCAGCGGGCTTAGCACGTCCGCTGGCAACACAAGAATCCGCCAACCGGTAGATGTCTTTTGTTATTTTATCATCCAGTGGATAAGTCACTCGGTTAATAGGTACCAATTGACTATCCATCGTGCGACCGTAGAGCTGTATGGGTTCAGATGGCTGCCGAAGCTTAGCCGCCCAAAATTCCCTGCCTTTTTGATGTCGGTCCGTCTTGAAAAAATCCGCCTCCCATTCGACATAACTATGATATTGGGGTTGGGCCATCTGCTCCTCTGGAGCCCCAACCAGAGCGCGCCCGTAGAGTTCTGACATGCGGTGGAACATCAAAGAAATCGAGACCCCATCAGAAATGATGTGATGGACTTTGTAGAACCAAATCCATTTAGCTTCGGCCAACCTGATCAAAGCTGACTCAAATAGGCACTCGTTGAGCTTGAAAACCTTTTGCATATGCGACTGTATCCATGCCTGCGCCGCATACTCTGGATCAGGGTGTTGAGAAAAGTCACAAAACTCCATGGTGTAGGGAAAATGTGAAACTACCTTAAGGCGGGGAACCCCATCGATGTCTTCGATAAGTGTTCGAAACACGTCGCAGGAGTTGATCAAGGCCTGGAAGGCATTTTGGAAACGCTGGACCTTCAATTCCCCTCGGATCGTATACGTAAGAGAAAGGTTATAGATGGGTAGAGAGCCATAGAACTTCTGCCCGACTAACAATTGTCGTTGCTTATTCGTTAACGCCGAATAAGAAATGGCATCTGGTTGGGAAGCGTCGTAATCTTTCATACTAAAAACACATACTGGTGATAAGAAGAGGCTACGGGTCTGGGGCCCGATCCTCGGAAATGATGTGAAAGGTGCCGCTAGCAGTCAAGGCAAGATACACCATGGTACTGCCAAAATCAGCCGTTAAGGGCGACACCGTGGCAAAACTGGAGTCGGCAGGGAACTTCAACCGCTCGAGGATGCCGTCCAGGTAACTGACGACCTGACGGTGTTCGACTTCAACCCCTTTGGGTCGACCCGTATTGAGCGCACCGCGCTCTCGCCATGTTCGATAGGTATTGTAGACCGGGCTCGTTGTATCCAGCTGCTGGAGAAACCACATCCGTTGTTGTCCAAAGGACAGAGGGGTCACACCACCCTTCGTTTGTCGCCGGATGGTTTGTTTTGGTAGTTGAGGTTTCGATTGCGATGGGCTCATGGCTTAACCTTGGTCAGCAAATAGGTTTTGAGAGGAAAATTTTTGCAGATGGAATCGTCTTTCACCGTCCGCTCAACATGGTTCATACTGTAGTCTTTTCGTGGAAGCTATAGAATGCTGAATGACACGAAAAGTTAGCTATCTCCTGGGCTGGGTGCATCCAAATCGAGCAGCATATTAATGCTTGCAGGTCAGCCTGCGACCTTACTGCGCGTTTAACTGCACCCTTGCCTTGGTCCGGATGCTCAATAATCTCAGATTGCCTCCCAAATGCCTTCATAACCCTGTAATCAAAACAGCGAAGGATACCCCTTTAGCCTTCTCAGTGGAGGAATGGACGACTGTTTTGGTAATACAATTAATAAAAGATGCCCAACAGCACTCGGGTGAACTTCCCTCCGGTTAGTTGTTTCAGATAGGAGTTAGCCTTTCAATACCACAATTTGGCAGGTGTCAAGATACAGCAAAGTGACATTAACTAATAATAAATTACTTATAGACCTAATTTCAAAACTCAATAAAATGAGTTGTTTATAGATACAAAATTCGCGGTTGTTAAGTTAAATAAGCTATTTAAAAATATAGAAGAAAGTACTCTAAGAGGTGGTCAACCACCGGCTGAGGGGACCGTGCATGTTTTGGTACCAGGAGAACGCCGAGAAGATGCTGATGCTGCGCTCCTACTACAAGGCCGGGCGCTAGAATTTGTTGAAAAAGATGGCAAATTCTCATATCTCACTTTTGGAAGCTACACCCGGAAAATGGGAATGCGCCTCAACTACTTTAACTGCTCCTCAATGACTTTATTGTTCACCATCGGCGCATTCTTGCGCCACACATGGTCGGCGTTTCGTGGCTTCTTAGCTGTACTCATTCCTCAGCGAGCCGCTGTCAGTTTCATCAAAAGCCTGCGCTATTCTAACTCTTGACAGCTCCGCAAATCTCTTAACTTGTGACGAACGGGCACAGGATACTTGATTCTTGATAATTCTTGCATCTCCGGATTTGTCTGAACAAGCTGATCGGTTAATTCATCGGCCATTTTATGAAAATGGTACCCATGAATACTCATTTCAATAAATTTCGGAATTCCTTTGGGTTTTTTGAATAAAATTCTTAAAGAGGATTTTAAGAATTGTTTTGTATAGGGCTCTTGAATCGTACCAATCAGAAATCGCCTGAGAAGCCCTAACTGAGTCGTGAATTTTTCGGGGGAACCGGCATCATATTTGAGGATGAACCTTTCGCATCGATCAAAGTAGAGCTCAGGAGAGTTGACTCTATGGACCATTTCCAGAAAACCGGTAATTAACCAGGATTTGCTGTTTTTTGGCGTAAAGTTAATATTGTTCCGAGCAGAATCGGCGTTGAAAGTGGTAACGATTCTGTTTTCCAGCATCAGCCGATGAAACAATGGGGTATGCGTAGGGGCTTCCAGAATCCCCATGAAGTTATGGAGCAATTGAGCTTCTTGAATGAACTCGGTTTGAACATCAAAGACATTTGATGGATCGCTATCAAATCCGACAATATTTCCAGACATAACCCGGATACCTTTCTTGTGAAGAAGATCAATTGCTTCGACCAAGTCCAACTTGGTATTATGCAACTTGTTAGTCTCTTCGAGGGATTTCTTGACAGGGGTTTCTATACCGCACGTAATTTCTTGAAACCCGGCTGCCACCATGGCATCCAACAATTTTGGTTTTTTTGATACATTTATGGTGCATTGCGCCCAGAATTTGAAGGGGAACCCTCTTTCTCGCTGCCACTTGGCGATCTCATTAAACAGCTCTATCACATTTTTGTTGGTAATCAAATTGTCATCAATGACATAAACCACACCCTTCCAACCCACTTCATACAGGCCATCCAGCTCCTCCAGGAACTGAGGAATGGTTTTCGTTCGTTGCTTATTTCCAAACCAAAAAGGAACGTCACAAAAGTCGCATTTATAGGGGCATCCTCTCGAGTATTGAAGGATGGCCATCATATAATTACCAGGGTCAATCAAATCAAATCGAGGACAAGGTGTTTCCCTTAGGTCTGCAAAGCTAGCCTCTCTATTCGGCTCCTTGTACACATGTCGTAATGTTCCCCCTTCATAATCACTAAAAAATTGGTCTATTAGGTTTTCAGCTTCTCCTAATACAAAATGGTCCACATTTTCTACCGTTTCATGACAGGTCGTTACATAAGGTCCTCCAGCTACGACTATTTTACCAGCAGTTTTACACCTTTTTGTTAGTTCATCGAATGAATTCTTGTGGATTGACATGCCTGTGATAAACACCAGATCAGCCCACGCTAGATCATCATCAGTTAAATCGCGAATATTCAGGTCGACCAATCTTAAATCGTAACGCTTGGGAATGAGACCTGCCACCGTGATAATTGCCAAAGGCTGCATAAAAGCCTTTGCCTTATAGAAAGGTAAAACAAAATTATATTCTTCAAGAGTCACCGGGTTCTTGGGATATAGTAAAAGTATCCTATTTGATTTCACTATAGAATCATTTTCACTTACGCTAAGTTCTGCCATATTAAACTCCTTCAACTCCTGCTTATGCTAGCAGGCGGATAACTATGATTCGATAATCAGGTCAGAGCAATCGCAACAGATGCTATGAAAGCCACGATCCACAAGCGCAAAATTCCAAACTTTACTTAAACGTGAATGCTTGTATCTGCTCTCTTCGTTTTGCCGGTCATCTCTTTCATCCCCCTTGATATGACGTCCAAAATACCATTACTCTCTTTTCCATTAAAAAAATGGTCTCCCGGAAACATCTGCATACTAAACCTACTTCGAGTCTGGTCATACCACGCTGTCAATTCTGACTCTTGTAATATGGACCAGAAGCGCCTTGAGTTCTTGGGGTTCGCTGGGTAAGGACTCGGGGCGGCGAGCCATGGTCCATGGATTTTACCCCAACAGGCGGTCAATTCAAGCAGAATCAGCCTGTTATCGGTGACTCTATCCTGCCACCTGATAGCGCAACGCCCGGTGCGCGCGGGGCTGCTCCAGCGGCAGCCCATCGAGCAGCCAGCGCAGATCCCGGTGGGTAAGTTCCAACGATCGCGTCTGCTCGCCAGACTGCGGCCAATTGAACCGTCCTCGCTACAGATGGCGATAGTGCAGCCAGAACCCGGCGCCTTGCCAGTGCAGGATCTTGATTTTGTCCCGTCTGCGATTACAGAAGACAAACCAGCTCTCGGAAAAGGGATCGGCCTCAAACACCTCGCTCACCAACAACGACAACTGCTCTGCGCCGCCATGCTCCGCCTCCAATTGCCATCGCAAAGGCTCGATCATGGCCGCGGGCGCCCGCGGCGTGAGGGTGCAGTTCCCCGGGCGTTTACGAATAACAGGTCCCGAATAACAGGTCCATAGTGATCAAACGTCGCTGCTATGGGATTTTCAACATTGATCACCTTTTTCAACCAAGGAGCCGAATATCAAGCGGTAGCTGAATCGTTGTCGGCATTCGGGTATCCTCTATCATCACTGGCAAGGTCCGCTCAGCTTGTCATAAATACCCGAGATACGCCGGACCACAAGATATTGTGGTCTCCACGGGAGACCCATTAGAGCCGAGATTCAGATGACTAATTACTCAAGACTCCTTAGGACATGGCAAAGGCTAAGAACATTTCAATACCGGGACTTGGAGCATATACAAGCGTTCCAGCTTACAAGGTTTAAGAAGTTACTACGTCATGCATATGAAAAAATCCCCATGTACCGAGAATTCTATGATTCCCATGGTATGACACCATCTCAGGTAAGGTATTTTGAGGATATTGAAGAGGTCCCAGTAATTACCAAAGATATTATACGAAGCTTTCCAATCAAGAAGAGAGTGGATCCCAATATCTCTGAAAAGCTGGTTCACAAAGTAACAACTAGCGGTTCAACTGGTGAACCGTTAGAGATCTGGACTAACAGGACCGAAAGCCTAATCCAAACGCTGAAAGGAATTCGCTTTCTTAGGGAATGGGGTTACTCACCACTAGATAATACAATTCGGTTGTGGGGAGGAGATAGTGAAACTAAAAAATCTGTCGTGCAAAAGTACGGATTATTCAAAAGAAAAGATTTAGCAATCCTGGATCAACCTGATATCGCGATAAACGAAATCTCAAAGTCAAAATGTGATGTGCTCATTGGTACGAGATCATCGCTTGAAGCACTTGCTGATGCGTTGGAAAAAAGCACCGTTGAGATCAAGCCCCGCATTTGTGTTTCAATGGGAGAGATGATCATGGAGGAACATCGCAAGAGATTTAAGAAACAATTCGGTTGCAAGACATTGAGTATTTATGGTTCCGAAGAAATAGGGAATATTGCGTGGGAATGCCCGATGTTTGAAGAAAATCTACATGTTGATATGGAAACTGTAATACTGAATCTTCAGGAAAAAAACATTTCAAATGAAGAGCAATTTGGGTCAGTAATTGCTACAAATCTTGAAAGCTATACCATGCCATTTATCCGATATGAATTAGCTGATGATATTATATTACCAGAAGAAAAATTCTGTAAATGTGGTCGGACGTTACCTTTATTAGGAGAAGTCAGCGGTAGGCTTGATGACACTCTAGAGTATAATGGTCGGAAATATTACTGGATGTTTTTTTATAATCATATGGTAAACATGCAATACATAAAAAAGTATAAAATTATTCAAACGCTAAAAGGTACAATTGAATTCAGAATTCTGTTATCTCAGAATGATGAAAATACAAGAAGAAAATGTATTTCTGATTTGAACGCCGCATTCAAAGATCACTTCTCACCGCTAACTATCCAATTTGTTGATGAATTCCAACTGCCACATAATAGGAAGTTTAAGGTATTGGAAAAAGAAAAATAAATAACACCCTCAGGGCGAGACCCGAAACAGCAGCAGCTCACGCAAGCTCCAGACATGATCGTTCAGGCCGGCGGCCATCGCCGGCGTCGCACCCTGACACCTTCAGGATGCGCCAGTCACGGCCTGGTCCAGAGTCTCCCCGCCTTGTTCCTGGCGTAACTGCAAGGCGGCCAGGCGCGAGTAGAGTCCCTCTTGCGCCACCAACTCGGCGTGACTGCCGCTCGCTACGATGCGCCCCTGTTCCATCACTACGATCCGGTCAGCGTTCAACACGGTCGCAAGCCGGTGCGCAATGACCAGGGTCGTGCAATTCTGCGTCAGGTTCTCCAGCGCGTGCTGCACCAGCTTCTCGCTTTCTGCATCCAGGGCGCTGGTGGCCTCATCCAGCAACAATATGGGCGGTGCCTTCAGGATTGCCCGGGCGATGGCGATGCGCTGCTGTTGCCCGCCCGACAGGCGAATACCTCGTTCGCCCACGAACGTACGGTAACCCTCCGGCAAGCGTTCGATGAATTCATCCGCCTCCGCCGCGCGTGCCGCGGCCCGCACCTCGTCATCGGTAGCATCCGGCCGGCCGTAGCGGATGTTCTCCATGACATTGTCGGCGAACAACACGGTATCCTGCGGCACGATGCCGATGCGAGCGCGCAATTCGTCCGGCATCACGTTCGCGATGTCGACGCCGTCGAGCAGTATACGTCCCGAGCGGGGGTGATAAAAACGTAGCAACAGCTGAAACACCGTGCTCTTGCCAGCGCCCGAAGGCCCGACGAGCGCGACTGTCTCACCGGGTTGTACCTGCAGCGAAAAACCCTGCAAGGCAGGCTGTTCCGGTCGCGATGGGTAGTTGAACGTAAGGTGCTCGAATACGATACGCCCATTGCCTGGCGCCGGCAGCGGCACGGGCTGCGCTGGTGCATCGATGTCGGGATGGGCGTTCAGCAGTTCTACCAAACGCTCAGTAGCACCCGCGGCGCGCTGCACCTCGCCCCAAATCTCGCTCAAGCCTGCGGTCGAGCTGCCGAACAAAATCGCGTATAGCAAAAACTGACCGAGCTCGCCGCTGCTCATGCGCCCTGCGATGACATCCTGCGCACCAATCCACAGGACAAACACAATGCCGCCGAACACCACCAGAATGCCGAATACTATGAGGAGTGCCCGGGTCCGGATGCGTCGCCGGGCCGTGATGAAAGAATTCTCGACAGATTCCCGGTAACGTCCGGCCTGCAGGGCTTCGAGCGTAAACGCCTGGACGATATGGATTGCGCCCAGCACCTCACCGGCGATCGCGCTGGTATCGGCGATTCGGTCCTGAGTGTCGCGCGAAAGCCGCCGCACCCGGCGGGCGACCACAATGATAGGTAGCACGACCATCGGCACCAGCAGCATGATGATCGCGGTTAACCGCGGGCTGGTGATCGCCAGCATGATTAGCGCCCCGGTTAGCATAACCGAACTGCGCAGAGCGACCGACACACTAAAGCCGAGGACGGTTTGAATCAGCGTGGTGTCGGTGGTCAGCCGCGACAGCACTTCGCCAGTGCGTGTCACCTCGAAAAACGTCGGCCCCATGCGCAACACATGCTGGAAAACCGCCGAACGAATATCTGCGACCACCCGCTCAGCCAGCCAGACAACCAGATAAAACCGCGTCGCAACGAATACAGCCATCACACCGGCCAACGCGAACAGGGCGAAAAAATAACGATCAATGGAACCCGCCTGGTCGGCGAAGATGCCTGAATCGATGACATGGCGCAACGCGACCGGCATTGCCAGCATCGCCCCAGCGGCAATCAGCAACGCCACCAGGGCCAGGCTAATGGTTCGCGTATAGGGTTTCAGGAACGGCATCAGACCGCGCAGCGGGCGTAGTTTGCGGCGCGGCGCCGGGTCCGATTCACTTTTCTGCTTTGGATTGAGCGAAAGTTTTTGCATTGCATTGCTGTCTGCAGGATTTAGGGACATGGTTAGGGTACTCTCCGCAATATGTAAAGTCGGAACTAATGAAATCCAGGTCTTTACTTGACGGTTTAAGTTTCGTCTTTACAAGGCGCTTTGGTATTTCATGGCACCCAAAAAGTCTCCCCCTTACCAAGGGGGAGATTTTGACGGGGTTTAGAAAAATTACCATTTCAAACAGTTAGCGCAAATTCAAGTATGCTCCTCTGATCTCGAAGATATTGCCAATGGCGGGCAAAGCACACCCCTCGCCCGCTGGTGGGAGAGTCAGCTATAGTATCAGGAAGGATAGGGGGGACGCTCAAACCCGGTCAAGCCTGCTTGCAGGAGGTATCCCCATGAGTAAGCGATATCTATCGGACGACGGGTGTCAAGGAGGCGAACTGGGAGTAGATTGCGGAGCAGGCAAGGACGGAGGGCCGGGTAGGATACAGTGCGGATGCGGCTAAAGAGGAGTTCGTCGGGGCGTTGATGAAAACGGACCGGGCGGTGTGGTACGAAGTCATGTTGAAGTACGATGAACACAATGTCCAGATCATGATTTTCTTTGCGCCGCCTCCTCCATCTTTTCCCGCAGGCTCAAAGGACGCATATCCGTCCAGACTTCGTCTATGTAGTCCAGGCATTCCTGTTTTGTGCCGCTCTTGCCGACGTCCTTCCATCCCAAAGGATTCTCCTTATAGTCGGGATATATGGAATACTGCTCTTCGTGATTCACCACTACCTTGTACGTAGTGGTGTCCTCTTCTTCATCCCAACTCATCTTTCTCTCCTAAAGCATACACACGACTACATATAGCAGTGCACCCCGCAAGACACCGCTGAGGAGTACTGGAAATTATCATTTTGATGTCTGGGAAGCAACGGCGCCAAAGTATGCGTCCCTTCCGACCGCCCTTTTGGCCCGACTGGCAAGCGCGTCTCAGCAGTGTCGTCCCAGAATCGCATTAGTCTCCAACATTAGTAGATCCGCGCCTGCTCTTCCGCGAGGGTTCCCTGAGGGCCATGAAAGCTCACTTGTCGCCGTCTGCGTTTAGAATCTGCAAGAAATCCATTGATGTTACTAACTCGGTTGCCACCGAAAAAACTCATCAATCGTCTGCGCCACGCGTAACACCTGGTCTGCTCCGAGCTCGTGGTAGAATGGCAGGCGGACAATGCACCGGCTTACCTGCTCGGTGACGGGCAGCATGCCCGATTCGTACCCGAGCTTTCTCCCCATGACGGACTCGTGCAATGGACTGAAGTGGAACACGGCGGATATCTCCTTGCTGGACAAATAGGCGAGGAGTGCTTTCCTTACCTCCTCGGATTGCACCAGGAGGAAGAATCCATGGTGATTTGTCTGGCAGTCGGGCGGTATCGCTTGAAGTCGTATCAACCCACGCTGGGCCAATGGTGAGAGCGCTTCCGCGTACAATTCGTATAGCGAGCGTTTCTGTGCCTGGATTTCCTGGACATGTTCCAGCTGAGCCGCGAGAAATGCGGCAAGCAGATCCGACGGCACGTACGAGGATCCCACGTCCACCCAGGTGTACTTGTCCACCTGGCCGCGGAAGAATTGGCTGCGATTGGTCCCTTTTTCGCGGATGATCTCCGCACGTTCATATAGAGTCGGATCGTTAATGACGAGCGCGCCGCCTTCACCGCAGATCAGATCCTTGGTTTCGTGAAAGCTGAAGGCGCCGAAGTCTCCGATGGTTCCAAGGGCCTTGCCGCGATAGTGGGCACCGAACCCCTCTGCCGCGTCTTCGATGACCCGTATACCCCTGCTTTCGTTGAGCTCCAGCAGACGGCTCATGTCGCATGCCGTGCCACAGTAGTGCCGAGGCAGGATCACCCGTGTCCTGTCGGTGAGGCTCGCCTCAACGTGCGCCATATCGATGTTGAGAGTGTCCGCTTCGACATCCACGAACACCAGCCTGGCGCCCACGGAAAGGAATGCGTTGGCCGCTGCAGCTCCGCAGTAAGCTGGCATTACCACCTCGTCGCCGGGTTCGATATCGCAAAGCAGGGCAGCAATGTGCAGCGCGCTGGTGCAGGACGTCGTGAGCAGCACCTGCCGGGCCCCGATAAGCTCGCCGATGGTCCGCTCGCATAGCCTGGAATACGGGCCGTCACCGGAGGTTTGCCCTTGCAGGACGCACTGGCTTATGTAGTAGAGTTCCTTGCCTATGATGAAGGGCTTGTTGAACGGGATTCGATCGCTCATTGTTGTGTGCCGCCCGGCAGCTGCTGCTTTTCTCCGTAGAAGAAACTCCAGATCGCCGCTGCCACGTCGTCGACCTGAGTATCCATGAGATCATAGTACATAGGAAGCCTGAGCAATCGGTCGCTGACATCTTCTGTTACGGGAAGCATCCCCTTGCGGTAGCCCATGGCCTGACCCATCGGGGAGGCGTGGAGCGGGACGTAGTGGAAAACCGCTAGAATCCCCTGTGCCTTAAGGTGCTCGATGAGCGCGGCTCGTATGTGCTCGCTCTCCAACAGGATGTAGAACATATGATAGTTGGTGGTGCATCCTTCGGGTATGACGGGTAGACGGATGTCCCCGCGCTGCTGCAACGGCTTCAGGCCGTCGCTGTATAGGGTGTGCAGCGCCCGGCGTCGCTCGGTGATGTGCTCCATGTTTTCGAGTTGTGCATAGAGAAAGGCTGCGA
>Ga0209013_10004928_pt1 | contig 11612 bp, 3 predicted proteins | sample Cruoilmetagenom2_FD_187291 | JGI IMG/M metagenome (GOLD analysis project Ga0209013, IMG submission 187291) | Oil polluted marine microbial communities from Coal Oil Point, Santa Barbara, California, USA - Sample 2 (SPAdes) (version 2) | ecosystem: Environmental > Aquatic > Marine > Oil seeps ...
GATATTCGACCTGTAAACAGTTACATTCTCCAGGGTCAGGTGCGAATCTTCACCCCCACTGACGCCTTTATCTTCAGCTCCGTCAATTTCGGTGTTGGTAATCTGCACGTAGCTGCCCGAATAGTCAATGGCATCGTTGCCAATTGCCGTAAACCGGCACCGATCTACATTTCCCTTGCAGAAATCCGAGTCGAACGCATCGCCGTAAATACGGTCGAAGGTTACATTTACCAGACTAAAAACGGAGCGAATGGTATTCAGGGCATCTTCACACTGGTTGCGGTAAAAGAGGACGTGATTCATGTCCACGTCCGATTCGTAGAACGTAACGGAGCCGGTAAGCGTCCATCCGCCAACATCGAGTGTATTCAAATTTTCAAAGACCGTATGTGTGATTTTTGAACGCTCACCTGCCTGCAAAACGGTAAATCCTCCGGCAGAAAAATCGGAAGAAGTGATCACCACTTTATCAGCTTCGGTGCCGTTCATCTCTACGGGGCTGTACGAAATAAACAGGGCACTGTCTGTCAGGTCAAGCCGTGCCCCCGGTTCAAACTGCAACGTATAGCCTTCGGGAATGATTACCGGAATGTTCACATGGTGCGCTCCGGTCGGGACAATGAGGTTGCTTCCTTCAACCCTCAGAAAAGACATATAATTGTCAAGTTTCGTATTATTCACCAGTTGTTGCTGCGGCGTTAAACCTGAAGGGTGCGGCCAGGGGAGTATTTCTGTTGCAAACGATTCCATTCCGCCGGGAACAATAAAAAACAGGTACCGGTTTCCTGTATCAGAAATAATCGTTGTACGGCTGATGTCATCACCGGAATATGCTTTTAGTTTCTGTTCTGGGATTTCGTAACTTGTAACGTACTTTTTGTTGTAGCCTGTTCCAAGCACAATAATATCTCCCGGGAAGTAATTGTAAATACTGATTACTGCACTATCATCTTCAGTTTTTTCAAGATAAGCATTTACAAAGAAAGACGGTGTGTTTTCGAACATGGAGGAGTCGGAAAAATTGTATGGACGGCTATAGAGTTTAAATCCTGTGTCGGACTGCTTTTCCCTGATCATTTGTTCCAGTTCCGGCAAGTAAGAGTGCATGTCGGAGGCCACATTACTGTATCTGGCCATGTCAAATTCGTATTGCGGAAACTCACGTTTCAGTAGCGAGTCGTACAGCATCATCTCTGTTCTGATCCTGTTCATGTTCTTTGAAATGAATTCCGGGTCAGAAAATTCTTTCAGATATTTCAGGTATCGGTTCGTAAAGACGCTGTCAGTAAACAGGTCGTAGTTCAGGTATTCGTGAATCTTCAGGCTCTCTCCCGAGTTCAGGGCAATATAGGCATAGTTGTTTTCAATTCCTGGTTTTAGTTTCGTGTAATCGGCGAAACCGTCAAAAGCAATGGGTTCCAGTTTGCAGATAACCGGATTAAAATAAAACCGCTGGTTGTGCCACGCCATACCGTGGCGTCCCTGTGTTAATTCCAGCATAGCATAATATTTTGCCAGCCTGTCGATATCGAATATTTTCTCCGGTGGTATCAAATGGTTTTTGTATTGCCAGGCTAACTTCTGTGCGTTCAGAAACTCTTTGTACAGCGAAGGATTTTTCACTGTTTTGGATTGTTTGAACGGTTTTACCACAGCCGTTTGATAATACGGCATTTCAGGCCAACTCTCACCCAGCCATATGGCATATTTCTGAATCTGCCAGAAAGCGTCTTCCGAAAATTTTACAATGGGGCCTTCCCTTCTGTCACGCGACTCGAGTAATTGTTTTGTAAAGTGCTCCTCCCAGGCATACAGTCCCTTTGGCTCATTGTTCAGCATGAACGGTATAAAGCCATACCTGGTCGTTAAAATATCTTCGGCATCAAAAAACTTATGCGCAACCCATTCGTTGAGAAATCCCCTTGCCAGCGGTGTTTGCACCGAAAATACGCGGAGGCGGTTCCACGCATAATTTTTTCTCATTTTAATACGGAACGACCATTTATCGCCTCTCAGATGATCCAGCCAGTCGCCTTTCAGCCGGATTTTAGCCTGCATCATATCACCATCTCCAAAAATGATGGCTTTCGCCCAGTCGTCATCCGAAGTTTGCAGGATGCCCGCTTCGAAGGCCTGTTTTCTTTTTTTTAGAATTTTCAGGTATTTCGATGAATCCAGCACGACTGACAAAGGTTCTTCACTAAACTGGGGGTATATTTTTTTCGGCAGGCGTTCCATAGTAAGCTCATCAAAATAGACGGTGTCGGTGCCGTTATTCCACACATACAGTGTCAGCTCATCGCGGTAAAATGTGGGGGGTGTGTACACTTCCAATTCCAGTTTTTCCCATCCGTTGTCCGAAGTTTCAACCGGAACCGCTGTTGCCAAGTAAAGATTCTTCGGATCTTTCGCCGATGCCACAAGCACTCCTTTACCATCTTTCGATTTCCGCCATACACTCAGCCTGAAATACCAGTCGGGGCCTGCATGCTTTACACTGTACGAGAAAGCAAATGCCTTTTTAGGTGTCGTAAACACCGAATGAACACCCTTGTGGGCAGCGGCATCCGTTTGTAATTTTCCACCGGAGAACAGAATGTCAGAACCGTTTTCATCGGTAAACTTATCTCCTTTTTTATTTTTTTGCTCTGCTCCGGTCATCACCTTGTGTCCGGCAGGAAAATCATCAGGATACTGGCAGGAATTAAAGGCAAGCAACAGACTTGCTGTAAAGATCTGAAGTAAAAAAAAACTTTTATTTTTAATCAACACGGGTAAATTTTTCATTGTTTGTGCAGGTGCAAAGGTAGGAGAAAATGGCTATTTCAAAGCATCTTCTTCCTCCACCATCAACCTTGCCTGGTAAAAGATCATATGGGCAGGTTTGCAGTAGTATTTCTCTGCCAGCATAATGACGCTGTCATGCAAAGCCGCATCGTTGCTGATGAATAGTTCTTTTTCTTTAATCCGCTGGTACTGCCGGTACATATCAGGATGCTGTTTGAAAAACATGTACCTTGCTTCTTCTGTCAAAACTTCATCAAACGGGCGGTTTTCTTTTTGTGCTTTTTCTGTCAGCCGCCGTCTCGTTATTCGTGAACCGGACAATTGCTTCTCAAACAACCCGAGGCCATACCTGATCATGTAGTCATATGTGTTCTCGCTACGATACATATAAGTAGCATCTACAAACAGTGCCTGACCGGGAGTCAATCCTCTTGCCAACGCTTTTTTCAAGACATTGCCAAACCACTCGGGGGCCGACACAATATCATTTATTTTATCGTATAGGGGCTCTTTGATGTATTCCGGTGTATATAACGAATACAACTGATCGATCAGTTTCCAGTCGAAAATGTTCAAGAACCGTTCAGTCACCATGATAAAGATCAGGTCCTTCTGTTCCACTTCCTCTTTTAGGTTGAGTTCGTTTGTGTATTTCGGATGTGTGTAAAATTCCGGATAGACTTTTCGGTTGTAATACCAGAAAGCTTCATTGGCAAATAAATTGTTCGGAATACCGGCATTGAATATGTTCCAGTAAAAACTGTCGCCTATCACCAGCACTTTGGGTTTATACCTGCTGCTGTCGTGACCGAAAACATAATACGGATAGGTAAATTTTTCTTTTGATATGTTTATCAGCAGGTTCAGTGCTTTGCCACCGTCATAGTCCGTTCTTAAAGGCGTAGTTGAGAAGTACAGGCTATCGGTACTGAAGTCGTTGAGTTTTCTTCCTCTGAACTGCTCTATACTGTCGAGCCATACGTGAGCAGCCCGGCTCATACCGTAAATACTCCAGTGTGTTCCATATTTTGGGAACATGGGGTATAAGGTTTCCTTTTTAAATTCATGGAAATAATTATTCAGGTCGATATAACGGATGTTCCGTTTTTTCATCTCGCTCAGATAAACGGCATAATTTGTCGAATCGGGCTTTTTCTCCAGATATTTATCCGGCAAATATTCGCTGTAAAAAGAGGCTTTACCGGGCATGAACACCAGAACAAGATCAATATCTTTGGTTGTTTTTAAATAGTGCTGCACATACTTCAGTCTTCTTAGCTTTTCATCTATAAACGAATAGCCCATAAAGTCGCGCCCGGTCAGCTCGCTGATGTAATCATATTCGAAAACAAAACTCTCTTTCCCGAGTACGATACCCTCCGCATTGGGTTTGTTGAACAAACTGTAGTCCAGTTGGTTTCTTAGCCTGACCAGCGTATTATGGAAGCCTATGTGTTGTTCCAGCCAGGCATCAGAAGCTGTTTGAAAACTCCCGTTATAGAATCCCGTCCAGCTGAATTCCGGTTGTTCATTCTCCAGGAAATCTCCGTTCAAAGTCGGCTCATTGACCAGCTTCCATTCTTTTTGCGCTGCGGGCAGGATCATGGCCAACAGCACTATCAGGAACAATATGTTTTTCACTGTTTTCATCAGAACCTGAAATAGATAAACGGATTAAAACCTGATGATGTAATGGATGCCAGGCAAATTACAAAAAACAAAACAGCACCCAGGGTCATTAGTACGATTGTGCGGTCGGACTGCTCCCGGGATAATATTCTTTGCTGCCAAGTTTCGTTTCTGTTGAAAATTGCCATAAACGCAAAAACTGAGGCCAGCACCATGATGGCATAAAACTTTGCGTCCGGGAAATAATCCAGTTGCCTGAAATCGCCTGAGAACATCTTTTTGACGTAAAAAACAGCCTGGCTCAGACTTTCCGACCTGAACAACACCCAGCCTATCAGGGTGATGAAAAAAGTGATGATGATACTGGGTAATTTTCCGATTTTCTCATAAAATTTTAGCAAAAACAGCCTGTCGAGTACCAAAAACAAACCGTGATATACGCCCCACAGAACAAACGTCCAGGCAGCACCATGCCACAGTCCGGAAATAACGAATACCAGCCAGAGGTTGAAATACATCCGGGCCCTGGGCACCCTGTTGCCACCGAGGGGGATGTACAAATAGTTCTTCATGAAAGCTCCCAGGGTCATATGCCAGCGGCGCCAGAACTCGGAAATGCTTTGAGAGATATACGGATTGTTAAAGTTCTCAGGGAACGTAAACCCGATCATCCGGCCGATGCCGATGGCCATATCCGAATAACCTGAGAAATCGTAATAGATCTGAAAGGCATAAGCTACAATCCCCAGCCAGGCTACCGGCATGGTCAGCAATCCACTGTCCATCGAAAAAATGTAATCGACCTGCTCGCCCAGCACATTGGCAATAAGCACCTTTTTCGACAAACCGATCACAAACCGGAAAAACCCTGTCAGCTTATTATCGAGGGTTTCGTATTCTTTCCTGTTTTCAATCTGGTCGGCTATTTCATTATACCTTACAATCGGCCCGGCGATCAACTGCGGGAACATCAGGATGTACATGGCATAGTCCGTCAGTTTTTTTAAGGGCGCATGCACCTTCCTGTACACATCCACAGTATAGGTGATCTTCTGAAAAGTAAAAAACGAGATACCGATGGGCAAAGCTATCTTAGTCCACTGAACCGCATGGACGCCAAATTGTGCCAGCACCTCATTAAGGTTTTCAATAAAAAAATTGGCGTATTTAAAATAGGCCAACAGCCCAATGTTGACAAACACCGAGGCTCCGGTCAGGATCAATTTTTTCTTTCCTGTGCTTACATAAAGCCATTTAACCACATAGAAATCAAAAACAATGGAGGCCAGCACAAACACAATAAAATCGGGAGCTCCCCATGCATAGAAAAAAATGCTTGCCAGCAAGACAAAAATGTTCTTCAGTTTTTCGGGCAGCAAAAAATAGATAAGCAGAAAAGCAGGGAAAAAGTAAAGTAAAAATAAGCTACTGCTGAAGACCATCTGTTATCCGTATAAATGTATCGTACCTGCTGCGAACTCTACTGTTTAATTAACCGGACATAGCTTACCGCACCTTCTTTGCTGAACTTACAGAGGTACATTCCCGGCTTTGCTGTACTACCCTTGTCCGTATTTCCGTTCCAACGGATCACATGGTTGCCGTTTTTCAACTCACCATCCAGCAGTTGACAGATCTTTTTACCGCTCATATCCAGGATTTCCACCTTCACATCACCGGTTGTCTGAATGACAACTTCCAGGTCGATATAATTGTTGAACGGGTTCGGAAAGACTTCGGTTATTCCCTCTTTCACATCTCCCGGATGTTCCGCCAGGTCAACATACTGCTCTACATGCAGCTGAACCGGAATAACGTATTCATTTTCAAAATTATCAAAAAACAGCAGGTTTGTCTGGTAGTAACCCTCTTCCAATCCTTCCGAATTAAAATTCATGCTGAGTTCACCTGCACCACTTCCGTCCAGCTGCCCTTCGTTCTGCTCCAGGCTTAACCAGCTAACCGCAACACCCAGGTTTCTGAATGACAACTCGTTTGTGGATACATGCGGCTCGTCACCATAAACATCACCAGCTACTTCACACGATAAATCGAAATTGCCGGCAAATGACTCTTCGATTGAAATTGTTAAGGTAGCCGTAGCGGTTTCTCCACCTTTGATCACTCCCCAGCCGTTGCCATCTTCACCATGCCATGTGGCGGTAACCCCATTTCCGGTTTCTCCGTTAAACACCAGGGCATCAGTCCCCCCGGTAAAATTTGTGGCGCTCTCGAGTACAACACCCTGTGGAAAGACTATGGCGGCATCCTTTATCCATTCGTTATCAGGACTGGTATTGTAAAGTGTGAGTTGAAGCGTGTACATTTCGCCCGCATGCACTACCCTGTTGGGGCAATAGATATACGAACCCAGCACACTCCTGGCCGACTCTGTGTATTCTGTATTATTTGAAGAAACATATACCTTGTACTTGACAGACCCTTCTCCGGGATTCTCCATCTGGAGTAACTCTGCAGTTGTCTGGTCAAATGTTAAATCAACAGATACCTGTGGTGCATCAAACTCAAGGGCAGGAGGGCTATCGATAAAAGCCGGGAAAGTAATCATATCCAGCCAGGCGCCGTCCATATTTGCCGAAACATCGCCATATTTTTTATAAACCCACCTAAGCCTGTGGTAGCCCTGCTCCAGTATATATGTTTTCAGCGACCAGTCCGACACGTCCGACCAACTATCCTGTTCAACGCCATCTACATAAAATGTCAGGTAGTCGGAGTTAGCTTCGCTCGACACCATTTTATAAAATGACAGCTCACCTTCTGCCTGCACGTGTATATCCGCTATCAGCGAGGAACTCCGGTCGCCACTTATAAATCCCGACCGAGAGCCGTACTGGCCTTCGTAGCGTATCAAATCATCAATCTGCCAGGGCTCATTCCCCTCATACCCCCAACTCAGAAGGTGGAAACTACCTGTTTCAAAATCTTCGTAATTAAACCCGATCGGCAGGCTGAAATCTTCGGTCAGCTCATACTCATTCGTTCCCTCGAGCAAGACTTGAAATTCTACTGTCTGACCTACGAGTGCCTCATCGGACACCGTGAGGTTAAACACAAGTGTATCGGTCTGGCCGGGGCTGAGGTCTATCATCTCACCGCTGTTTGTATTCCATGTTATCAGTGAGCTTTGTGTGGATAACTGAACCGTGGCATCTGCCAGGTTTGCGCCTCCGTTGTTCAGAAAGACCATAGAAATATCGGTTGTTTCACCGGGATCGAGCACTCCGTTATCACCCACAACTGTAGCCAGAATTTCCACATCAGGTGCATAAGCGGTATAATTAAAGGCTGTTTCCCAACTATTATAATCGTCTTCAACCAAAACATCAATAATCACCGTCTGTCCGTTGGGCATGTCATTATGTACATCAAATGAAACACCATCGTACACCCAGACAGAAGTTCCGCTTTCCACCGTTCCGATGTATTCTGCATCATCCGTAATAGTAATGTGGCTATTGTTCGATGAAATTGACAAGGTGGCGTTTGTCATATCAAAATCACCGTCATTTACGAGCCGGAAACTTAAAAATGCCGTTTCTCCGTATTCCATCACGTTATCACCACCCGAATTGATCGAGTCGAAAATCAGTAAATCATCGTTGCCGGCAGCAAAACTCAACTCTTTTACCGAGGACACAAAGGCATTATCGGTAACTTTAAATCTAATCATCCCGCCAGCGTATTGTTGTTCGGGCGTGCCCTGAAACAGCCCGTCCTGCGTCACTGTCATCTCATCGGGGTGGCTATACCTCATCAACTCCGACTTATAGTTTTCAGGGACATTTCTGGTGTTCGTGCGCACGCATCTGGTGTAATTGGTATTATCACCATCCGATATACCTGCTAACCAGAAAATATTTCCAAAACCCGACAGGGCACCATAGCGGTATTCTATTTTTCCATCGGGATAGAGTGTTACCGAATAATTAAGGTCGGATCCGCTGTCACCGTCAATTTTGGTCTTCCATCTGAACGTGGCCGAATTTTCATCACCTTCGTACCAGATGCCCCCTCCTGAACCCGGATATACTCGCTGATACTGGGTCATAAACGGAGAAATATTCCGGCTGACTTTATAGAGTGCGTTGTCGTCATGAAAATAAGGATAGGGATACAGTTGCTCATCAAACATCAGGTAGCCATCCACATGTAAGGTAACAGAGGAATAAGTGCTGTCGTAAAACGGGAAATCGAATGCCAATTCCTGCGTTACCATTCCACTGCTGTTGTTGGAAGGATACAGCTGGGTATCATTAATTTCATTGAAGGCAGCCGATCCGGTAGTTTCGTCATACGTTTTATCGTAATCCCAGAAATACGGTGTAGCTCCTCCACTCGCCGTTAACTGAAAACTATAGGGTTCGCCGACAACCCCATACGGCAAATTCTCGGTATCAATTTCAACTCTGTCGTAATTGATAGTGGCCGTTAAATAAACCGTAGTCGTATCGTTATCGATGATCGGCACATTTGTCTGCGATGAATTAGTAACATTCACTCCGTTTGTATAATCGTACAGTGTAAACGAAACGATTTCACCGTTGCCCAGATGCCACGGGTCAATCTCAGAAACCTGCAGAAAGAACTTTGTCGATGATCCCAAATCAATGTCCGTTAAAAACGGAGATAAATCCAGGCCGAACTCAATTGTTTTGTCAGCTTCCGTGGTTCCTCCCTGCATGTAGTTATCGCCACCCTGGTAGTTAAAAATCGGCAGGTCAAGAATAACATCAGGTTTTGTGGCTCCTATATCATTTGAAAAGCCTGCAATAACCTGAACAGCTGCCCGCCGGTCGTGTTTCAGTGTCACCTTAGCCACCAGTTCGGGCGAAAAATCTTCTTTCACATCCAGCACATGCACGCAGTGGTTCCAGATACCTCCTTCGCCCAGGTTATCGGCTACGGTTTTGTACATCATGTAGGCATAGCCCTGGTCGCCCCAGTTGGGTACACCACCATAGCTCTGTACCATTTTAAACCCGCCGACTTCCCAGTCTTTCATGTTTACGACACCGTCGCCGTTGATATCAATATCGTTGGTATATTGTCCGTCGCTGTTGTAATCCCATCTGATGGAGTCATTAAAGCCCACAATAGTCATAGCATGGTTAGGGCTGCCGCCAAAACTCGTGATCACATACCGGCCACCTTCTGGAGTTCCGGTAGGCAATTTCTGATAAACAGTTAAATACTGTGCGTAAAACGAAGCCAGACCGCCATACTCCGATCCTTCCAAATGATCGTACAGCCAATACTTCAGCACCTGCAACCCTTCTTCGGTGCCAACAGGCAACTGCGAAATGGTCGTAATACGGTTTTCCATTGCACTTAAGTAATTATCATAACCCGACATCCACCGGGTGTATCCTCCGGCTGCCATCCCTCCGTACGTAGTGACATTGGGGGTACCGCAGTTTTTCAGTATCTGGGCACTGTGCAGGTAACTCACACCGTAGTATCCGTCTCCCCCATTCATAAAATTCCAGGTAAAGTGCGTCGGGTACTGATTATCCGTACTATTTGCCGGCACATCGCGCTCACGGGCCATCTCATATGTGAAGTTATATCCGATCAGGCTGGCCTGACCACACGCATAATGTGCCTGATTAAAAGCAGGACGCATATAAATGTATTGAGAGTTATCTACAATGGCCGGTAAACTTCTGGTTGCATAATCAGCCGGCATCGTTTTTACAGGAAGAATTTTCAGCAAAGTTTCATCTTCAGGTGTTAATGCTTTTAAATGCTTCGACAGTTCTTCATCCCTGTTTTGAGCGCTACCCAAAAGAAACAGGCAGCTTAAAATAAGTGTAATAAATGTTTTCATAAGTGAATTTATTGACGGGTACAAAACTACAAAATAGGATTCATATGAAAACGGGCCGTATGATTTTGTATTTTTAAGCCCTTAAACTCACACTGAACAATATGAGGCACCGGCTGATAATCTTATTCCTTCTGATCACCATTACACGGCTATATGCACAGGATGTACCCGGTAAAACCTTCGGCGGCACGGAAAACGATGTAGGATATGCGCTCTGCAAAACTGAGGTCGGCGGGTTTTTACTGGCAGGAACAACACGGAGTTTCGGTGCTGAAAGCGAAGACATTTATCTTGTGCGCATAGACAAAAACGGAACAGTTGTGTGGACAAAGACGTATGGCTGGCTGCACCGTGATAATATCCGCTCCGTGATTGCCGTTGACGATGGTTTTATATTAGCCGGTGATGTTTGGGACTACGGCTTTGCCCGACTCGATCTTTACCTGATGAAAATTGACAACCAGGGCAATATGGTCTGGGATCAGTTTTATGGTACCAATTACCGTGAATCAGGGTTCCGTGTAATCCCGTCAGATGACAACGGTTATTATTTACTCGGTTATTCCAGAGGATTTGAACCGCGGGGTGATCTGCTCCTGATAAAAACAGACCACGAGGGAAATCAGGTATGGGGCAACACCTACGGATCTGAATATGACGATTACGGATTTGACATCATCATGGAAAGCAACGGAGATGTGCTTATGGTCGGGTCCAAAGGCGGGTTTTATGATGATGTCCATGCCAACTTTAAAAACCATGATGCCGACCTGTACCTGATAAAGGCAAACAAAAACGGAACAGAACAGTGGCAAAAAACCTTTGGAGGCAACGGACACGATTTTGGCCAGGCCATAAGCCCTGCAAATGATGGCGGATATTTTTTGTTCGGCTCTTCGCAAAGCAGCGGCGCCGGCAGTTTCGACATGGCTCTGATCAAAACCGACAGCCAGTATGAGGAACTATGGCAAAAAACATTCGGGGGGCCTGAATATGAATATGGCATGTCGATGGATAAAAATGATCAGGGAGAGTTGTTCTTGTTCGGCACTACCAGAAGCTTCGGCTTAGATGGATCGGAGGATTTTTACCTGATCAAAACCGATAATGAAGGAGAAATAATATGGGACCTGACTGTAGGTGGTACAGGCAGAGAGTTGGGCCACCAGGTGATCGCCACGGCCGACAGCGGGTGCCTCGTTATCGGACAAAGCAACAGTTTCGGTGACGGGAATTTCGATTTTCTGCTGACCAAAGTGGATAAAACCGGCCTGATTGAATATTTTATCGAAGGAACAGACACAACATTGGACGGAGAACTTCTGGTGTATCCCAACCCATTGAG
>Ga0209013_10004929_pt1 | contig 11611 bp, 8 predicted proteins | sample Cruoilmetagenom2_FD_187291 | JGI IMG/M metagenome (GOLD analysis project Ga0209013, IMG submission 187291) | Oil polluted marine microbial communities from Coal Oil Point, Santa Barbara, California, USA - Sample 2 (SPAdes) (version 2) | ecosystem: Environmental > Aquatic > Marine > Oil seeps ...
TACGCAACAGTCTTTCGGCAACAACGGATCTTTCACCAGCGCTGGCAATACGGGCCAGCATGCGCAGGATTTGGGTATTATCCGGTTCCCGTTGCAGCAACTCATTACACAACTGCTCCGCGACCGCTCCATCACCTTCGCGCAGCAGTTTGTCTGCCTCGAGCAAGGTGCTGGCAACGGGTGACCGTTGCAGAAATTCTTGATGGGCGGCTTTCGCTTCAACCGGTTTCCCCAGTTGCGCCAAAGCATTGGCCAGACCGCTGTATGCGGAGGCCTGGCTGCCATCGAGCTGAATGGCCTGCGTAAAGTGGCGGGCCGCCCGTTCGGCCTCTTTCCTGGCCAGGAATAATCTGCCCAGGTCCTCATGCGGTTTCGCGAATCCCGGCTCCAGTGCTATGGCCTTGTGCAGAGCCTGTTGTGCATCATCCTCGTGTCCCAGCTTGAGTAATATTGCACCGTGCAAACCGATAATATTGACGTCTCGCGGGTGATCAAAGAGCATGGAACTGCACTTCTGTTCCGCCTGTTCGAGTTGACCGGACCGGATCAGGCGAAATATATCGTCGATAGCTTGCCGGGATGTGTCAGGCTTCTGCATCCGGAATTACCGCCCTTCCAATTTCGCCGCTGAAACGGCTTCCGGAACCAGCGACAGATCAGTGGATGCCATGATGTTGGCACCATTGACGCCCGGAATAGTGGCGAGTTCTGCCAGTTGCTCGCTGCAGATGGCAACCCCCTCCTGCAATGGATCGGCGGATTTTTCAAGCCTGTTTACCAGTGAATCCGGAATCATCGCGTTCGGCCGATGCTTGCGCAACCACAGTGCATCTTCGGCAGAAGACAAAACGGCAGTGCTGACGATGACCGAGATGCGCCAGGTCAGTTTGTTCCCTACCAGGTGCTTCATATACTCGCGCAGCAACGGCAGATCCATGCAAAGATGTGTCATTGCAAAATGCAGGCCGGCATTGGCTTTTTCGATCAGCTTTTTTGGCACCCAGCCCGGCTTGGGGCCGTGCGGAGTCACGACACCGCCGATGAAAAACGCAGGAGGTGAGGGTAAGCGTTCATCCTCGTTCATGGTCGTGGCGGTGGCAATCAGTTCCTTGGCGTCGACATCGAACACCGCCTTGGGGCGCGGGTCGAATCCATCCGGCACCCGGTCACCACGCACAAGGAGCAGGCTGCTCACACCGAGCGCCGCGGCGCCAAGCAGGTCTGACAAAAGCACAATGCGATTGCGATTGCGGCAGCTGAGCTGCATGACCGGGTCAACACCATTGTCGAGAAAAAGCCTCGATGCCGCGAGTACCGACATATGCAACTGACCGTGCTGATTGTCGGTCAGTATCACTGCATCGACGGAATCACGCAGCACATCCGCCTGCAGCCGGATGGCCTCGGCATTCGTTTCCGGCCGCAGGAAACACTCCGCTGTCAAGGCGAAATCCTTCTTATTTAAAGCATCTCTGAAGTTCGTCAAACTGTCTCCTTCTGCAGTATATTCCAATCCATAATTGAGTCTGAAGAGATAGAGTGAGAGGTTTGTCTTTCAGCCAGTTTTCAGAGTCCGTCCATGAATAGTTATAAAGAGTTTCCGGCGGGCTTTTTGTAGTTGGTCCGCCGCCGTGTTGTCGCTGATCTGGTGAGCGACGCTGTCGAGTATTTCAAAGCTGGTATCAGGATTCAAATAATCTTTTGCATCCGGGTAAGCGAAAAGCCGGGAAAAATCCCGGCCTTTCTTTGCCTTGCTTTTGTTTGTCTGGGGATCAACCTCACCAGCTTTTCGTAAACCTCACACCGAATTCCCTCGGCCGAGCGACATATGCGTTCTGGTGGTGAGCCCTGCCTTCCGCGAGCTGCGCGGCAGCCCACATAATCGGGGGGCCGGCACCGTACGTATAAATCGCGCGCTCATCGGTGAGGTTGTTGAGGAACAAGTCCACTTGCCAATCATCACCCACGAGGCCGACACGAAGGTCGCCGATGTTATAGCTGGGATTCAGGAATTGCGGGGTCGGTGTATCAAGCCCAAGTGGCTGGAGCCGGTTGAGGCTGTCACCGGTAAACGACCACTGGAGGCGGACGAAGAAATCATGAGCACCCAGCAAGCTGGTCGGCTGGTGATACTCGGCCCACGTCGCTGCTTTGTAGTCCGGGACGAGCGGCAACCTCATTCCCTTCCACAGCTCCAGCTCGGGGTCATCGTCGAGGTTATGTTCGGAGTCAGTCTCGGCCGTCATATTTTCATAGTTGAACCCAAGCACCCAGTTTTCATTCGGTGAATAGTCGAGCGAGACATTAAAGCCGTCGATGGTTGCGTCACCCAGGTTGGTGATGACCGTCTGCCATGGCTGACCGCATACATGAGGTATCTTTAGTACGGAGGAGGGGACCTCCTCGCCCGTTTCGGGGTCGATACAGTTCACGTTGGATGGATCGAGCGTCTGAAGCTGGTAATCCTCCCACGCCATGTGGTAGTAGGTTAGATTCAGGCGGCCCTTGCCGTCGGCAAAGCTGGACTTATAGCCCAGCTCATAGTTTTTCATCAGGTCTGAATCGTAAGCAAACGGGAAGAACGGCTCGCCGCGGCTCCGGTTAATACCGCCCTGCCTCACGCCCTCCGAGTAGAGGGCGTACACCATCTTGTCGCGGTCCTTACCGAAATGGTAAGCCAGGCTGACCTTCGGGACAAACTGGGTTTCATCGCCAAACTTCGGCTTCGGTTCCCCATCATGTGCCTCGCGATATTCGATATCGTTGAAATACGCGCCCTCGTTGGCATAGAGACGACCCGGACGATTGACCCAGTAGCGACTATCGTTGCTGCGATCGAAATAACGCCCGCCGAGAGTCAGGTCCCAGCTGTCGTTGATGTGCCAGGTAAACTCACCGAATATCGCTTTTTGCTTCCATTCCGCTTCGTTTCCTGCAGACCAGGGCGAGGTCGTATGACTTAAATCCTCCCCGTGGTAGAATTCCCAGAAATCCTGTCCCACGGAATTGGCATATAGGCTGGCGGCGATGGAGTCATTGACCCTGCCACCGGGTGTTGGAGTACTGAACGGGTCTAACCACCAATCATTGCTTTCCTCGTAGTAGACACCAACGAGCCAGTCGAGGACTTCACCGCTGTTCTGGACGCGAACCTCCACCGTCAGTTTGTCTTCCTTGGCAGGCTCGTAATAAGCACTCAAGTAATCTGCATCGACGGACGGTCCATTGCAATAATGCGGCCACCAGACGACATAGCCCGTATCAGGGTTGGCCCAATAGTACGGGTAATCAGCCGTCGTGTAATATGAATCATGGCAATAATTCGCCGACCAATAATGGGTGTACTCGGTGGCATCACCCATGTATTCAATTTCGCGGTCATAGTAGGAAACCGCCCCGACGAGTTGCGCAAATCCCAAATCACCTTCGATTTTCAGCGAATACATGGAGAACTTATCTGTGCGCCATTCGTCGTGGAAGCGAACGATCTCGAGGTCGCCGACAAAGGGGTCCATATTGGCTTCCGCCCCTGATTCGGTCTTCTGGTAGTGGATCGAGGCCGTCGCCGCCCAGTTGTCAGTCATCTCCCAGAGCAGATGGACGCGGCCGCCATAGACTTCGACCTCGTTCCAGTTGTTCTCGACGGAAGCGGCGTTGTCCAGAGTGCCAAATTGCCCCGGGTTATTGTTTTGTGCCGGATCCGACCGATCGCCGAAGCCCCACCAGTCGGCGGTGTGCCCGGGTACATTATCGATGAAGCCGCCGTCACGGTCATTAAATCCCACAAGGCGCAAAGCCAGTTTATCTTCCACCAGGGGAAAGTTGAAGACGACCGAGCCGCGATAACTCGCATCACTCTCGGAGCCGCCGCGAAGCTCGAGATCGACGACAGCATCGAACTCGTTCATGACCGGCTGATTCGTGATGATACGCAAGGTGCCGGCCTGGGCGTCCGAGCCATACAATGTGCCCTGCGGGCCCGACAGCGCTTCGACGCGCTCAATGTCCACGCTGCGAATCATTGGTTGGGAACCGGTCTGTGTGATAGAGATCTCGTCAAGATAGACAGACGATGTCGCCTGGGCGAGCCAGCCCGATCCAGTGATCGCGCCGCGGAATACGACGGTGCTCGAGACGCCGTAAGTGACGACGTTCATTGATGGCAAAAAGCGCGCATAGTCCTCCATGGTCTGGGCGCCCATGGAGGCCAGGGCTTCCTGCGTGAGTGCCTGGACGCTCGCCGGAATATCCTGTATGTTGACCTCGCGTTTGGTTGCCGTAACGATGACTTCTTCAAGCGCGTAATCGTCTGCTTCCTGTGCTTCCTGTGCGACAGCGGAGGAGACCGGATAGAGTGCAGCGGCAATGGCGCCTGCGACAGGAGTGAGTGAGTTTCTTTTGTGAGTTTTCATGCGTAAACAACCCTCCAGATCATACGTGGTTAAATACGATTAATGGTCTTGACCCCAGCCTCAGCATGCGGTACACGTCTCACTACGGGAAATCTGGCAGTCCCGTACCAGCGTGCATTTAACTTTTCTTTTAGTATCGCTTTTTTTAGTATCGCTGCAGATTATCAAAAAAACAAGAACAAAAAATCCTGCCCCATAGGGACGTAACAAATATGTTCCCAGTGCTGCGGTGGCAAATCATAACCCAGGGAATCTGGTGTACTTGCATACTCTGGCACTTTACTCTGGCCCCAATTATGCTAGTAAACTTTACGCTTTAACAATTTCCGGAGCAGCACATTTCTACTGAATCTTTACAGAAAGATCGATATGAGCAGGCGCTCGGTTACTTCAATGCCGGGAAAACCGTCGCTGCTTTGACCACGAGCGAAGCCGCCCTGAAAGAGTACCCCGGCGACGCTAACCTGATGTGTCTCGCGGCAAAAGCAAACCTGGTTCTGAAACGCCTCGGCAAAGCCAAACGGCTGGTCGATGAGGCCGTGCGGCAGCACCCGGATTTCGCTGTAGCACACGATCTGTTCGGCGACTTGCTGCTGATTCAGGGACAAGCAGAATCAGCGGTCAAAGCCTATGAACAGGCCATGCGGCTCGATCCAACGCGCTCACTTTGGCCGGCAAAAATCGAAAAGGCGCTTGAACTGGCCACGAGTGTGAAGAAGAAGTCGCTACGCTCTGAAGAAAATACGGTCCCTGCAAGGCGGATGCCATTTGAGAATGAAATACGCCAGGCCAAAGAGTTGCACGAGTCGGGCGAGCCCGCGGCAGCAGAAAAAATTTACCGCGGCGTTCTGAAGCGTGATCCCAATCATGTTGAAGCGGCCAGATTGCTCGCAGGCGTGGCGGCTGAAAAGCAACGATACAAGGATGCGGAAGTATTTCTGCGTCACGCGGCTCAATTTGCGCCGGACTATGGCCGCATCTGGATCGACCTGACCAATGTACTTCGTGAACTGGAGAAACTCGACGAAGCCCTGGGCTGTGCTTCGAAGGTGCTTGAAATGGCACCGGATAAAGCTGGATCACACATGTTGATTGCGAGTGTTTATGGATCGATGAGCCGGCACGAAGAAGCCATTCACGCTTATCGGCGGGCGCTGGAAATCTCACCCAACAAGGCGGGCGCCATGTGCACCATGGCGCATCACCTGAAAACAGTGGGCAGGCAGGGCGACAGCGTGGTGATGTATCGCAAAGCCATTGCAGCCAAACAAGACCAGGCGGAAGCGTATTGGAGCCTTGCGAACCTGAAGACATTTCGATTTGAAGACCACGAAGAATCGGCCATCCACAAACTGCTTGAAAATGACGAAATACCGGATGAATCACGCGTGCAACTTCACAATGCCCTCGGACTGCATTACGAGGCGTGTAAGAAATTTGACCAGGCATTTTCGCATTTCGAGCAATGCAACCTCTTGCGCAGACAGTACGAGATTTATGACCCGGATGAATCGGAAACGGGTATCGACCGCATCATCGAGATTATCGATGAAGAGTTCATCCGCGAACGGGAAGGCCTGGGTTGCAGCGATGACTCGCCCATTTTAATCGTCGGCCTGCCACGGTCGGGATCCACACTGATCGAGCAGATTCTGGCCAGTCACAGCCTGGTCGATGGCACCTTTGAACTGGGTAATCTATCCCGGGTGGTCAAGAGAATTCGACGCTTTAGCAAAAAGCGGGCATCATTTCCGAACAACCTGCTCGAGTTATCGGAGGAACATTGGAGTAAAATCGGGGGCGATTACATTGAGTCTACGCGCAAGTTTCGTGCCGATGCACCGTACTTCATCGACAAAAACCCGAACAACTTCATTTTTATCGGCCTCCTGCGTGTTGCACTGCCTGGCGCCAAAATCATCAACGCGATGCGCCATCCACTCGACAGTTGTTTCGGAACCTATAAGCAGCTTTTCGCAAGTGGTCAGCCATTCAGCTACGATTTTATCGACCTGGGTGAATACTACGTACAGTATCAACGAGTGATGGATCACTGGAAGCAGGTTGCACCGGGGTTCAGCCTGGATGTCCGGTATGAAGATGTCGTCGGGGACCTGGAGGGCCAGGTCAGGAGGATTCTCGATTTCTGCAATCTGCCGTTCGAGGAAGGCTGCCTGCGATTCCATGAAACCGAGCGGGCCGTGAAAACAGCCAGTTCCGAACAGGTGCGCCAACCCATATATTCCAGGTCAGTCAATCTCTGGCGAAATTATGAGAACCACCTCAGCGAACTGATTCAAATCCTGGAACCGGCACTGCGGTCTCTGCCCGCCGGGGAGCAGCCGTCAGGATTCAGGAACATTGAACCTGATCTTGCCAACTGACTGTGCAACGCGCGTAAGCGAATCGTCCGCGTGAATTCGGCCTTTCTTTATCTTCCCCAGGGCCACACCTCGAGGCCGTGGATGGCATTGCGTATGTCCATGGAAAGATTGACTGAGCCGACAAGTTGCTGAGTCTGGATATCATAGATTGTAATCGTCGACGGTGAAGAACCTGCCGCAATCAGTCGATCACTGACCACGCACAGACCGCGCCCGAATCCCTGCCGGGCGACGTTCGTATCATCCACACCGGCAAATTCTATGTCTTTTTCCGCATAAGTCTTGATGCGAAATGCACCTTGCTGACCGTCGCGTGGAACATGGCGTACGGCGTCGGCTTTGGTGTCGTTGAACAGAATGCCATCTCGCCAGGGCCGTGCATTGTGAACACCCGCCGGCAGACTGCAGTATTCACTGACACTCCAGTCCGGATTCAGGTGAAGACACGCCTGGGTGTGTAATCCGCTCAGAAAGATGCCATTATCCCCGGCGTATACCATATTGACGTGAAAGTCATTGACGGCCGCTGGTCCTGTATTCGTTTGTGGGTCAAAGGTGTATCCGTCCCAGCGCCCGTAAGTCCTGGTCAGCCTGAATCCCCATTCGTAGTTCTGGGTATCAAGATTAAACGCAAGAATGCTGTCGAAGCCCGTTGATGTCAGAAACAACCACCGGTCTTTGCGAGTAATTTCATGGCAATGCTTCAAGTAACGGTTTTTAAACGACTTTTTGACCTGGAAGTCACGGTCGTAACAAAACAATTCGTCACTCGCAGCCACGTAAATATCGTCGCCGTCGAAGGCAATTCCACGCAGGCCGCGGTCAGCGCCCCGGCCCTCGAAATCGATATCACTCGTGTTCCAGTCGACGTGCATATCGCCGGACTGTCTTTCGAAATCCACGGTGTAGATTCCGCCATGGCTTTCGCCCTGCTGGCTGCCGCGGACCACGGATGTTGCAATGAGTTTTGGGAGTGGGTGGGTCATTAGAGGATTATGTACGAATTACCGACTGAAAACACACTGAATGGCGTTCACTCGAACCAATGACACTACCGGACAGAATAGCTCAGCAGGGACTTCCGTCTTGCCTCTGCCCCGCTTAGCCGGAGTGACCCGCGCCCGATACTTGTTATTGGATGTAAACAGTGAAATGCAGATGGATCTGGTTGAAGACCTGCTATGCGTAGCCGTTCACTACTCGGGGGATCATGGCAAAACAGTGTTTAAACGTCCTTGTATTGTGAGGAAGTAAAGCTACACCAAGTCCGAGTGCACGATCTAAAACACACCTTCGGCCGTCGCCTGAGGGCTGCTGGTGTGAGTTTTGAAGATCGTCAGGATTTGCTTGGGCACCGTTCTGGGAGGATCACTACGCATTACTCCGCAGCTGAACTTTAAAGCCTGATCGAAGCTGCGAATAGTGTGTGTGAAAGAAGTCGTAAAAGGCCCGAGTTGGTGGTTTTGCGAAGGCTAAGCGTTAGCGACGTCACTTACATAATACTTACAAAGGGTTTTCGGGCTTGAGTCGGAAATGTATGTAAGTGCTTGATTTTAAATGGTGCCCAGGGGCGGAATCGAACCACCGACACGCGGATTTTCAGTCCGCTGCTCTACCGACTGAGCTACCTGGGCGTTGTAAAAGATGAGGCGCGGTATTAAACCGTCTGGGGGCTCTTAAGTCAACCCAAAAAGTCCTGTTTTCAGGAATCTGGTGCGACATACCCCTCCGGTTTTTCTGAGCCTCCGCCAAAAAAGTATTTTTCCATCTCGGCTTCCAGGTAGGCGCGGTGTTCCGGGTTGATGGGTGACAGGCGGTTTTCGTTGATCAGCATGGTCTGGAGGGCGAGCCACTGTTGCCAGGCCTGTTGAGAAATGTTCTCGAAGATTCGTTTGCCCAGTTCACCGGGGTAGGTCTGGAAGACGAGAGCGTCCAGTTCCTGGTCCAGCAGATGGCAATGTACTTTTCTACTCACGCGTATTCTCCCATGTTTACTTTTTTCAGCAGGTCCGAGACTGGCTTGGGCAGACCCAGCGTCGATTGACCGTCCGGGGTGTACCAGTTCTGCTCAGCTGAGCATTTTACCCCTGTTGCGCTGCCCACAGTAGCAATGCTTGGCTGAATCAGCATCCGCATATGACTGAGCCGGTGTTCTACTTGTGGCAGGGTTTTCAAACTCGATGTTGTCAGGCCCAGTCTCTCTTTGATGTTTTCAATACTGGTGCCTTCGGGCAGCGACCAGAGTCCACCCCAGATTCCGCTGGGAGGCCGCTTTTCCAGCAGTATTCGGCTTTCTGAATCTTTGAGTACCAGCATACAGATGATTCTGTCGGTGACCCGGGTTGGGGGTTTGGGCGAGGGAAAATGTTTCACCTGGTCCTGCTGCAGTGCCCGGCAGTCAGCGCTGACGGGGCATAGATCACAGGACGGGCTGGTTCTTGTGCAGACCAGTGCTCCCAGGTCCATGATGGCCTGGGTGTAGTCGGCTCCCCTTTGTGCTGGTAGCCGGTCTTCCGCTTCTTTCCACAGTTGTTTTTGCACGGTCGCCTTCCCGGTCCAGCCTTCGATTGCAGCGTGCCTTGCCAGGGTTCGGCGTACGTTTCCGTCCAGCACGGCTGAAGCCTGGTCAGTGGATTGTGAAACGATGGCGTTAGCTGTGCTGAGGCCGATGCCGGGCAGAGTGCTTAGCATCCCGGCACTGGCCGGTAGTTCACCTTCAAAGTCGTCCATGCAACGGGCCGCTGCTTTGTGCAGGTTGCGGGCCCTGGCGTAGTAGCCCAGGCCTGACCAGAGTAAAAGCACGTCATCCAGCGGCGCTTCCGCCAACGATGAGATAGCGGGAAAAGTCTGCATCCAGCGGTCGAAATAGGGGATGACAGTCGCAACCTGCGTCTGCTGCAACATAATTTCGGATATCCACACCCGGTAGGGTGTTCGCGGGTGTTGCCAGGGCAGGTCTTTGCGGCCGTTGGCTTCCCACCAGCTTAGCAGGCGCTCGTGAAATGGAAGTACGGAAGTTTCCTTCATAGATCAGTCGATCGGCAGGATGGCATTCACGAACGAGCCGGCATCAAAAGGCCGCAGGTCCTTGGCGGCTTCACCCACGCCGATGAAACGGATCGGGATGCCTAATTCGTGGGCAATGCCAAACAGTACACCGCCCTTGGCAGTGCCATCGAGCTTGGTAACCGTGATTCCGGTAAGTCCGATGGTGTTGTTGAACTCCCGGGCCTGGTTCAGCGCGTTTTGGCCGGTGCCGGCATCTACCACCAGCATGATTTCGTGTGGCGCCGATTCATCGATTTTCCCCATGACCCGGTGTACTTTTTTCAGTTCCTCCATCAGGTTGGACTGGGTGTGCAGCCTGCCGGCCGTGTCGGCGATGAGTACGTCGATCTTCCGGGCCTTTGCAGATTGCAGGGCATCGTAAACAACGGCTGCCGAATCGGCGCCGGAACCTTGTGCAATTACTGGCACATCGTTGCGTTCACCCCAGGATTTCAATTGCTCGACCGCTGCTGCCCGGAAGGTATCCCCTGCGGCCAGCATGACGGACAGTCCGTCTTCCTTGTACCGCTGTGCCAGTTTCCCGATGGTCGTGGTTTTGCCGGCGCCGTTGACGCCTACCATCAGGATTACGAAAGGTTGGTGTTCTTCATTTATGTGCAGGAACTGCTCACAGGGTTCGATCAACTCGAACAATTCAGCCTGCACGGCTGGCAGCACCTGCTTTGGCTCGGTGATGACCTTGTTGGAAATGGCCGCCTGCAGATTAGCGGTGATTTCCAGTGCTGCCTGCACACCGATGTCGGAGGTGATCAGCGTGGTCTCTATTTCTTCCAGCAGCTCCTCGTCAATCGAGCTGCGGTTGGACAAGAGAGCGCCCAGCCTTTTGCCGAGTTGCCTGCGGGTGTCTTCCAGCCGTTGTTCCAGCAGATCCTGTCCGGATTGTTCAGCCGGCCGTAACTGTACGTCCAGTACCTCACCGGGTTTTTTCTTGTTTTTGCGGAAAATGCGCAGCATGCTATGAAGAGTTCCAAATAGGCTCAAAGTAATAGATCAGGGTTTCCATTATTTTGGGGCCGATAGAAGCACGTTCAAGATACCGGGATTATGAAAAAAGGCAATCAGGAAAAGAGGAAACGACCGGGAAGCGTTCGGATCATCGGGGGAAAATGGCGCGGTCGCAAGTTGCCGGTTCGTGACCTGCCGGGATTACGGCCTTCAGGTGACCGTAGCCGCGAGACTCTGTTTAACTGGCTACAAGCCCATGTTTACGGTTCGGTGTGCGTAGATTTGTTTGCCGGAAGCGGGGCGCTTGGACTGGAGGCTGCATCGCGGGGCGCTGCGGAAGTCATCCTGGTTGAAAAGCTCAGCGTGGCCGCGCGGGATCTTCGCGATGTCCTGCTGGTGATCAAGGCGGACCAGGTCACATTAGTGGAAAGCGATGCACTGCAATGGCTGCAGTCCCGCCCGGCTCAATCGCTGGATATTGCCTTCGTGGATCCACCTTTTGGTCTTCAACTGGAGACCCGGGCGCTGGAGTTGATCCGCATTCAAGATTGCATCAGGACCGGTGGTTTTGTCTACCTTGAAACTGCCAGGGAGGCACCGCTTATTGTTGCCGGTCCGGGTTGGGAAACGGCCCGGGAAAAGACAGTTGGAGAGGTGCGTTTGCTTCTCCTGAAAAGAATTTAAATTTTTTGAAAGAAAATCATGCATGGATGGGTCATCTATAGTGCAGGCAATCTTGCCTGTCAGAAGACTCCTCAGTCCCTGCTAACGGGCAGCGCAAGCTGCCCGTTTTTTTTGGGG
>Ga0209013_10004930_pt1 | contig 11611 bp, 7 predicted proteins | sample Cruoilmetagenom2_FD_187291 | JGI IMG/M metagenome (GOLD analysis project Ga0209013, IMG submission 187291) | Oil polluted marine microbial communities from Coal Oil Point, Santa Barbara, California, USA - Sample 2 (SPAdes) (version 2) | ecosystem: Environmental > Aquatic > Marine > Oil seeps ...
ATAGATATGCCTGCATGGTATGGACTTTTTATCCCTTGAAAGACCGATCAGGATATCTGATGCAAAGTCGGGATCTGTTCCACGTGTCTTGATGTCCTGTGGTGAGAGTATTTTGTATCCTGTCTTCAATATATCTACCTCGTCAGTTCTCTGATCATCTACAGGAGACGAAACGAACTATAGCTTCCTGCTTATTTACGATTTCATTCAGTATTTGAAGTGTTTCTTCGATCTCTTCTGTGGTGTTTATCTCTCCTAAGGAGAAACGCAGCGAGCAATGTGCATCTTCCTCACTTCGCCCCATTGCTAATAACGTGTGGGATGGTTCCGGCTCTCCAGCCGTGCACGCTGAACCTGAGGAGACCGCAACACCTCGTTCATCCAGTGCGATCACCAGTGACTCTCCACGCATGTTAGGAATGGTAACATTGAGCGTATTAGGTAAACGTTTCCCAGTATGACCGTTAACAACCGCATCCGGAATGATCTCGATAATCCCCTGTTCAAGCCTGTCCCGCATAGATTTGATCCTGTCTATGTCAGTGAGATGGTTTACAGCGATCTCAGCGGCCTTTCCCATGCCAGCTATACCAATGACGTTTTCTGTTCCGGCCCGCAGTCCCCTTTCCTGGTGTCCTCCTGTAATAAGAGGCTCAAGCTCAACTCCTTCACGCATATACAGGACACCCACTCCTTTCGGACCCTGTATTTTATGTCCGGAGAGGGTCAGGATATCCACGCCCAGATCTTCCACATCCACTGGTATTTTTCCTACTGCCTGGACAGCATCGGTGTGAAAAAGCACACCATTTTCATGAGCGATCCCGGATAGTTCTGCGATTGGCTGGATCACACCGGTCTCATTATTTGCAAGCATTATCGTAACAAGACATGTCTTATCGTTGAGTACTGATCGCAGATCATCGGGGTTGATACGTCCGTCTTCATCCACAGGTAGATAAGTTACGGAAAAACCGTTCTTTTCGAGCCATTTGCAGGTCTTAAGTACAGATGGGTGCTCTATAGCAGAGGTTATGAGGTGGGTTTTTCCACTACTTCTCTTTGCAAAGGCTGTTCCCTTTATGGCGATATTATTTGCTTCGGATCCACCTCCTGTAAAGGTGATGCGTCGGGCAGTGCAGTTGATGAGGTGGGCAATCTTCCTGCGGGCATCTTCCACCACTACATGCGCCTCTTTTCCACTTGCATACAGGCTTGAAGGGTTACCGAATGTGTCCAGGTAGTTGATCATGGTCTCCTTTACTTCCTGGCTTAAAGGTGTGGTTGCATTGTTATCAAGATAGATCCGCTTTTCCATTACTGGTCTCTCTACCTCTTCATCTGTAGTGTATTCACCAGCCCCTGTAATATCTTTCCTGCTACCATCAACAGCTTTAACTATATCACATAATAATGCTTTATATACAGGAAATCCTGAAATCGGGTCAAATCGTTTCAGGTCGGTCAGGTCATTGATGCACGCCTCCCGCCACTCACTGGGTCCAAGTGCTCCTCCACCCATGCTGTTTGCCTCAATTGCTCCTGGTACTATGTCGTCAGTGACATAGGCATACATCCCAACGACCCCGCGCCTGGTTTTGATATGAACGAAGTCGCCGTTTTCGATACTACGCTTCTTCGCGTCCTTTGTATTGATCATCACAGTCGGGACGGTTTTCTCTTTTGTTAACGCTGGTATCGAATGGTGCAGAGTGTGCAGGTCCACGTTGGAGCGGGCACCTGAATTAAATGTCAATGGAAATTCTTTAGCAAGTTTTGGTTGAGATAGCGGACTCTCACCTGGTTCTGTATATACAGGCAGTGGATCATAGCCGTGCTCTTCAAGAATCGATGAAGCAATCTCGAACTTTCCTGATGGTGTCTCAAAACCAAAACCCCCATCCTCCCGCAGAAGCCCTTTCTCCCATTTTTTGTATTCCATCAGGACTGCAGGGGTCTCTACCATTCCATTAGCTGCCCGAAGGTCTTCTAAGGTGAATCCCGAATCTTTGAGAACCCGTCTAAGAAGTTCTTCTTCTGTCTGCGGATAGAGATGCCCGTAGCCCAGACGCCTTGCCAGCTCCGCTTGTATGAAAAAGTCATTCCGTGCCTCTCCCACAGGGTCTATAACACGCTCACGTATTCGAAAGATAGAATCGTAAACCATATAAGATTCGATCTCGTAATAAGTGGTGGCCGGGAGTATAATATCTGCATAAGCCATATCAGCGCTCATCTGCCTGTCCACGCAGACGAGAAAATCAAGTCCGGAAAGAGTCTTTCTCCAGATCTCTGATTGAGGCCAGGATGTAATGATTGATGCTCCAAGGCTGATAAGCATCCTTATCGGGTACGGGCTCTTATCCAAGACAGCGCCGGGGAGAATATTTGCGTGTAACTCACCACGATACTTTGTATAGATGGGAAAGCTATTGTAACCTGCAGCCTTGTGTATGTCCGGATTGGCTATGTGCCCTTCACTATTGAGCGGGAACCTGTTCTGCGGCATCTTGAAACACCAGCCTCCGGGAACGTCAAGCTGTCCTGCCAGTGCCCAGAGTACCATGGTCGCACGTATTGCCTGAACCGCACCATCGCTGTATTCCAACCCGCTGTACATAACCGGGGCAACACCATCACTTTGTGCAATCCTCCGTGCAAGCTCAACTACTGTTTTAGCCGCAACACCTGTTATATGCTCCACCACTTCTGGTCGAAAATGCTGGACATAATTGGAGAAATCCTCAAAACCAACAGTCCAGTTCTTCACAAAGTCTTCATCGTAGAGTTCCTCGTTGATTAAAACATTGCATAGCCCCAATGCCAGTGCACCGTCGGTCCCTGGACGGATCGGTATCCATTCAGCGTTCGGGTACTTAGCCATAGCTGTTTTTCTCGGGTCGATGACAACGATCCTGGCGCCACGCTTGTGGGCCTCCTGTATACGTATGAAATCATACGGTGGGCAGTGTGCTGCCGGGTTCTTACCCCATATAACGATAAGTTCAGCCTTTTCGATATCGGAGAACATGTTGATGAACATGCCACCCATTGTCACATGTGGAGCGATCATGGCAAACGATACATAGCATAGAGCACCTACACCCAGGGTGTTGGGCGAACCAAACGGAAAGAGAAGGCTTGATGCGGATGATACAGCCACACCCTTGGGCTGGAAGATATCGCACATCGCAAGCTCAAAGCTTCCACTGCCCGTGTATATTGCCGTTGCTTCGGGTCCTGACTCTTCTTTGATCAACTCCAGTTTCTCTACAATAGTATCAAAAGCTTCATCCCATGTGATACGCTCAAACTCGTAGGTTCCATGGGGTCCCTTCCTTCGCATCGGATATAATAACCGATTTTTTGAATAGACTATCTCATGCGATCTCTTTCCCACTTCACAGATCATCCCGAGAGGCGATGAATCATCAGCCTCGACCTTGCTTATCCTGCCCTGGTCGTCATAGGTCACCACCACCCAGCAGCCGGCTGAACAGATGCCGCAGATAGCCCGCTTCTTCTTATGTAAATCAGCCACTCTATCAAATCCTATACTTTTTACCTGTGATCCCGCCTCTACTTCTATGCAACACTTTTGCCCATATTCAATAAATATCTTCTTGTTTTCACTAGTTCTTTCCATAAGTTCCGGGACGGTGTCCTGGATTGCATAAGTTTATTACTCACGATTCGGTAATTGTATTTATCCAACGTATTTATCCAACGTATTTATCCAACGTATTTATCCTAGTTAAATAAAGGTGTTGAGTTATGTCAGAAAGAGACGAGCAAACGATTGAGGCACAGGATGGTGGACCGTATGTAATCTCGAATATCTCAAATTTCAAGACATCCAGGGCCGAATCGGTAAAAACAGCCAAGACCATGGTCCTGTGCCGCTGTGGAAAATCGGGAAGCAAACCCCACTGTGATGGGACCCATACCAAAATAGACTTTAACAGTGCGAAGATAAAAGGGCATCAACCCGACAGGGTGGATGACTACGTGGGAAAAGAGATTACTATCCATGATAACCGTGGCGTATGCTCCCATGCCGGATACTGCACGGATAACCTGCCGTTGGTCTGGAGGATGCAAACCGAACCCTGGATCGATCCTGACGCAGCTTCTGTGGAGGAGATTATCCGGGTTATCGAGATGTGTCCGTCAGGAGCGTTGAGCTATACATTAAAAGAGGTAAAGCACGATGCTGTGGAGCGGGAACCAGGTATAAGTCTCCACAAAGATGGTCCGTATAATGTGGTGGGAGGGATCGCTTTAGAGGATTATAATGGCTCAACACCAGAATCAAACGAGCACTGCACACTATGTCGCTGCGGCGGCTCAAAGAACAAACCATTCTGCGATGGAACACACTGGTATATCAAATTCAAGGATGATGAGATCGATATTCCCCTTGAAACCGGGAGAGAAGATAGTATCGACGAATATCTCGGGAACCTGAAGAGAGAATCAGATGAATTTGAAACCGTCATGGAGGACATACAGAGGATGTCTGTCAGTGGTCACTCCATCACCGAGCCGATGCGAACCACAAATAAGGTCATTTCATGGGATGAAATCCTGATTAAAGGTGCACAGTTATCAACGTTCCCATTAAACGAGGATGAACCGGTTAATACCAGGACAACAATCGGACCCAACGCAAAACACCCACTAATTATAGAAACGCCGATATACATAACGCACATGTCCTTCGGTGCACTCTCGCATGAGATCAAGATCGCTCTTGCAATGGGAAGCTCTGCTTTGAAAACGGCTATGTGTTCCGGAGAGGGTGGACTGGTTGAGGAATCACTGGAAAACTCATTCAGGTACATCTTTGAGTACGTACCAAACAAATACAGCGTCACAGATGAAAACCTCAAACGCGTAGATGCAATCGAGATCAAGATCGGACAGTCTGCAAAGCCAGGCATGGGAGGCCATCTTCCCGGACCCAAGGTAACAGCAGAGATAGCAAAAATGCGCGGTTACCCGGAGGGGACTGGTATCACAAGCCCTGCACACTTTCCGGATATCAACAATCCCCTGGAGTTAAAAGATGCGGTCGATATGCTGAGGCGAAGATCGGGTGGAAAGCCCATCGGGATAAAGATGGCAGCAGGGAATATTGAAGATGATCTGGAGGTTGCAGTCTATGCTGAACCCGATTTTCTAACGATCGATGGTAGACCGGGTGCTACCGCCGCTGCCCCCAAGTTCGTAAAGGCGGCAACATCCGTCCCGACGATCTTCGCTCTTTACCGTGCAAGGAAGTTCCTTGATGAAAACGATCGAACAGATATATCACTGGTTATTACAGGGGGCTTGAGGATATCGTCAGATTTTGCAAAAGCCCTTGCCATGGGCGCTGATGCCATAGCCATCGGAACATCGGCTCTAATCGCAGCCGCATGCCAGCAGTACCGAATATGCCATTCAGGCGACTGCCCGGTGGGAGTCACAACACAGAAACCAGAACTGAGAGCCAGAGTATCGATTGAACATTCAGCAAAAAGAGTTGAAAACTTTCTGAGAGTATCGACAGAAGAGATCAGGACATTCTCGCGGATCACAGGCAAGAACGACGTTCACGACCTCGATGTAAAGGATCTGGTAACCTATAATTCTGAAATATCCGATTATACCAATATCGAGCACGCTTAAAAATCAGGAAAATGGAAATTTCAGACAGGATTAACAGGATTGACAGGATACGATCCAATCCTGTATATCCTGTCAAAAGATTTGATTGAAACTAAGAAAATTACGTATCCATTTCAAAAAGTAGGGTAATATAATTTGTATAGATCATTGGTATCCACTTCAAAAAGCATGGTATTTTGACCGGATTTACAGGATTTACAGGATATTAATGCTGCCTCGTATCCTGTCGATCCTGTCAATCCTGTCTAATAATTTTTAAATTACCCTTAGATTTGAAGTGGATACAAAAATTCGAATATTTCAAATGAAGCGATTTTCCTTTCGAATGCATATGCGACCGGCGTGACGCTTTCGAAGAAGGTAGGTAAAGTAAAGAGGCCTTGCGGCCTCCCCCTCCTCGTCAATTGTTGCGACGGCATACCCAACCCCACCAGAGCTGCGGGGTCTAGTTATTAAGATAAAAGAAGTATCAAGGCTGCCTATTTCTTAGCAGCCTCAAGTTCTTCCATCAACATCTTCTCGTACTTATCAGCAGCACTTGGTTCTTCAGGTACAGTTTCCTTCCTCTTGCGCCTCACATTCTTACCAGGTGCCTCAGACGCACTCCCTGGTTTCGCCTTAAACTTGATCTTCTCCTTTACCCCAAACAACTGCTGGTCTGCAAAAATAAACAGCATACCGATACACATCAGTACTGAACCGATCCACACAGCACTGATAAGCGGAATCTCCTTGATCACGAAATTATATCCGTTGACTACCCGTCCGCCGTACTTCACATGGTATGTCCTGAACAGCTTCTCATCATCCATTATATTTGTCCACTCCACCCGCTCGAACGTGCCATCCAGATCCTCATCATAAAGCTCGATCCAGTAAAGTGCCGCGCCCGTTGCTACTTTCTTACCATCCCTGTAAAGGTTGATGTGGAAAGCATTCTTTGTCAGGCCTTCCACCATCCTGTCACTGGTGCTCATAGTATGTATTGGACCCCCATTGTTAAGTACCAGCTCAATACCAAGAGGATTATCACTGTAATCCTTATAATTACCGTAATCGTCAAGCACCCCGGTGCTGACGTACTGTATCTCACCCAACTCCGAGTCAGTATAATTCATCCTGTAGGTAACATCAAATGACTGGCTTACAATAACCCCCAGCAGCAGCAGGATCGTACCCAGGTGTATCATGGTTATACCAGCGGGTTTCATCAATCGTTTACTATCCTTCGTACCCCTGACATCCAGCACGAACCTGTACACAATAGCTGCCAGCGAGAACAGGAATATAGGCACATAGCTAAGCAGCGACAGGCTGCCCAACATCTGCGAAATACCTGAAGCAGTCTTGTAGAACGGGCTGGAATGGTTTATAACATAATATTCAGGTCCGGGTACAATGAATGCAAGGATTATGCTGAGTAATAATACAATGGCCGCAGCAATAAGATACTTCTGTGCCCCAATCTTCTTTACAATAGGCTTATACGGCAGGCACACACCGATAATTAGCATCAGCAGCATAGTGAACGGGTATGCAATCGTATTAAAGAATTCACGTTCAGTGGGATTAGCGTTCAGGTGCATCACCAGCTTGGAATAGATAGGTGCCGTAATGCCAAAGAAGCAAATAAAGGCGAGGATGATAAATACGATAGATGTCAGGTCGAACAGGTGGGAATGGGTGAACAGTGTTCCCCCTCCCCCTTCTTCATCCTTTGCATCCTTGATCTTCATAAAAGACAGGTATAGTACAACCCCGAGCAACAGGATAGTTGCCCAGAAGAATATACTGGCACTGGGCAGCGCACCCACATCATGGGTGGACGAGACAGCACCGCTGCGGGCTACCCAGCCAGCATAGAGTGTTGTGATAAAAGTAAGTGTACCGAACAGTGGTGTTAGCACCTCATACTCGCTGCCGGTCCTGTACTTGTATGACATGTGCATGTACATTGTGGTTATCATCCACACAATGAATGGTGTGGTCTCGTAAGGGTCCCATGCCCAAATGTTGCCGGTGCCTGATAGTGTACCCCACTGGGCAAGCTTGTATATCCAGGCACCACCGAGTATCAGGGTAATGGACATAGAGAACCATGAGAAACGTATCCACTGGCGCTGTACTTTCTCCCACTGCTTGCCTACGCCACTTGTTATCATAAAGGACAGGGCAGCAGCGAATGGTATCAGTGTGGTGGCGTATGCCAAGAACTGGGTCGGCGGGTGTATGGCCATTATGGGGTCCTTCAATATGGGACGCAATCCTGCACCCTCGGCCATTGCATAGTCCACTGGGATATTATACTGGGTGCCCCATAGCTCAAACCAGGTCTGGAAGGGGTACATACTTGACTTATAAGCGATCACGTAGGTGAACAGGGCACCTACGACCAGCATAATTATTACCATGCGCCTGAAGAACCTGGAATCCAGGTCATATCGTTCGCTTATCCATAATATTTGCAAAAATACAAGTGCTGTCCAGAACAGCATCGCCCCATCCTGCACTGCAATAGTAGCTACCAGTTGATATATTGGACTTAATAACGTGGATGAGTTCTGGGAAACGTATATGAACCTGAAATCAGAACTGAGGAAATAATTGATCAACAGCAGCATGGTCAGGACTGATAACAGGGTCGATAGCCGGATGGTCCACCTGGCCGAACCTGTTATTTCCTTTACCCCTGAATATTCACGGTACAATAACAGCAGTATGGATAATACACTAAATAGCAGCGTAATGTTAAGAAGTAGTGTTCCTAAATTAGTCATTCAAATCTTACCTGTTTTTTCAGCGTATAGGAAATTATAAACCTATTTCGATATCGATATTGGTAATTTTTATTAGTTTCAATCATCTCTTTTGACAGGTTTTTCAAGACATACAGGATTGTATTGGATCCTGTCAATCCTGTCTGGATTTTTCATTTTCTTGAAAATTCACACTTGATGTCAATCACATAGGATTTATACTATTTCAATCTTTTTGAAAATGCCACTATCGTGCAAAGAGGAGGTCATGTGGCCTAATTGTAAATACAGTAAGTTCATTCAACCTTTTTCCTGAAAAACAACCACTGCTCCTTATCGCCCCTGTTTTTGGTCCTGATAAGACAATACACACCTGATAGCCGCCGCCCATCCATCCTGAAGATTAGCTTTCCTTTTTCATCATCCACTTCCAACAGCTCGAATGTGCCCCGGTCCCATATCTTGACAGTCCCGGCCCCATAATTCCCTTTGGGAATCTCACCCTCAAAGTCGGCATATTCCATGGGGTGGTCCTTGGTTGGTATGGCCAGCCTTTTAACACCAGGCTTGGTCGGTGGTTCCTTAGGCACTGCCCAGCTTCTCAGTACACCCCCCATCTCTAAGCGCAGGTCCCAGTGTAACTTTTTGGAATCATGTTCCTGGATAACAAAGACACTGTCGCCTGATGATCTATCGGTACATTCGGGAGTTGTCCCGGAAGAAACACGTTCATTCCTGTATTGTCCAGATCTCATTCCACTCCATTCCTTGGACATATATGTTGCAGCATACACATATCATGTTCAGGTTTGCGGGCACTGCACACTGCACGGCCATGCAGTATGAGCCGGTATGACAAGTCGCTCCACTCCTCCTTCGGGGCCAGCTTCATCAGGTCCTGCTCAATCTTATCCGGATCAGTATACCGGGTCAGCCCCAGCCTGAAGGACAGCCGCTTCACATGGGTATCCACTGCAATTCCCTTAGTGATACCATAGGCGCTGGACAGTACGACATTGGCAGTCTTACGGCCCACACCTGGCAAGGTAACCAGTTCTTCCATGGTATCCGGGACATTACCTCTAAAATTTTCAAGGATTGCAATACTACTATTCTTGATATTCTTTGCTTTTTGTCTGTAAAAACCTGTAGACCTTATGTCCTGTTCCAGTTCCTGCAGGTCAGCTTCGGCAAACTCCTTCGTCCCTTTGTATTTCCTGAAAAGTTCTTCAGTTACTATATTGACCCTCACATCAGTACACTGGGCCGAAAGGATGGTGGCTACAAGCATCTGGTGAGGTGTTTCATACCTGAGTGCAGTCCTTGGATTGGGATATTTCTCCTTAAGTAGCCTGATTATTTCAAAAATCTGCCTGGCTGGTTTCATTAAAAAATAAAAGAGATATGGATAGATAACAGTTATGGTTCTATTCGTTATTCTATCCCGGCAATGTAGCGTTCTGCCAAGACCGCAACCAGGGCACCATCACCCACTGCCGTAGCTACCTGGCGCAGTAATGTGGTCCGGCAATCTCCCGCAGCAAATATCCCTGGAACGGAAGTGGACAGGTCAGGACCGGTAATAAGAAAACCGTTACCATCTTTGTCGGCTTCGACAAAATCCGTGCCAGGTTCTACACCCACATACATAAACACTCCACTCACCGGTATTTCAGTCACTTGTTCGGTAAGCTTGTTATTGACTATTACCTTTTCAACAGTATCTGTCCCTTCGATCGATTGCAGGTTTGAGTTCCAGACAAACTCAATCTTAGGGTTCTTGAAAGCCCTTTCCTGATTGATCTTTTCGGCCCTCAGTTCATCCCTGCGGTGGATAACGTATACCTTGTTGACCATTTTTGTAAGGAAGATGGCTTCGACAATGGCACTGTCGCCACCGCCTACAAGCGCCACGTCCTTGCCTGTAAAGAAAAAACCATCACACGTTGCGCAAGTGGAGACTCCTCTGCCTGTGAATTCATCTTCGCCGGGTACGCCCAGTTTCTTTGGCCTGGTGCCGGTGGCAACAATTACCGATTTGGTCTCAAACTCACCATCTGATGTCACGACTGTCTTAACGTCACCTCCGTACTTGATCTGCTTGACCTCGGCAAACATTATTTCAAGGTCGAATTTATTAGCATGCTCTTCCATCTTCTCTATCAGTTCCATGCCACTAACCTCGGGAAAACCCGGGTAGTTCTCAAGCATATGGGTTTTGATGATCTGCCCGCCCAGTCCAACTTTCTCTATAAGCAGGGCATTCATCATTGCGCGTTTGGCATATATGCCTGCGGAAAGTCCGGCAGGACCGCCTCCGATTATGATTACATCATATACCATTGTTAATCATCCATTGTCATTTATCCTGTAATAATATTGAGCAATCTATATTCACTTTTCCATCCATTATACTTTTGTCAGGACTTTTCATTAAAACATGGAATACAGTAACCTTTCCCATCCTTTTCCTTGATCCTTGTTTCCATCACTGGCTCCCCACAGCTGGAACATGGCACAGATTCATGTATACGGGCATGCGAAGGCAGTTCAATGGTAACGTCCTGTATTTTGAACAAATCATTCTCATCTATGCTCAATATATGCTCGATTAGCTCATCACGATCCTCATTTTCGAACACAGTGCCCTTCAGGCTTACCCGTACACCACGGCCAGTGGGGCGAAGCGCCAGGGTATATACATGCTTGCCGTAATCCCTGAAAAACAAGTTGTCTTTGCCAAAGGTGCAGCCAGTCATGTACTGTATGGCATCCACTGCACAGGAATTATTCTCTACAATTGCTATTAATTCTTCATCTTCTGAGCGCACGGCATGAATTCGCTCCATACCTGCCTTTGCAGCACGGTAGCCAAGTGTCAGGCCCGGACAGAAATGGCCGTGGAAATCGATGATGGGTTTTAGGTCTGGGGGAATGGTAGACTGTGTCATTGATACAGGATTGGTCGCAATGGGGTTAATAAGTTTCGTGGAGGATGGATAATTATAATGCTTGAATGATGTTTTTAAGGAATCAAGAAAATGCTCACATCGTTCGCATTTTCTAAGCTTGCAGGAAAGCATATATTTAGCATGAAAGTACCCTCAGTCTTAACATCCCGTGACTATCGTTGTAAAGAAAACAACAATTTTCTGGGATGTTAAGATCAAAGATATTTATTT
>Ga0209013_10004931_pt1 | contig 11610 bp, 12 predicted proteins | sample Cruoilmetagenom2_FD_187291 | JGI IMG/M metagenome (GOLD analysis project Ga0209013, IMG submission 187291) | Oil polluted marine microbial communities from Coal Oil Point, Santa Barbara, California, USA - Sample 2 (SPAdes) (version 2) | ecosystem: Environmental > Aquatic > Marine > Oil seeps ...
CGAACCCAAGGACTGGATGCCCGACGCATTCCGCAAAAACGTGCTCCGGCAAATGTCCCAGCATGCACATTCCGAGGTCATCGGTATGCAGCCTGAAGGCAACTGGATTACCCGCGCGCCAACACTGTACCGCAAAGTTGTTTTGCTGGCCAAGATCCAGGATGAAGGCGGACACGGATTGTACTTGTACAGCGCAGCGGAAACACTCGGTTCCACCCGTGAGGATATGGTCCAGGCATTACATGACGGCAAAGCCAAGTATGCCTCCATTTTTAACTACCCCAGCCTGACCTGGGCGGATATCGGCATGATCGGCTGGCTGGTTGACGGTGCCGCCATCGTGAACCAGGTCTCCTTGCAACGTACATCCTATGGCCCTTATTCACGCGCCATGATCCGCATCTGCAAGGAAGAGAGCTTCCATCAACGCCAGGGTTATGAAGCCACCATGGTGCTGGCACGTGGTAGTGCAGAACAAAAAGCCATGGCGCAGGATGCGCTGGATCGCTGGTGGTGGCCGTCACTGATGATGTTCGGGCCACACGACTCAGATTCCGCCCACAGCGGGCAATCGATGAAATGGAAACTGAAACGCGAGAGCAATGATGTGTTAAGGCAACGCTTTATTGACCAGACCGTACCCCAGGCGGAATTTATCGGTCTGAAAATCCCCGATCCGGATCTGAAATGGAACGAGGAGCGTGGATGTTACGATTTCGGCGCAATCGACTGGGATGATTTCTGGGAAGTGGTTTCCGGCAACGGTCCGTGTAACCGCCAGCGCCTGGAACATCACGTACGCGCCCAGGAAAACGGCCAGTGGGTCCGTGATGCCATGCACGCCTATGAACTGAAACGCCAGAAACGCCAGAAACGCGATGTGGCCTGATACCGGAGTTAAAAAATGACACAACAAGTCCTTCCACTTTTCGAAATATTCATCCGCTCCAAACGCGGTCTGGATCACCGCCATGTAGGCAGCTTGCACGCCGAGGATTCCGTACAAGCGCTGGAATACGCCCGCGATGTATACCTGCGCCGGACCGAAGGCGTCAGTATCTGGGTGGTCAAGTCCAGTGACATCACCGCCTCGCAGGAAAGCGACGTGGAATCATTTTATGATCCGATGGATGACAAACCCTACCGCCATGCCACTCACTACAAGCTTCCCAAAGAAGTGGACAATATGTGAGCTGGATGATGGATTCAAAACTCAAAACAGCCCTGTTTGATTACTGCACCGCACTCGGCGATGACTCGGTGGTACTGGGCCATCGTCTGTCGGAGTGGTGCCGCAATGGACCGTTCCTGGAAGAAGACCTGGCATTGACCAATGTTTCACTGGATTTTATTGGCCGTGCACGTATGTTTTATTCCTATGCCACCGAGCTGGAGGACAAAGGCCGTTCTGAAGATGACATCGCTTATCTCAGGGATTGCCGTGAATACCGCAACCTGTTGATCAATGAACTGCCCAATGGCGATTTCGCCTTCACCATGGCGCGCCAGTTCCTGGTAGATGTCTACGATATGGGGTTTTTCACCGAACTGGCGCAATCAAAGGATCCGATGCTCGCTGCAATCGCTGCCAAGGCAATCAAGGAATCCCGTTATCACCTGCGGCGCAGTGAAGACTGGATCAAACGCCTGGGGGAAGGCACCGAAGAAAGCCATGAGCGTATACAAAACGCATTTAAGCAGTTGTGGGGTTATTGGCCCGAAATGTTTGAAGTGTCTGACGACGAACAGCAGTTGCTCAATGCAGGTATTGCGGTAGACCGCAGCAGACTGAAATCAAACTGGGAATCGACCGTACACGCAGTCCTGAAAGAAGCCACGCTGGATATCCCGGCCGAAAACTGGGCCATCGGTGGCGGTCGTGACGGTAAACACACCGAATACCTGGGCTTTCTGTTGGCAGAAATGCAGTTCCTGCAGCGGACTTATCCCGGCCAGCAATGGTAGCTGCCACCAACAAAACGGATACCGCACAGCTGTTTGAACTACTGAGCATCGTGGTCGATCCCGAAATCCCCGTACTGACTCTCCAGGACCTGGGAGTTTTACGTGACGTTTCAGTTGAGAACGGCAAGATCAAGGTAACCATCACACCCACCTATGCCGGTTGCCCGGCCATGGACACCATGCGGGCTGATATTGAAACCACACTGGCGGAGGCGGGTTATGAACAGGTAACGGTTCAACAAAGCCTGAGCCCGGCCTGGACCACCGACTGGATGAGTGAGAATGGCAAACGAAAACTCCGCGCCTATGGCATCGCACCACCCGCAAACACAACTTGCGGCCAGGCAACTGGCACTATCGAATGCCCGCAATGCAGAAGTGGTGACGTAAAACTGATCTCCGAATTCGGCTCAACCGCCTGTAAGGCACTCTACCAGTGCCGGGATTGCCTGGAGCCATTCGACTATTTCAAATGTATCTAAGGGAACCTCTAAATAGCTCATGAACTCGTATCTTGTGGCCAAAATATCCAGCTTCTGCGTTGCAAATCTTGCCAATAGCTCTGCTATTGCCTGCGATTCGCGCTTTGAATCTGAATATTTTGACTCACAATCTACTTCGTCCACGAGCTACTTAAAGGTTCCGGAACAAAACCAAACAGGTACTAAAAATTGAATAAACAATTCCATCCATTACGAGTAAAAGACCTGAAGAAGGACACCGAAAATGCGGTCATTGTCACATTTGATGTGCCGGATGAAATCGCTGATAAATTTGCCTTTATCCAGGGCCAGTACCTGACACTGGATCATCAGATCAACGGCGAAAATGTCAGACGCTCATATTCCATCTGCGCCGGATTGGATGACGGTTACTTAAGAGTGGCCATCAAGCATGTCGAAGGTGGTGTTTTTTCCACTTGGGCCAATGAACAGCTTAAAGCCGGTGATAGACTTAACGTGATGCCACCTCGGGGTGACTTTTATACAGCCATTAACCCGCAACAAAGTAAAAACTACCTGTGCATCTGCGCCGGTAGCGGTATTACACCGATACTGTCGATTATCAAAACAGTGTTGAGCCGCGAACCGCAAAGCACCGTTACCCTGCTTTATGGTAACCAACGCACCGCCACGATGATGTTCCGCCATGACCTGGCATTTCTGAAAAGCGCCCACATGCAACGCTTTCACTGGATCAATATTTTCAGCCGCGAACCTCAGGAAGTGGATTTGCTCAGCGGCCACCTCGACAATCGTAAGGGCGGCGCATTGAACCAACGCCTGATCAACATCCGTGGTTTTGACGAATTCTTTCTGTGCGGCCCAGAGGCGATGATCTCGGAAGTCTCACGCGGTCTTCGCGGTGAAGGCATCGCCGAGGAAAATATCCATTTCGAACTGTTTGCCGCATCAGCCGAAAATGCCCGTCAAGCCATCGAACGTCACCAGGCGCGCGTGCAGGAATACAGGGGTTTGGTCAGTGAAGTCAGTATTCTCTCTGATGGACGTGAGTATGCTTTTAAATTGAACACCGACGGTGAGAACATCCTCGATGCCGGGCTGCGAAATGGTATTGATCTGCCGTTTTCCTGCAAGGGCGGTGTTTGCGCCACCTGCAAAGCGCGCCTGCTTGAAGGCGAGGTCGATATGGACCTGAACCAGGCATTGCGACCCGAGGAAATCGAAAGCGGTTACATCCTGACCTGTCAGGCACATCCGGTTTCGAAGAAAATCGTGGTAGATTTCGACCAGTTCTGAGCAAACCAGTTAATGAATCCAACTGTCTCTTTAAGCCATCAAGGCAAAATCGCCGTCATTACGATAGACAATGCGCCTGTCAATGCACTCTCCCAGGTGGTACGTAGTGGCCTGCTAGAATGTGTCGATGCTGCAACAACCGACCCAAATACGCGGGCCATCGTCCTGATCTGCGCCGGCAGGACATTTATCGCCGGGGCCGATATATCTGAATTCAGCAGGCCACCACTACGCCCCTACCTACCGGATGTACTCAACGCGCTGGACAACTGCTCCAAGCCCATAATTGCTGCCATGCATGGCACCGCCCTTGGTGGCGGACTCGAAACCGCACTGGCTTGCCGTTATCGCATAGCAGTGGATAGTACCCGTATAGGGTTACCCGAAGTCCACCTGGGCCTGATACCCGGTGCTGGAGGTACCCAGAGATTGCCACGTATCGCAGGGCTCGATAGCGCTCTGGATATGATTATCTCCGGTCGCCATGTTGGCGCAACCGAAGCATTAAAAATGGGTGTAATAGACCAGTTATGTGGTGATCAAGACCTGTTAAATACCGCTGTGAAATTCGCTGAACAAATCCTGGCCAGGGGTGATCGCAGACCAGGAATTTCTGAAATCAAACTGGCAGACTCACTTGAAAACAGGAAAACCCTGGCAGGCTGGGAAACCCGTGTCAGAAAAAAAGCCCGGGGCCAGCAATCGCCATTGGCAGCGGTGGCGGCCGTCGGCAAAACGCTCAAACTACCCTTTGCAGAAGGCCTGAAAAAAGAACGTGAAATATTCCTGGATTGCATGGCTTCACCTCAATCCAAAGCACTGCGCCACATATTCTTCGCGGAAAGGGCCGCCGCGAAACTGCCGGAATCAGTACCCTATACTCCCACTGAAATTCACTCTGCTGCAGTCATTGGTGGCGGTACCATGGGTCGTGGCATTGCCATGTGTTTTGCCAATGTTAATATCCCGGTGAGGGTCATCGAAACTGACCAGGCAAAACTGGACCAGGCTCTCAGGGCCATCGAAACAACATACACCAGGATGGTAGCCAGCGGTCGCATCAGCGAGGATCAGCAGCAACAACGCCTGGCACAGATCAGCGGTAGCTGTGACCATGCATCACTGGCCCAGGCTGACCTCGTCATCGAAGCCGCCTTTGAGAACATTGAGGTCAAACACAGTATTTTCAGCTCATTGAATAAGCACTGCAGCCCCGAAGCCATACTGGCTACCAATACCTCTTACCTGGATATCGAAGCGATCGCATCTGCCGTGCGAGATCCATCGCGTGTCGTGGGTATGCATTTCTTCAGCCCTGCCCACATCATGAAATTACTGGAGGTTGTACGTACCCCGAAAACTTCAGCCACTGCCATCTCGACCATGATGAAACTGGGCAAGACCCTGGGAAAACGCACCGTACTGGTTGGAAATGACTTCGGCTTTGCCGCCAACCGCATGTATTCCGCCTACGGGCGCGAGGGCCAGCAGATTTTGCTCGAAGGCGTGACACCCGCACAACTGGACCAGGCCATGGAAAATTGGGGTATGGCCATGGGTCCAACCGCCGTGCTGGACCTGTCCGGCATTGATATTGGTTATAACGCACGCCAACAAAATCCAAGGCCACCGGCCGATCCATGTTATTTCCGTCCCGCGAATCTGCTGGCGGAACGGGGCTACCTTGGCCGCAAAACCGGCCGCGGCTTCTATCGTTATGACCCGGAAACCGGACAAGCGAGTGAGGACCCTGAAATAATTGACTTGATCCGCGCCGAAGCCATCCGGTTGGGGGTTGAGCAGAATCCCCCGTCAGAAAAAGAAATTCAGCAACGCATGATCCGGGCAATCGCAATGGAAGGCACCGCTATTCTTAAAGAGGGCCTGGCCATCCGTTCAAGCGACCTCGATATCATCTGGGTCAACGGCTACGGCTTTCCCCGTTGGCTCGGCGGACCGATGCACTACGCTGCTGAACAGGCATGGCTACTTAATTAGGAACCCAATCTTTACCGGGGCCAATTTGATTTGACTATATATTAGGATTTGCTAATATATAAGCCAGTCTTTATGCAAGCCCCTTCACCTCCAAATGGTGATGCACCTGGGGACCTTCGGGTCCCCTTTTTTATTGTCTATCTAACAAACCATGTCCTATGTTTTAACGCAGTTCTCGTCGGCATGACTTCGAACATATTCAAGCACGCGGAATAATTTTATTGGGAAATCTGTCTGAAGATGGTTTATATTAGAAATTCATAACCTATAAAATTAATTCCGATTAAAGGTATTGGAAGGGACACCAGTCACATGGCACATAATGCTGACATAAACTTAAAACAAATGGCCAGATCAGCCGACCGGGCCAGCGGCCTGATGAAGACACTTGGTCACAGGGATCGTCTGATGATACTTTGCCACCTGGCTGATGGAGAAAAATCTGTCGGCCAAATTGCTGATTTACTTGAAATTCCCCAATCTCCCTTATCACAACACCTGTCACGGATGCGTAAAGAAGAGCTGGTGGATACACGCAGGGAAGCACAGACAATTTATTATTCACTCAAGAGTGGAGAGGCCTCAAAAATCGTTGGGGTTTTGTACGAATTGTTCTGCGCGCCGGAAGGTTGCAGCGTTTAAAAAAATCGCGTTAAAAAACACGACATAGATCAAGCAAACCCCTGTTTAATATCAACTCCGCTTGCTTTCTAAGCACAAATACTTATAGTGGTGCTGCTTACATTAAGTTTTTGTTAAATACGCAAGTAGAGCGCACAGTTTGTAGTGCGTGATCGGACAACATATAAGGGATCTCAAGAGGAACTCCACAATGCAGCGCATGAAACGCAGTCAACTGGCCACGGCCATAGCAACACTTTTACTTACCACGCCCCTGTGGGCAACCAACGGCTATTTCTCCCACGGTACCGGTGCCAAGAACAAAGGTATGGCAGGTTCTGGCCTGGCAATGCCTGAAGATGCAATTTCGGTAGCCAACAACCCGGCAGCGGCACTGCTCGCAGCTGGCAAATACGATTTGGGTATAGCCTTATTCAGTCCTTCGCGCCATTACAAAACAGGTGACAGCCTGGCCAACGGTCAAGGTGGTGCTTTTACCATCGGCCCCAACAATATTGACAGCGATGCCAATTACTTTTTTATTCCACACATGGCCGGTGCCTGGCAAATCAACGATAAAAGTGCCTGGTCTGCGGCTTTTTATGGCAAAGGTGGAATGAATACACGCTGGGAAGGCGGTACCGCCACTTTTGATCCGGATGGACCCGGACCCGCACCCGTCATGACAATACCTGGCACCTATGGTGGTGGACTCTTTGGTGATGGCGACAATGGAACCGCAGGTGTTGATCTGAGCCAGGCATTCCTTGAATTCGGCTACGCACGCAGCGCCGGTGAGAAATTCACCTGGGGCGCGTCATTGATTGCTGTCATGCAGGTTTTTTCTGCAAGAGGCCTGGGTGCTTTTGCCGGTTACACAGAAACATTCGCCGCCTCTGGCGGAACGGTTTTACCTGAAAACCTATCTAATAATGGCCATGACCAGGCTTATGGTTTCGGTGGTAAATTCGGCTTTCAATGGGATGTGACCGAGAAAGTCGCCTTGGCAGCCAGCTACCAAACCACGATCAAAATGTCCGAATTTGACGATTATGCAGATCTGTATGCAAAACAAGGTAATTTTGATATACCGCAAGATTTGAAGGTCGGTATCACCTATCGTCCCAATCCGGGCCTGGCTTTAAACTTTGATATTGAAAACATCTGGTATGGCGACACTGACTCTATCGCTAACCCGGTCCGCAACGTATATGCTTGCCCGACAGCAGGCGTGGGCGGCACTGACCTGTCCAGCTGCTTCGGTGGCAACAATGGCGGCGGATTTGGCTGGGAAGATATGACAGTGTACAAAGTGGGTGCGCAATGGACTTCCGGCAACGACTGGACCTGGCGTGCCGGTTTCAGCCATGCTGATCAGCCGATTCCTGAAATTGAAGTCATGTTCAACATCCTGGCACCTGCAACGATTGAAGACCACCTGACCTTTGGTTTCACCAAGGGATTGGAGTCCGGCAATGAATGGAGCATGTCCTTCATGTATGCCTTGAACAAAAAGGTAACCGGCCCGGCCAGCTTTGATCCAATGACATCGGGTAATCCGTTTGACCCGACCCAGACTATTTCTATTGATATGAACCAGTGGGAAATTGAGTTTGGCTTTGGCTGGCGTTAAGACTTAATAATAAATATAACCCGGGGACCCAACCCCGGAAACCAATCCCGGGCCATTTGGCCCGGGATTTTTTTGTTCAAAGCGGTTATTTATCTAAAGCGCCGCCAGTACGTTTTCCAGTTTCTGTTTGACCATGCCTGCGAGCGAATCCACACGTGGATCGTCTACCATGCCCAGCACAGCACCCGGATCCATAAAGCTCACATGTACCTGGTCTTCTTCATCTTCGCGAACCAAAACATTGCAGGGCAGCAATAGTCCGATTTCAGGTACGGCAGCAATCGCCTGATCCGCAAGCACCGGGTTACACGCACCCAGGATACGGTAGGGACGTATGTCTTTATCCAGCTTCATTTTGAGTGTTGCCTGCACATCGATAACCGTCAGGATGCCAAAACCTTCCTTGGCCAGTTCTTCGGTCACACGTTCTATTGCCGTATCAAAACTCAAGTTAACTTTCTTACCAAATCCAAATTCACTCATTTCAATCTATTCTCCGAAATTCAAAACATCAGGCCAAGTTCCATTATCGCCATATCGAAATCAAGCGTGCCATTGTCCACTTTCAGGAATTCCCTGCTATACGCGGCCCGGGTGAAAACCGCATTGTTAATGTCCCAACGCAAGCCCAGGCCCAGGTTATAGGTAAATTCGGATGTCTCGTAAGTCTGCCATTCACCGAAACATATATAACCCCACCAGGGGTCCCACCAACAGCCCCCATCAACTCCCCCGGAACGAATATTGGAGTCCAGCTTGGTCCAACCAATACCTGCTGAAACGAACGGTGTTAATGCTGCTTCGCGGAAGTTATAGGTCACATTGAATTGGTGTGAGATTTTTGACAACTTTTCTTCGACTGTTTGCGGCAGAACATCGGGGTCTTCCGGCACAATAGTTGCAAGGTATTTAGGGCTTGTCGAAACGAATCTGTAAGCCAGGTTCCACTTTGCAGTCCAGTTCCAGCCAATGTTGATGCCCCAGCCCAAAGTACTGTCAACCTCGAGCGCAGAACCGCCTTCGGAAGTTTCATCCAGACCATTCTGGTAGGCCAGTATGACACTGGTTTCAAATCGTGTGTCACGCGAACCGGCAGCGGAGCGCTTCTTTCTCGGGTTATCGTACTGAGCCAAAACTGTAGAGCTGAAAGCGACCAGTAAAACAAGCAAAACAACGCGTCTTAACATATTGCAAATCCTTTGAATGGCACCGCAGGAAACCAAAAACTTCAGGTTAAACCCTAAATTGTAAATAGTGGGTGCAGATTGTAACCGAAGCAACGAAACATGTGTGACGAACCGGCAAATTTTAGTATCCTTAATGTTTGACCTGCCGTGTTCGGCATGGCATCACAGATACCCGGTCACTGACCAGACAAACAAAGGAAAACAGGCACAATGACCTTCGTTGTTACTGAAAACTGCATCAAGTGTAAATATACAGACTGTGTTGAAGTCTGCCCGGTAGATTGCTTCCATGAGGGTCCGAATTTTCTGACCATTGACCCGGAAGAATGTATTGATTGCACACTGTGCGAACCTGAATGCCCGGCTGAGGCCATCTTTCCCGAAGACGATCTTCCGGAAGGCCAGGAGCACTTCATAGAACTCAATGCCGAATTGTCATTGATCTGGCCGGTTATCACCGAAGCCCAGACGCCACCGGATGATGCAACCGAATGGGATGGAAAACCGGATAAATTACCACTGCTGGAACGTTAGTTTTTTACCCTAACCGCTCCATAAATATTCCGAGTATGTGCTCCGAACCCGCAGTGTCGCAGGGTTCACCGGTGCCGAAGAGCAGGTATACCCGTGTATTCTCTCCATCAGCCTTGAGACTGGTCATGAAGGTACCTGAGTAATCAAAGGCTTCACTACGCCAAAACGCCATTTTAGAGAAAAAGCCTTCATCATCCATTGGTGGCTGGCTGTAATGAAACTTATGAGCACCTGTGTCATCCATTCTCAGCATTGTCATTCCACTATGCTCAATGGCAAAACGGAGTCTCCGGGCTACACTTTCCGACGTATCTTTGACCATTAGGTATGCACCCTTGGCAGACCAGGCCAAATAGGCGTTTGCATCCTCTCGACCGGCCGTGCTTACCACACGCGGCGGCATCGGCTCCAGTTCGTCACCCGCAGGCAACCTCATTTCCGGTGTTGAAATAATGACCGGCGAAGACCCAGTGGGATCATCCAGACCCTCCGGCACTCTAAGTGGATAATCCTCAACACTTGCAAGGTACTCCGGCTCGTTATCGCCAAACAAACTACATCCGGAAAGAACTGCGATCAGTATCAGTGTTATTGCAGTTCGGTAAAAAGAAATCATCATATTTTTTGTATTCCGGTCAATTCAAGTCAGCCCGAGTTGTCTCAAGCCCTTTGCTAGTGTTTCGTGGTATTTCCCGTTCAGGGGTAACAAGGGTAACAAGGGTAACCAATTACCCTGCCCTCAATACGCCATTCTATGTTCATCCATGGGAGTTATCAATGCGACAATGCTGCCGTGGAACATAAAATAATCCGTGCAATTCAAGCGTTGCGCAATAGTACTTGCGGACCTGTTAACTGACAAGTATCCTGCCTTTAAGAGCCAGAAATCGGATCCTGGATCAAATCAGCACCCAATCAATTTACCACACCCCGGAGGGGCTTATGGTTAGCGTAGGAAAGCGCGTAGAAAATTTTACCCTTCCAGCCACCGGCAATCAAAACCTATCACTCAACGACTTCAAAGGTCGCAGCCTGATCATTTACTTTTACCCAAAAGATAATACCTCCGGATGTACCCGCGAAGGTCAGGATTTTCGTGACCTTTATCCACAGTTTACCGCTGCCGGTGCAGACATACTCGGTGTGTCACGGGATTCGGTCAAAATGCATGAAAATTTCAAGGCCAAGCATGAATTTCCATTCCACCTGTTATCCGACAGCGAAGAACTGTTGTGTAAAAAATTCGATATAATCCACGAAAAGAAACTATATGGCCGTACCTATATGGGCATCGTACGCAGCACCTTTCTTATTGATGCAGATGGAATATTGCGGCAAGAGTGGAGAAAAGTACGCGTACCCGGTCATGCCCAGGCCGTACTTGATGCGCTGACAGCGTAACTCTTGACCACCCTGACCCAAAAACACCAGTCGAAAATCCTTTGATTAATCACCTCAAAAAACCACCTATGGGAAACCAATTTTGATGGCAACGAACAAACGTCTGTATGTCCTCGATACCAATGTACTGATGCATGACCCGACATCGATGTTCCAATTTGAAGAACACGATGTATTCCTGCCCATGATCGTCTTGGAGGAGCTTGATGCTGCCAAAAAGGGACTGACTGAAGTCTCAAGAAATGTACGTCAGGTCAGCCGGTTCATCGGCGATTTGATGAATTCACAAGGTGCTGAAAACCTGGAGGACGGTCTCGAGCTGCTAATCCCGCATGGCCTGGAACTACCGATTGCACACGGTCGCTTGTACTTTCAAACCCGTAAATCAGAGATTCACCCCAACCTGATGAACGATGGCTCATTCGCGGACAATGAAATTCTCAGCACTGCCCTGGCCTTGCAGGAAAGCGAAAAAGACCGCGATATCGTATTGGTATCCAAAGACATCAAC
>Ga0209013_10004932_pt1 | contig 11608 bp, 14 predicted proteins | sample Cruoilmetagenom2_FD_187291 | JGI IMG/M metagenome (GOLD analysis project Ga0209013, IMG submission 187291) | Oil polluted marine microbial communities from Coal Oil Point, Santa Barbara, California, USA - Sample 2 (SPAdes) (version 2) | ecosystem: Environmental > Aquatic > Marine > Oil seeps ...
TTCAGTAATTTTCGTGTGGCTGGGAAGATCTTGGGTTGTTCTTCTGAGATGGCTCTTTGGGGTTTTGCGGTCAAGCACCTGGTTTCCGTGATCGAGATTGTTGAGGCGGTTGATCGTGGGGTGGAGGTTGACCTGGATTTGGTTGACGCTAAGATTGGTGACTTGATCAATTACCTGATTTTGTTGGAGTGTTTGATCCGGCGTTAGCAGGGGCAGTTAAGTGTGGTTGTTGGGTTGTTGATGTGGATGATTAGTCGTCTGACGTCGAGGATGTTGATGTCGTTGTTTCCGTCGGTGTCCTCGGTGCAGGGGTTTGTTGGGCTTCCGGTGACGATTATGTTCAGTAGTTTGATGAGGTCCAGGCTGTTTATGTTGTTGTCGTTGTTGATGTCGCCGCATGTTGTTTGTGCGTGCACGAGCGGGTGAAAGTCACTGGTGTACCTGTTGATTGTGTGTGGCGAGTCTCCGAACCCGTCATTGTCGGTGTCGTTGCCGGCGTAGTCGCTCCAGTAGTTTCCACCGATAAAGGGTCCGCCAATTATGTTGGGTCCTGTTGTTGGCGTCGTGTTCAGGATTGTTAGGTGGTTTCCCTCAGCATCCACCTGGATGTTATTGTCGTTTATAATGATGTTGTTGTATATCCGGTTTGCCCCGTTCTCACCGTGATTGTTTCCACGTAATCCTATACCGAAACCTTTGTATCCATCATATCCGTTGTTAGCCTCAAGGCGTGAGTTTTTCAGGGTGTTTGATGAAACACCGTCGAAACTAACCCCAAACCAACCGTTCCAGTTTGTAGTTGCGTTGTCTATTATGTTGTGGTCAGGGCTATCGTCTCCGTTGTTAAGGAGGCAGATTCCGCAGATGACGTTTGAGTTTGCAGCTATGTTAGTGAACGTGTTATGAGAGGAACCGTAAATCAGCTGGATTCCTTGTCCGTTGCTGTTTGTTGTTGCGTTGGTGACGCTGTTGTTGTTTGCTCCGTGCAGGTAGATTCCGTAATCGTCGTTTCTGGTTGTTGTGATGTTTGATATCTCGTTTTGTGACGAGTCGGCTACCAGGTATATTCCGTGTTGTTCGTTGTTGCTGAACTTTGAGTCGTCTATTTTGGTGTGGGATGACGTGACGAGTTTCAGTCCGCTCCACCGGTTGTGTTCTGCCGTGACTCGTGTTAGTTGGTTGTTGTTGGAGTTTGTGAACGTGAGTCCGTGTTCGTTGTGGCTTGAGTTCACGTCGGTGAAAGTGGCGTTGTCTGTCATCAGAACGTCTATTCCGTTGTTTCGGATTGGGTCATCACCCCAGATTGTTACGTTTGTGATGGTGGAATAATCGGCGTTGCAAAGGATTAGTTGGGATAGCACGACGTCTTTAATGATGGCGTGGTCGTAGTAGTATTTGATTGGGTTTCCGCCTGATCCTGTTACGTTTGTCAGAATGTTTGGGCTGAACCATTCATCATCTGTTCTTACTTCAACGTCTACTCGTTTGTTTGCAAAGGCGGAGTCTTCAAGCCAGTTGTAGGCTGAGTAGGAGAAGTGGATTCCGGCTCCGTTCCCAATTCCTGTTAGGTTTGTTAGGTGGGTGTTGTAGGTGTCGTAGAGGTAGTAGCCATATTGGTTGTTCCCGTTTGAGACGAGTCTTGTGAGATTGTTTCGTTTGGTTGATCGTAGTTGTATTCCAGCATAGTTGGAGTCAAGTGATTGCATGTCTTCGATCAGGTTTTCATTTGCGTTCCGGAGGTAGATGTTTGATGATCTCCAGTCTTTGATGGTTCCGTTTTTGATCGTGATGTTTGTGTCGGTGGGTGTTGTTCTGGAGATGTAGATTCCGTATCTTCCGGTTCCGTCGCTGTCGATTGTGTGTCCTTGGCAGTCGAGGCACACGTTGTTTGCGGTTATCTCGATGCAGCGGTTTGAGGTTGAGTCTTGGATGTCTGTTGTTAGGTTGTAGTTGCCTGGGATGGTGATTGTTTGGCAGGTGGTTATGTCTGTGGCTTCTGCTGTTCCGGCTAGGCAGATTAGCGCTAGTGTTAGTAGGGTTGTTAGTTGGTGGTTCATGGTTGTTTGTGTTTGTTGGTTTGTTGGAAGTTATTTGTTACGGGTGTGGTTTTGTGTCTGGGTGCTTTAGCACCCGGACTTATTGACGTAATGTTGACTGACTTGGGTTCCTGCGTCGTGGAATGTGGGGATAGATTGCATTCGGTTCAAGCACGGGGTAAGAGGATTCTGTTTCGTGGTTTGGTTTTTGAGCGGAGCCCGAAGGGAAAATTTTTTGGGTGTTTTATTTAGTTGTCTTTATATTGCGTGACTTTTGCTTTGTTACGTGGGCGCTGCAATCCTGGTTTCATTGGCGTCTCAGTCTGACCGGTGGCGGGTACTCGTGTTGATTCGCGGGAAGTGGACCCTTGGTCCTGGCGTTGTTCTGGTTCGGGTTTGTTGGGTGGACATTCTACCGCCTGGAACGGATGCAGTGAGGATTCTTGCCGTGTTTCTTGTTTCGCACTGGTCTCTATTATCCTGGGGGGTGGCTGGTTGGCGGGTGTGTGTTTGGAACGGATGCAGTGAGGATTCTTGCCTTGTTATCTGTTTCGTGTTTGTGTTTGGTCTCTATTGTCCTGGTGATTGGGGGTTGGCTGGTGATTGGCGGTGTTCTGGGTTGTTTATTTGTGGTCGGGTTGTGTTATAGTTAAATGTCATAATATGCGTGTTTGTTCACTTTAGTAACACGATGCCCTGATTAGGGTAATGTTGGCTTGTGATTGTACAAAGAGGATAATTATAATTCGATTGTTTGTTTCGTGTTCTGGTGTTTTGCGCACAATCCTTTCGTGACGTCTTTCGTGTTACGAATGAAAACGCTATCAGTAGGCGTGTTGTTACTTGTGCGTCTCGCAATATCATGATTCCTTGCGCAACTACCGGTAGGTTTATATATGAGTTCGCCTGCTATCGAACTCTGATTAATCGCTATCAGTAGGCGTGTTTCGTGTTAATCGCTATCGGGCGGACTTGTCACCAGTCCAGTTACAGACACACACGAATATTATATTAATGGTGGCTGGGCGTTTGTACCTGGGTTATTTGTCACGCAACACACGCCCCCTCACGCAATCCTACCACACGACCGCCTGATAGCGAAACACAAAACAGTAACACGAAACAAAAAAGAGAGGAGAAAGAGAGATTCAAGCCAGGCGAATCTCCGCATCTTGCAACCGCACTTCCAACTTGAAGATTAGCGAATCCTGAACTTCTATTTTCCTGCGAAGCAAGGTCCTTGTGTTCTTCAGTTGGTCCAGTTCTTCCTGGCGGTCCTGGGCTTCCGCTTTCAATCTGATAATCTCATCTGTTTGGCTTTTGATCACCTGGTCTTTGGTCATGCCTTTTGTCTTTGGTCTCGTCTCGATTCCCAGGTTGTTGGTTAGGTATCTGTCAACGGCGTCTTTTTCAACGTTGATGTTACATTCATCTGATAGTACTCTGGCTATGCGTTTTGTGCCGTAGTTGTGCTTTGTGTAGAGGTTGATGATTAGTCTGTTGACTTCATCGATGTTGGTTCCGGACTGTATTTCTATTTGGGTTCTTCTTGCCATGGTGTTTCCCTCGTGTAGTTTAGAATTGGTTGGTGAGTACTTAAAGGGTACTCATTTAGGGGGGGTGATTGTGGATTTGTTTGTTGTTTCGTGTTTGTCGAAAGGATTGTTTGTGTCCTGGTGTTTATCGACCGTTTTGTGTGGGCGTAATAGGGTAACGCAAACACTTAAGTACCTACGTGACTATTAGGTATTTGTGCGCAAGGCTGCAAACTTGCGCATAAGTGTATGCCCAGACGAGTACCTAACACGTACTCACAAAGACCCCAATCTCCAGGTCTTAAACTCCAATTCACGAGGGGAAGGGCTAAAGACCCCGACCGGTTCACGACCAATCCCCAACAATTCCCAGGAGGGAAACACTATGGCAAACAACGACATACCAACAGAACACAAATACCAGGTGTGGGTAAATGACACCCACCTGGTCGGACACATCTACTCCATGAACGACGAAAAGAACGCCATTCACGAGGCGGTCAATCACGCAAAGCGAGTCTGGGACGACAGAATCCAGACACCACAAGTATCTATCTGCGAGATAGGATACAACTACTACTTCGACCTGGCTGAATCAAGCGCAGATCTAGGGATGTGGGAATAATGAAAATAGACCTGAACCAAATCATAGAGCTCGAAGAAACAGAACTTGAAGACGTGCAAACAACACGCGAATACCTGGCGCAACTGGAATATGTGGACGCAATACTCACCCACCATATAAGCAGATGCCGAATCCACTTGCACGGACACAGAGCAATCGGACCCCTCTGTAAATTCCTTGACAAACTGGACCTGCCAAAGAACCAGACCTTGTCAAGCTATCACAAACAACCGGTTAACCATCATGAGTATCCGGAGGGGCTTGATTATGCCACTGAATAACACGGAGAGACGACGGAGACTAAGGCAACTGCTTAAGACAATTGGGTTTGTCTTCAGAGCGGACACACCAACTGATGAGCTTGAAAGAATGATGAAGTTTATCGAGGTTTACGGTGTTGCGACTGCAGACAAACCGGAATACAACCGGCTTAAATCACGGATATTAGGAGGTGAAAACGATGGATGAAATATGCACGGAGGACCTGAGTCAATTTGACAATAGAGAACTAGGGATTGCTGGACGCCTACTAAGCACATTCGCAATCCAGCGCCCAGACTTCCTGGGCGATGATATTAGTCTCAAGTGCAACATGGTTAGCGGCGTCGTGTTTCTTGTGGATGAATGCTTTAATGTTGGTGTTCTTCTGGATGTTAAAGAGGGTGACCCGGACAAGATAGGTCAGTTCATAAAGTGTCCTATTTGTAATACTGAGGGGTTTGTCTTTGACCTGGATAAACATGGGAATGATTGTTGTAGGTATTATCTGGTTAACATGGGGTTCATTCGGGAATCAAATGGAGGCGATGATGATGGTGAGTAACACGCAAGACATTAATGATTTTGGAGCGATTGAACTGGACGTTGCTGGAAGACTGTTAACCGCATTCACACACGGGAAACCTGACTTTTTAGGTAGTTCTGTTAATGTAGAGTTTAACCCGACTAGCGGTTGCGTGTTCCTGGTGGATGATGATGGTAACGTCGGGATGTTACTGGATGTTGAGGAGGATATGCCGGACCAAATAGGTGAATGGTTAACTTGTCCTTATTGTTGTACTGAAGGGTTCCTTAAGGATCTAGTTGATGAGGGTAATGATTGTTGCCTGGAATACCTGGAGTCAAAGGGACTGATTCAGGAAAGTGACGTAGACGTTGATGATGTGGAGCCAGGCGATGAGAACGGATGGTACGAATAATATTATAATTACTGGAGGAATTAAATCATGAATGAAACACCCAGAAAAGTATGGAGACACAAAGACATAACCGCTTGCTTTGTGGCTGAAGAACTACGACTAGCCGGCGTCAAATCAGTGACGCCGCAAGCACTTGCAACAGCACTTGACAAGGTGGGATTACACGGAGCCACAAGTCAAAGCGTTTACATGGACAAACTAAGAGCGATGGGACTCATCAACTACGCCGGTATCCTGCAACCAATCCCAATGACAACAATTCACGTTGCCATACCCGCCATGTTCGCGGTCCACCTGCAAGCCAGGATAACTGAACACATCGGCAAATACGCTGCTCTATCAGTAGTATGGAATGAAGACGACCCAATAGGTGACTCATTATGACAGATTATAACACGATATGGGGGGGCGACGTCTTAGACACCGACCTACTCCAGGACATAGCGAGAAAAGACATAGCCACAAAAGAGGGTGATCATTACATCTGGGGACGCGTTCCTGAAAGTGAATTTGTCACCCTCTACCATCCGGAGAAAGATGAATGTTTTGTGGCACGACGGCACGACGGCAGGAGCGGCTGCTCGTGCGATTACTTCAAGGAAACGGGGACTGCTTGCGAACACTTGATTGCTCTTAAGGGGATTCGACAAGACCAATTGCCTGAATCCCCCTCATGGCTTTGCGCATTCCTGGGAACAACCTGGAAAAAGATTCATGGGCGGGAATGTCCCCCGGCTGATGAGATGGCTTGTGTGCCTGGATCTATACCGGTGTCAGTGGAACCGGAGCCTGAGACGAAAGAGGAGCCCCCGGCAAAAGAGGAGCCCCCGGCAAAAGAGGAAGAGAAACCAGCGAAACCGGCTAAGCCAAAGCCAAAGCCAAAAGTGAAAGCAACCTGCCAGTATTGTGGAATGTCGTCTATTCGACGGGATCAAGAGGGGGCTGACGCCTGGCAACAAGCGCACGAGGCTGATTGCAAGAAGAACCCGGCGAATCAAAAAGTGAAAGAGCCAGAGCCAGAGACCGAACCGGTCCAGGAATCTGAACCCACACCTGAACCCACACCTGAACCGGACCCGGTCCAGGATCCAGAACCGGCAAAAGAAGAAGTGAAACCAGAACACAAGACCACTTGCAAATATTGTGGTGAGGAATTCACAAGCGACGAGCTCCTCAACCACTACCCCGGCTGCAAACAAAGACAAGAGGATGCTAAAGAAGTGGAACTATTACCCACCCTCCTTGAAGATACCGAATGGTCGGCGAAACAAATCCAGGTGATGCGTAAAACCGTTGCGGTCGGAGTCACCATTGAAGAGTTCGCCTACTTCCTTAGTGTTGCTAAAATGCAGGGGCTAAACCCCTTCCTTAAGGAGATATACTGTTTCAAGACGGACAAGGGACAACTGGTCATTATCACCGGTAGAGACGGATACCTGAAGATAGCGAACCGTGAGGCTGGGTTTGAAGGACTGTTTTCAATGGAAGTCTGCGAGAACGACGAGTTTAGCCTGACGATGGCGATGGACGATGAAGGCGGGATGAATCAAGTTGTCTCGCACGAGATTAAAGACTTCAGTGATCGCGGCGCTGTCCTAGGCGCATGGGCACACACAAAGATAGCCGGAGCGAAACCGGTTATCATGTACGTGACCCTGAAAGAGTACATGAGGCGAAACAGTACCTGGGAAAAGTACACGTCTGCGATGATTAGGAAAGTGGCTGAGGCGCTCGTGCTTAAGCGTGTTGCCAGCATATCTGGACTGGTGACTGAGGCGGAGATGGGAACCGGCATTATTGATGAGAGCCCCGTCGAGACGATTGAGACAACAGCGGAAGTGCTCGCATGAATTCAGATGAACTATCGCGTCGATGCCTAGATGTTCAGACCCGCCATGTTTTCAACACGCATCCAGATTATTGTCGCTCTCAATGCAAGGTTTATGCCAGGTGGGTAAGTCGGTGTGCTGACTGTTCATTTAGCACGGAGACCAGACCGATCATGATCGCACGCAAGAATGGTACGCCACTAGGCGCTTAACCATTCTTGATCCCTCCTTTCTTTTTTCACGCAACAATCTAATTATAACGTAACATTCATGCACATAAATAATAGTCCCAAAAAAAATCCCCTTCGGGTTCGCCACAACAACCCGCCACCAAAACACCACACCAACAACCAACCACAAAAACAACCCAGCGCCAAAACAGCGCCACACCCACACACACAAAAACAACCAACCCCCGTGGGACACCGCCCCACCGGCGGACTGCTATTGCACTGAGACACCAGGGGAAAACCCCCTCGTGCCCCGGCAACAGCAGGAACAACAAAAACACCAGCAAACTAATATGACTCTGCCTATTCTTAAACTACTACTGCCCGTAAATCTGCAGACCGCCCAACAACACGGTCAACAACCCAACCCCCCGGTCGAACACCAACCAGATAAATTCTATTCCGGGTGTTCAACAGCACGATCAAACCACTACGTTATTTTTGCTCCAATAACGGCGCAGACCGAAAGAATCTAACAGCGCCGTTATCTCCACAAAAATTTTGATCGCACAGTCTCACCGTGTTGCAGACGGCAACAAGCGCACGCACGCACGCAACCACACGACCCCGCCCCAGGAGAAGATGTAACGACACATCTTGAATGAGGTCACTTCAGGGATGTTAAGTGGCTGTTAGATTATTTCAAGCCTTGCCACTTATCATCCCTGGCTAGGTGGCTGGCGGTGAATCCAATATGATGACGAGGGAGGAAAGTAAAACTGCTGTTAGAGTATTTCAAACTTGCAGTTTTGGTTTTCACCCTCAGGATTCATTTTGGAACGCCGCCATGTCTGACCGAGCTTGTCGAGGTCGGACTCTCAACCTTAGTTACGGTTATGTGCCGAGAGTGTCGCGAGCGTATGCGTCAAGAATTGCGTCAGAAGGTAAGACGTTACGGACCCGGTGGGCGACCCAGGCTCCCGCGTCGTGGAATGTGGGGATAGATTGCATCCGGTTCAAAGACGGGGTAGGCGGATTCTGTTTCGTGGAACACAAAAATCTTCTGTGAACGCACGACTCCTGTTTCGTGGAAAGTAGGGTGGGATTGCGGTCGTTCCAAGACGGGGTAGCCAATCCTGTTTCGTGGAACACAAAAAAAAAAAGTGGTGGGTGGGTGTTAAAGCCCGTGACTCTTCCGGAACTGCTTCACCCTCGGCATCGTGAACCGCCAGACTGTCGGGACGCCAGGAGACCCGGTGAGTTCAACCTGAACAATCTTATCATGCCGTCTTCCAATTGCTCCCAGCGTCGTTGGCACGAGCTTGTCAGGAGCTCCCTCTGCCACTTCCTCACAAGTAAAGGTGTCTCGACCATGCACCTTGCAAAACTCACTTATGTGCCTGAGAACCGGGATGTATTTTGACCGACCCACACCGCGAAGAATCGTGTCACGATACATCATCCGATAATGAGTTATCGCCTCCTCCAAGCTCATCAGTTTTGCAGCGGGACGAGTGAGATAAGTGCCGACATAAGCGCATTCATCAGAACAATACTTATTCGTCAAGTTAGTGACCGTGAACACCTTTCCGCAAACAGGACATTTAACATTGTGCCTTGCCACAATCCCGACCTCCTGACTTGGGTATCCGGAACTCCCATATTGCTGGCGAAACATACTTTTTACTGACCCGATTGATCACGTCATACCTGGTGGCAATCCGCCCCAAAAGCGACGGACTAATATCATGAGCAATACTCAGCTGACTCCAGGTAAAACGCCTGTCATGCCGACGCCTGCAAAACATCATGATCGCCTCAATATGATAAATGTGCTTGGTGTGCCGGTACATCCGGAGGGGGTCATCCCACATCCGCCCATAATGCAGAATCCCCTCCTCTCGACTCATCGTCTTCCCGATCACGCTATTAATCATGTCGCCGATGTACACGCATCGACGACAGCAGAACTGACTCGTGGAATGAACTGGATGCCAGACCTTCCCACAAACAGGACACGTAACAGTCCTGACCATAACCACTCACTCCACGGGATTCTCGAATGATAAGACCTGTTTGTCACCGTGAGTTATCACGACGCTCTTAATCCGGTCCTGAACACTCATGGAATCGCCACTCTTCTTTATGATGGTCACCCGGTCCAGAACCAAATCATCACCATCATCCCCATCCTCATCATCACCATCGTCAGCCAGCCTCACCTTGAAATCAGTGCAAGTACCATAAGCCCTGTTTTGTGGCGTGAACACAACCTGAACAAACTCCATTGCCACCTTCTCAAACTCAACAACCTCAACCGGATTCGTGAGCGTTGCGCCAGCAATAATCCTCCAAGAACCACCATGACTAGCGCAAGCAGCAACACTAACCTTCATCGGCAAATCACGAGGATACGTTTCAAACCGGACCGCATCAACATTCCTGCGCTCAGACAACCTCATCGACAACATAGGATGCTCAGCCCCAGACTCTGAAAACCAATGAGTATCCTCCAGCTCATCAATAGCGTTCCTAGCATGATACCCATCGCCATAACACGATGACGACTCAGCAGTAACCGGAGACGACCAAACACCCGTCTCATCACCCTCATCACCACGCTTCTCAAGCTCAGTTATAACGTACGCATAATTATACCCCTCCAAAACACCGTACTTAACCTTAGCATAACCGTGATCCCCCCAACCAGAACCCCAACTATTCTTAACGATCCAATACCCGCCAGCATCATTATAACCAACCAGTAACACCGCGTGATTCGCCCAACCAACACCGTCAACATCCATGATCGGCTCATAAACACCGCCACGATAATAGAACAAGTCATCAGGTGCAGTTAACACAACCGAGATAGGACCATGAGTCGTGAGCGCCTCCTTAAACGCAGCCGTCGTGCTCTGAACAGACTTAAACGACCGAATCCGCCACACAAGAGACTCCCAATTATCACAAGGCGAACACGGAAGAGAACGACCCTGATACTTGAAACAATCCTCAGGCGGAATCCCGCTGTCACGAATATACTCCAGCGCCTCATCCGGCCAACCGCCACCACACGAACCCGAACCACTGCACTTAGACACCAGATGCTGCTCCGACAAATCCACCTTAGAACCGGTCGCAATCAAGACCGCTGACTCCATCGTAGCCACCGCGCTAAACGCCCAGCAACTACCACAAGATCCCTGACTCCGAACAGGCGTAACATAATTAACGCCCTCTCGATCCCGCCAATCCCACTTTGAAGGAAACTCAGCTCTCACCGACTTAAGCACATCAACATGCTCAGGTGCATGCGTAATTGTGCACGCAAGCCGCTTCTTCATCTCAACAGGAAAGTCAGATACCGACGTCTCACCAGCCTGCCACGGGTCATCTTCAAATGCCAACCGTGTTTCCAGGTCCGAGCACTTACTTGTAGAGGGGTGTTCACGAACAAACGACCGCGGATCATACTTGGTTTCAAGATTAATTCTTGGCTCCATAGACTACGACTACAATGTCATCCTATTTAAATGAATGAGTCCCTACCACAACTTAAGACGCTTACTAACATAATACCCGTCAGCACCATCAAACCCATCCTGACCATTCGCAGACGACGACGTGTTCCCACCACCACCACCACCAGCACCACTACCAGCACCACAATTATCCTCAGCATAACGAGCAGTCTCAGCAACACCACCAAGAGCCATCAACAAATCAGTATCACCCTGAGAACCCAGCCTAGCCAAACCATCACCATCATCATCACCAAAATCATACAGGTTCCCACCACCACCGCCACGACCATAATTCCCGCCAACACCAGCCTGAGCCACCGTGAACGCCGACCGAATCGACTCATACAACGTGATCAAACTACCATCAGTACCAGCAGCACCACTACCATTAGTAGATCCAGGCAACCCCGAATTCCCACCAGCACCGCCAGAACCCTTAGTGACAGTAACACTCCCAGTAACACTCAGAGAATTCAGATAATACAACATGACGAGCCCGCCACTACCGCCACCACCACCGCCACCACCACCATAATTAGCGGAAGTCGCAGCACTTCCAGCAGCCCCATTCTCACCCGTCGCCGTGATCGTCCCAGACACAATAATGTTCCTGGCGAAAATCAGGATAGAACCAGCACCCTTACCGCCATCCCCACCATTACCACCATTAGAAGTACCAACCCCACC
>Ga0209013_10004934_pt1 | contig 11604 bp, 11 predicted proteins | sample Cruoilmetagenom2_FD_187291 | JGI IMG/M metagenome (GOLD analysis project Ga0209013, IMG submission 187291) | Oil polluted marine microbial communities from Coal Oil Point, Santa Barbara, California, USA - Sample 2 (SPAdes) (version 2) | ecosystem: Environmental > Aquatic > Marine > Oil seeps ...
GCCACCATTGGCTGTTCATCTTCTGTAAAAATCAAACGGCCACGCACACTTTTCATGCCCTCTGGATGACAATAGCTATCCGAGTTTGTAAACTCTGTAAAAAACACATCAGGTCTCCCTGCTTTACTCACTACATGGCGAAAAACAACATCCGTCACATCTTCCATTGGTGCAAGTACAAAAAATGGTCGTGGTAAATCACGCCAAAAATTATCTATCATGTTAATACTCAAATCCTTTCATTACGGGTACAACTTCAAACTCTCGTCCAAAAAACGTAAAGACAAATGCTCCACTTCTTTTCACTTTATCAATTGCAAAAGTACCTCTCAAATTGGTGCAACCTTTATTGTCTAATGATGTTCAAGACATTTTAGAATTAATAATATCATGTATAATGAAATTAGCGTAATGTATTGCATATAAGAGGTCAAACACTAGTTGTCTTTGATAATTGGTTGATATGACCTAATGGTCTTGGTATAATGAAATTATAATTTGAGTACAATAAAAAAGACCGTTTGATGGTGGTACATCAAACGATCAACGCAATAGCAGGTTCCCTTCAAGGGGATTGGCTAGAATAGGTAGTAACCCATCTGAGCTCGAACTCAAGGATGGGTTATTTTTTATGGTTAAATGAAAGTACTAGCACAATCAATGTTGCGAATGCTACTGCGAACATTAGTGCTTCGAATACTGTCATGGCACCACCCCCTTTCGTACGGGAGTGAGCCAACCACCCTTGAGTTACCAATTCTATTACTCTTCTATCATACCACACGTATGTTCTATTTTATTCTTAACGAATAAATATTTACGGAGTTAGTTTGGTGTCTGTTTCTTCAAAACTCTCTTTAATCATTTCAGCTGAATCAAATTTAATTGGATACTCAAGATCCATAAACAGATCAATGGTTCCTATGAATCTAGCAAAATGTAATATTTTTACATAATTTTCTAATCCAGAAATCTTTGCACTCAATTCTTCTTTCACATTCTTCTCAAAATTTTCCAATGCATGATTTACATCAATAACTGCTCTATCTTCGATATCACTGGACATATATCCTATTGTCCTTGTGAAATCGTCAATAAAATCTTTTGCTGCTTCACGGAATCCCGAGTAACACCACATTTTTTTGTAATTTGATTTACCAAATAAACCTTCACCAACATATTTTTCAACGTAGTTAAAATCCATACGGGTTAAATAATCATTGACTCCAGTATATGAAATTCTTTCAAATCCATCGTTGGTCCGAAAATTTTTTGTATACTTTATTTCTTGAAATATTTCAGTTTTTTAGTCACAAGGGAAAGTCACTAATCTCCAGATCGGGTAATTGGTTTACATTGTAAATAAACCACATTCACTCCTCAATCAAAAAAACCCAGAATCTAAAACAGATTCCAGGACATGTATTAACATTAACATTTACTGTCTTAATTTCAACCAAGCCACAGCTTCACAATGCGTTGTCTGAGGGAACATATCGACTGGCTGCACTTCCTGTGTCACATAGCCGCCATCTTCAAGAATCCGTAGATCCCTTGCAAGAGTTGCCGGGTTACATGACACGTAGACCACACGTTTTGGTTTTTGCTCGAGGATCGTCTGAAGCAATGCCTCGTCGCATCCTTTGCGTGGCGGATCGACTACCAATACATCTGCTGTCTTGCCTTCTTTGTACCATTTCGGGATGACCACTTCTGCAGGGCCTGCCTCGAAGTACGTGTTGGTGAATCCATTGATTTCCGCGTTACGTTTCGCGTCTTCAATGGCTTGCGGTACGATTTCAACGCCAAGTACTTGTTTTGCTTGCTGTGCAAGGAATAAGGAAATGGATCCGATTCCACAGTAGGCATCGATGACGGTTTCCCCACCGGTCAGCTGCGCATAATCCAGTGCTTGCTGGTACAGCACTTCGGTTTGTTCCGGGTTCACTTGATAGAACGAACGAGCCGAGATTTCAAATCGGACATTCCCGATCAGATCTTCGATGGCATCCTTGCCCCAAAGCGTGATGGTTTTTTCACCGAAAATGACGTTCGTTTTTTCGTCATTGACGTTCTGGACGATGGAAGTGACTTCAGGCAGGATTCGTCTGATTGCTGCCACTGCTTCATCTTTTTCCTTGAATTTCTTTTTCTTCGTGATGAGCACGACCATGATTTCGCCTGTTGCCCGGCCTTTACGTACGACGATATGGCGCAGCATACCCTGGTGTGTTTTTTCTTCATATGGCATGATGCCGAGCTGACCCAGTTCTTTCTTCATTTCACGAAGGATGTCATCCGCTTCTTCGCTCTGGATGATGCAGATATCCGTATCGGCTATTTCATGGGAACGGGTTTGATAGAATCCACCAACAATTCGTCCGTCCTGCAACCCGAATGGAATTTGTGATTTATTTCGGTATCTCCAAGGGTTGTCCATTCCTTTTACCGGATGGACAGGCACATCAGGCAGTTTGCCGATGCGCGTCATCGCATTTTTCACCATTTGCTGTTTCCACTCAAGCTGGCCTTCATAGGATAAATGCTGAACTTGACATCCCCCGCATGTATCGAATACGTGACATGGCGGTGCTACTCGGTGTTCTGATGGCGTCAGGATTTCAATCAGTTTTGCGAAGCCATATGATTTCAACGTTTTCAGGACATGGACCTCGGCTGTTTCACCAGGCAATGCACCCACAATGAATAGTGGATAGCCTTCCACTTTTGCGACTCCCGCTCCGTCATGCGTTAAATCCTCTATATGAACCGTAATCCGGTCATTTTTTTGTACAGGTAAAGACATTCAACTTCCTCCATTTCAATTGCTTTTATTGTAGCATGAAGGCTTGGAAAAAGCAGATTTGCAATCAGGGATATTATCTTCCTGGAGGTGGTGATTTACCTGCTTGGCCATACAGTGGCATCTCTATCGGATCGACGCCTAGGTTCCTTCCACAAACCATTCAGGAGGAGAGTGACCAAGTCACCCCCCTCCCTCATCTTATTTCATCTTCACTTGTGGAGCGGATTGTTTCGTGAATAGTTGGTCCATGATCGGATTCGATTTATGTTGTGCCTTCTTGACGAATATCGGGTTCAGGAGAATCAGAGCCAGGATGTTGGCGAGCAGTCCCCAGAAACCTTCATAAATCCCGAAAGAATTGCCGGTTGCATACACACCGAAAGTTACGCCAAGTCCCACAAGCAATCCAGCGATCGTGGCTTCTTTCGTCTGGTTTCTCCAGAACAAGCTAAAGACGATGGCCGGGAAGATTTGAACCATTCCGGATACCCCAAGAAGCTGAAGCGAAACAAGTGCTGTCGGGAAAAGCATGCCGAAAATCAATGCCAATCCAATAACGACGAATACCATTGAACGAGTAATCATCGTCAATTTTTCAGGCTTTACATTCGGATTGATAAAATCACGGTAAATATTGTTCGCAAACAGATTCGAAGCACCAATTGCCATGATGGAACATGGAATCAATGAAGCGAGTGCGATTGTAGAATACGCCAATCCCTGCACTACGCCACCGTAAGATACTTGAATTAAAGTCAGAAGGGCAAAACGTGGATCGCTTCCTTCCGGCAATACTAGATAAGCTGCTAACCCCAGGAAAACAACTAAGATCAACACGATATTATAAAACGGTAAATAGATGGCATTTTTACGGAGCACATCTGCACTTTTAGCCGTAAATACACCCGTTACTGCATGTGCCCACATGAATAATGCCAAACCAGAAACCAGTGAGGCTGTCAGGAACCATGGAATTCCTTTTGGTCCCGTTGTCGGGATCGTAAGCAACTCCGGAGAATCCGACACGAGTTTATCGATCATCGAGCCCCAGCTTCCGAAATGAATGACCGGGATGGAAACCACGAGGAACAACATAATTACCCATACTAGAATATCTTTAATGACAGCCGTATAGGCCGGTCCTTTTATTCCGCTAAAGAATGTATAAAGCGCTACCAACAGGAATGAAATGATGACAACTACTTTAATATTGATGTATCCTGTGCCGGCTACCGTCAATGTATCCTGAATGCCGGCCAACTGTAAATCTATGTAAGGGATGAGCATAAAGACTCCGACAATGGCAATCAACAGCGATAAAAATTTGCTATCGAAACGGCCTTTTGCATAATCGGCAAGTGTCGTTAACTTGTGTTTATTCGAAACTTCCCATAGTTTTGGCAAATAAAAATAAGAAACAAAGAAAGCGATAATCGTATATGGGATCGCGAAGAACGCAATACTTCCTGCTGAGAATGCCGTGCTGGTCAACCCAAGGAATGTATAAGCGGTATATAGATCCGCCCCCACCAAAAGCCACACGAGCAATGAACCGAAGCGTCTCCCGCCAACAGACCACTCTTCAACTGAACTCCGGCTCGACTTATTGCGTCCGGCGATAAACCCAATTAATACTACCGATAATACAATGAAACTGGTAATGAGTAACGCTGTTAAATTCCCCTGCATCATTCAATACTCCCTTCTGACTTCTGTATCCGATAGATGGCATACGTACATAATGGAGTAACGATCATGCCTAAAAATAACCAAAAATGAAGAAATGGCAATCCTAAAATGATGGGTTCGATGCGATTGACGAACGGAATGGCGCCAAGCAGCACGACAAAAGGTAAAATAATAAGAATAATGATCATGATTTTTTTGCTCATCTGTACCCTCCTAGTTGTTTAGAATAATATATTAGAATAGTTCCAATACTTAATTATCAATATTATCAGAATGGAAAAATAAAACAAGAGAAGGCTTTGAATACGATTACAAGGTGCCATGTATATTGGTCTGATTCATTTTTCAAGACTTTTCTAACTTCCTACCCTGCACCAAGGCCTATTTTTCCCAGAAAATAAACAAAAACTACTATCATCGGTTATTTTTTTGATAATCTTAACTGGATTTATGCAAAATGGGGTATATATCCAACTAAACATACCATGCTTAGTTGGAGGTCCTACATATGTCCATTTATCAATACAATTTCGAAACCAACTGGAAGTTTGAAGCTACTATTGAACAGATCTGGGAGCTCATCAACCAGTTCAATTACGGAGAATGGTGGAAAGGATTGGAATCGAAAAGAATCGAGAAAGGCTCCTCAAAAGTCAGTGTCGGGGACCGGTTCATTTCCATCTTCAAGACCAAGCTCCCCTACCGGCTTTCGTTTGAATCCGAAGTGGTAAAAATAGCTCCTCTCTCCTACCTTGAGATCAAGGTTAGCGGAGAGCTGGAAGGACGTGGGGCCTGGCATCTTTCCCAGGAAGGTCCCATCACGCATGTGCAATATCTGTGGCAAGTCAAGACAAACAAGAAATGGATGAATGCCCTCGCACCACTGTTGCGCCCGGCTTTCATATGGAACCACGACCAGGTCATGAACGAAGGGGCGAAAGGGATTTCCAATTCATTAGGTGTAAAGTTGATTTCACTCTAACAAGTGCTAGAATTATCAGAAAGGAGTGATTGATATGGGACATGCAAAACAAAAGATCCATTCATTTTTGATGTTCGAAGGTGCCGCAGAAGAAGCAATCAATATGTACACTTCCCTGTTTGACCAATCGGAAATCATCACTATGACTCGCTACGGAGCGAATGAAGCAGGTAAAGAAGGAAGCATAATGCATGCGACATTTTCCATTAAAGGTCAGGAGTTCATGGCGAGCGACAGTTATGTAAACCATGCGTTTACTTTTACACCATCGATTTCACTATACGTTACCTGCGAGAGCGAAGAGGAACTTGATCGGGCATTCGAGAAACTATCCGAAGGTGGACAAGTATTGATGCCACTTGCAGCCTACCCATTCAGTCCCAAATTCGGCTGGCTGAACGATAAGTTCGGTGTTTCATGGCAACTGAGTCTTGCAAGTGAATAATGATGGATGAGGTGCCCCTTTGTGAAGTTGACGGAGGGGTTTTCTTGTATTTTGGGAAAAGAATCGTGTCCTCTGGAGAACGAATGGACATAGAACGGGGTTGAGTGGACATAGAGTCTAAGTGATTGGACATAGAACAGCATTGAGTGGACATAGAGTCAGAATGGATGGACATAGACCCACATTGAGTGGACATAGAAACTAAATGACTCAACATAGCCACAAGCGTTGTCACTTCCAGAGAGCCATAAATGTCTGACATACCATTCATTCCTTAAAGAACCTATTCAAACGTCATTGTTCACATCATCTTCTTTCAATGCCTAAATTCTGTGCTAAACTCTTTGTTTATACCGGTATTATGAGTATTATCAAATTAGGAATTCCACTCCCCTAATTAAATTGGAGGTTTTACTATCAAAGCCCTTGTATATAACACATTTGGCGGTCCGGAAGTACTGGAGTATCGTGAAATTGCGGATCCTGCCATCGGGCCGAATGAGATATTGGTTCGTATGAAAGCAATCGGTTTGAACTTTGCCGATGTCTATAGGAGAAAAGGAAATTATCATCTTGCCGGGAACCCTCCCTATATTTTGGGCTATGAAGGTGCTGGCATTGTGGAGAAGGTCGGCACAGAGGTGCATGGCATACAGGAAGGGGAAAGAATAGCTTTTGCGGATGTACCATTTGCGAATGCCGAAATAGTGGCGGTGCCGATGGATAAAGTGATTCCTTTGCCGGAAAGCATCTCGTTTAAAGAAGCTTCTTCTGTATTGCTGCAGGGATTGACGGCACATTATTTAACAAAAGACAGCTTCGCGGTCAAAAACAATGATGCCGTGTTGGTGCATGCGGCAGCCGGCGGTGTGGGTCAGCTTCTCATCCAAATTGCGAAGTTGCTCGGCGGCAAAGTGATTGGTTTGACGTCTTCCAAGGAAAAAGCGACTGTCGCTCGCGATGCCGGTGCGGATGCCGTTTTCCTTTACTCAGAAGACTGGAAACTGGCTGTCCTTGAGGAGACTGAAGGCAAAGGCGTGGATGTTGTTTATGAATCGGTCGGCTCGACGCTGATGGACAGTTTTGCGGCAACCCGTATTGGCGGTACGGTCGTATTTTACGGAATGGCAGGCGGAGACCCCGCTCCTGTGGATCCCCGCATGCTGATGGACACATCCAAAACTCTGACTGGCGGAGACCTTTGGAATGTCCTTACTTCACGCGAGGAACGTGTGGCTCGTTCAAAAGAGTTGTTCACCTGGATGGAAAAAGGAAAAATCACCGTAAGCAAGCCGACTACCTTTGCATTATCAGATGGTCAGGAAGCTCACCGTTACCTGGAGAGCCGCAAGAGCACCGGAAAAATTCTACTAATCCCATAAAACCTCGGGTGCCAGGCACCCGAGGTTTTTCGTTCAAACAAACAACACCGTAGAAAGATAGACGACAATGGTAACAGTGATACTGCTCAGAACTGTAGTCACCAAAACGGTTTGGGCTGCTATGTCTGGATTCACGTCATATTCCAGGGCAAGGGATGAACTGTTTCTTGAAGTCGGAAATGAACTTCCAATGAACAGCGACTGGGCCACTACCCCGTCCAGCCCCATGATATAGATCAAAATGAGGGCAATGCCTGGTCCGATCATCAATCTTCCTATTGTCCCAACGATGATGATCTTGTTCATCAGTGTCCGCAACTGAATTTTCGCAAGTTGTGCACCCAATAAGATAAGCGCAATGGCAATAAAAGCATTGGCAAGCTGATCAATTGGCGTCCATAGGAACTGGGGCATGCCAATATGGAATCCATTCATCAGTGCACCAAGAATCATTGCATGGATCAGTGGTAATCTCAGGAGGGACCTAAGGATTTCCATTCCAGATTTTGTAGCGGATATCAAGTTATACACGCCATATGTAAAAGTGATGATGTTTTGAAAAACCAAGACGATGATCTGAATAGAAATGCCGAGAGGATTGGCATGGAAAATCAGTTGGCTCACTGGAATTCCGTAGTTGCCTGAATTCATCAGTACCATGCTGTTTTTCAAAGTCCCCGCTTCCCCTTTATCGAGTTTAAGGACCTTCCCAGCCAACGAACTTACTATCATTAGACTGAGACTAAAAACAATCATGTAACCGATAATTCCCAATAAGACCTGGACATCAATTTCCGTTTTATAAATATTCATGAAAACGGCAGCGGGCATAAAACAATAGGTAATCAGATTGGACAGAGCCTTCAAGTCAAAATTGAATTTCCTCTGCAAGGTGGCTCCTATCAGCAACAGAACCAATATGGGTAATATAACATTCAAAAAAACAATCCCTAAAAATGGCATTTCATTTACTCCAATCATTTGTGAAGCTGCATAGATGGCTAAAGGACAAACACAAAGGCAATTCACCCCTTTTACTATCACAGCTCTATTTTTTCTTATCAGGACGATACTTCAGGATAACGACCCTGGAATTGGTTATTTGCTTTTATGCTGGATTAAGTATCAGTCGGGACTTCCCTCTGTGTGGTCGAAACTAATTCTTTCATCTTTTCTATAGTTCTCTATTTAGCCGGTAATCCCTTTTATTCAAGATGATTGAATCATTTGAATTTCATGATAGAATATTTTTGGAAGAATTGAATTGCGAAGATGTTTACTTATCCGTCTTTCATGATAATTACAGGCAATTGCCACATACAAAAAATTTCGCTACGAACCTACAGGTGAAATCTAAGAAGGTCATCATTCCGAACCGATATATCATTTGAAGATATCTTGATCGTTCTGTTACCCATTAAAGGAGTATATGATGACAGTAAGAAAAGGAGGACATGTGATGCACAATCGACCACCATTTGGTGAATATCCAGCTTATTACGGATCATACATTAATCTAGTTCCCGCAGGTAGCCTGAACGAGATTCTTTCAAGACAGCTAGAGGACACAGTTACTTTGCTCACTGGCATAACAGAAGCACAGGAAAATTTTCAATATGCTCCAGGAAAATGGACTGTAAAGGAAGTCATCGGTCATATCACCGACACAGAACGCATCATGAGTTACCGGTTGTTGCGCATATCTAGAGGAGACCAAACGCCACTAGCCGGTTACGATGATGAAGAATATGTAAAAGAGGCTTCCTTCCATAGCCGTTCGATGTCTGATTTACTGGAAGACTTCGCTGCAGTAAGGCGTTCAACCATTGCTCTCTTGCATGGATTGCCTGAAGGCGTGTGGAACAGAAAAGGATTCGCCAATGGTGGTGAAATATCCGTTAATGCCCTTGCCTACATCATTGCTGGCCATGAACTCCATCATATAAAGCTACTTAAGGAAAGATATTTAATCTAAAAAACGCTTGGATACAGTTTCGTATCCAAGCGTTTTCCTATTTATTCCGGACTGGCCCATCTTTCGAAGCGAACCAGAATGCAACGACTATTGAACCGATCAAGACGATGAATGGTGCGTAAAACATCAGAAATTCGTTCATGTGAATGGCCTCCTTCAGGCGTGATGATCCTTGTTTCCGCGGACGTAATCTTTATTGAACAAGAACAATCTCAACAATAGATATAACGACGGCAGCAATAAGCAAAGTCCCGCTATAAACGCAACGATCAATGAAATGGCCATCGCTTGGTTCGTGAAGCTATCGTAAATCGTTAAATATGGATACAGCAAGTAAGGGTAATGTGAAACTCCGTAGCCGAAGAATGCCAATGCAAACTGTCCGGCCAGCAAGCCAAAAGCCAACCCGTAGTTTCTACGCTTCCAGATGAGCCATACCGTACCTATGAACAGCAGGAAGGATAATCCAAACACCCACCATAAATCAAGAAGACGGGCATAGTGTTCCGGGTTATGTCCGCGAAGCTCAAAAATAATTCCACCTGCGGTAATGATGGTCGGCAATGCCCAGATAAGTGCATATTTACGGAGCAGTGCCGTTGCCGTCTTGTCTCCTGCTTTATTTGCATACCAAGTGAGGAATACAGCCGAGATATACAGCAATGCCGTGATACTCAAGACCACAATGCTCCAGGTCAAGGGACTCGTGAAGAGTGCCCAGTAATCCAGCACAGGATGATCATTGACCATCGAGATGAAACCACCTTCCGAAATCGTCAGTACAATGGATAGAGAAGCCGGAATGAAAAGACCGGTGATTCCATACATGAACGTGTATCCTTTATGTCCATAGGAACCGTACATGGCAAACGCATAGTACGAACCTCGAATCGCAAGCAAGATAATCGCGATGCTTGCCGGTACCAGAAGAGTGGTTCCATAGTAAAATGCGGTCTTCGGAAAGAACCCGATGATTCCCACGAAGAAGAACACGAGGAAAACGTTGGTCACTTCCCAAACTGGTGATAAATAGCGCTCAATGACGTTGGTCAATACATGATCCCTTCTTGTCAATGAGTTATAGGCATTGAAAAATCCTGCACCGAAGTCAATGGATGCCACAATAAGATAACCGAACAGGAACATCCATAAAACAGAAATCCCGAGAATTTCGAGTGTCATCTGAAGTCACCGCCTTTTTCTTTGCGTCGGTCTTCAATTTCCTGCTCCACTGGGTTTTTCTTGAACATGCGTCGAAGAACGACCACGCTCCCGATTCCTAGTATCAGGTAAAGTCCGGCAAACAACGCCAGCATCAGGTCGACTTGACCACTAGTAGTAGCGGCATCTTCCACCCGCATGATGCCGCGCAGGATCCATGGTTGTCTGCCCACTTCCGCAAGCCACCATCCTGCTTCAATGGCAAGCATTGCCAGCGGACCACCTGCCACAAGCAGCCAGCGGAACCATTTGGTATGGACGAATGACCATTTACGCCAAACAGCAAAGACGTATAATGCTGACAAAAATGCCAGCCCCATGCCAATCGTCACCATCAAGTCGAACAAATAGTGAATATACAATGGCGGAATTTCATCCTCAGGGAATTGATCCAGCCCTTTTACTTCCGCCGTTGGATTGCCATGCGCCAATATGCTGAGAGCATACGGCACTTTAATGGCATACTTCACTTCCCCGTCATCCAACACACCGTACATGACCAACGAAGCATTTTCCTCTGTTTCAAAATGCCATTCGGCTGCGGCCAATTTTTCAGGTTGATATTCTGCCAGGTACTTCCCGGAAAAATCCCCGATGATCGCGGTTGCAATGGAAAAGATCAAGCCGATTTTCATTGTTAAGAACAATGCCTTCTTATGGTACACATGATTCGAGCCTTTCAATAAACGGAATGCTGCGATTGAAGCCAGAACGAATGCAGACGTCATGTAAGCCGTGGCCACGACATGCGCCACTTTTGTCGGCATTGCTGGATTGAACATGGCTAGAAGCGGATTGATGTTGATCAATTCCCCATCCACCAGATCAAATCCTTGTGGTGCGTTCATGAAGGCATTAACAATCGTGATAAATACCGCTGAAAACGAAGCCCCGATTGCCACTGGAATAAGTAATAATAAGTGCTTTTTCTGATTTTCGAAACGATCCCAAGTGTATAAGTAAATTCCAAGGAAAATTGCTTCAAAGAAAAATGCGAACGTTTCCATGAACAATGGCAGGGCAATGACATTACCTGCTAGTTCCATAAAGTTCGGCCATAGCAGTGAAAGTTGAAGGCCGATTGCCGTCCCGGTTACAACACCT
>Ga0209013_10004935_pt1 | contig 11604 bp, 9 predicted proteins | sample Cruoilmetagenom2_FD_187291 | JGI IMG/M metagenome (GOLD analysis project Ga0209013, IMG submission 187291) | Oil polluted marine microbial communities from Coal Oil Point, Santa Barbara, California, USA - Sample 2 (SPAdes) (version 2) | ecosystem: Environmental > Aquatic > Marine > Oil seeps ...
ACACCTCGGCAGCGCTGGCGGGGGTCATATTCTCGATTTCCTTTCCCGGGCGGTGGACCATCACGGCATTGAGTGCACCGATCTCGGAGTCAATATTGATCTGGATATCTTGCATTCTGTTCCCAGTTCTTGGCTGGCAAATTCATGGCTCAGTTGAACTGATTATCGCATTGAGTGAAGACGGCGTCGAACCTGCTACGAGGAACACCGCGCTCAGGACACCTTGGGAAGAACCCAACCGGCACAATACATAAGGAAACTAGAACTGGAAAACTTCAGTTATGAAATGCCTACTTGATGGGGCTCCATGTGGCTGGACTTTTCCGCTTCTGGCCGATCGTGAACTAAATGGCACTGCAATCTGAGTCTGGTGAAGTTCCGCTTTCTGGCTACAACCGGCCATAGCCAAACTGAATTGCAAATCTCGGCTGTCGACCCAAGCGGGCATTAGGTAATGACTGTTTGGCAGTTCTCTATTTTATTTACCAAACTCCGGGAATGAGTCGATAAGGAGTTACGCTGGCGTACTCGGAATAACCAGATAACTCAGTGTGCAGGGTACGATCTTCCCAGATAGTTCGTATTACAAACAGCAATACGATAAGCAAGGCTGGAATCAGCCCATACCGTGATCCCAACGCAACCGGAAATGCAAACACTAAAATGATCACGGCGCTGTACATCGGGTGTCGTACGATGGCATACGGTCCGCTGGTGATCACGTGATGTTCACGTTCGTGGGCGATCTTCACCACAGGTGACAAGAAGGTGTTTGCATGCATCACCCACCCGAGAAATATGAAGCAAGGTATGTGAACTAACAAAGCGATGATTTCGACCCACAAGGGAAAAGGCTGGCTCCATCCGAAGCGGATGACATCAAAGCCAGGGACTATGTAGTAGCCAATGGCTGCAATGAACATCAGTGACATGATGACCTTATCCCAGCCTTTCTGTTCCTTCTGTACTGGGCTTGCCTTCATTCGTTCGACGAGCAATGCCGGATCCTTTCGCAGCAGGAAACTGGTCAATGCGACAAAAAATACCATCCATATTCCGATCAATACCCACGCTTCCCGCCATTGCCAGGTACCGGCTGGCCACAATATCGCAACTGGGAACAATGCTGTTCGCACAACAATGCCCAGCCAGGACTTGGCACTGACAACCGGTTGATCCTTCTTATTCATCCGCGGCGTTTGTTACCTCTTATAACTCTATTGAATCACCGTTACGCAGAATCACGCATCTGGTGCCCGAGTTTGTCACATCTTTCTTGAATTTTTGATCATCAGCAGGATTGTATTTTCTCGTGAAAAAAGCGGGGCAGTTGTAGTGATAAGGAATCACAAGTTGTGGATTCAATATTTTCACTGCTCTCAGGGCTTCCTCCTCATCCATGGTGTTGTGAACTGCTTTTCCACCTGACCTGCCCGCATTGATTGATTGCAGATCACGGGAGCATCAGAAGCATTCGCTACTTTGTCGACATGCCAGTAATGATCCGGGTCTCCGTGAGTCACGAAAATGTGTGTAAAGCTTTTCCATTCAGATTCAGGGATAAGAGTGGTAAATCGAACGAAATAGAAAAACAGCGCACCAGGATCGATGGCGATTTTCTTGTCTCCAGACTCGATGACGAAGGCGTTATAGAGATAGTGGGTGATTCTCATTTTCACTTCCGACAATATGCCGATCAAATAGAATGATTTGTTTTAAATATAGGGGGAATATTTATATCGCACAGAGGTTGTCGTACCTCCAGTTTCATCATCTCACCCAAACTTGGTGAACGTGAAATCTGGGGCACGTCAAGCCTGTTGTTTAACGCCATAGGTACCATGCAGGGACTCATTACCTAGCGACGTGCGACAATTACGAATTGTTAACAATGCAAGTGAAGCCAGAGTGGTCATTGTTGTGTTTTTTTTGGCAATTCAACACTGAAGCGCAAAGGATTTGAATGGATATGGTCGAAGAGTCTGCACGTCCCGGTGCATACAGTATTGGTACCTTAGGAGCAATCCTGAGCGCAATTGGAATATTGACATCCGGGCCATTGGCGCTTCCCGTCGTTGCACTCGTGCATCCTCAACCTCTATGGGACAGCCCAGAATTATTTGTTGAGAACTTCCACCGAATTCAGACGCTCCCGTTCTTTTTCGGCTACTTGCTGGTAGCCGGCAGTATCCTGATGTTGGTGTCCGTCTACCTGCTATCAAAGAAGCGAGCGGCAGCGTTGGCCGCGCTCATCTTTATGTCGATCGGTGCCTCCTTTGCCTGCCTCAATTATGTGGCGCAGACCACATTCATTCCGGCAATCGTCAACAATTATGCACCCGAGTTCAATCCGATCATTAACATTTTTTCAATGTCCAACCCGATCGCGCTGTCTTGGGCAATTGAGATGTGGGGATATGGCTTTATGGGCCTCGGCACATGGCTTGCAGCTGGGTTTTTCGGTACTAGCCCACTAGAGAGAATCGCTAGAGTCCTGTTCATCCTGAATGGCATCGTCAGCGTTCTGGGTGCGCTAGCCACTGCAATTGATCTCAGCGGAGTGTTTTCCATCATTGGCTTAGTCGGCTACAGCGCCTGGAATGTCCTTTACCTAGCACTTGCAATCGTGTTTTATCGGGTGTTACAGAAGCGGCGCGCTGAGGAGAAGACCTGAGGCAGGCTGCTTAATTTGACGAACATCAAGTCTCCTTTGTGATTTCTATAGTAGGGTGAATCGGCAAGCTAGATTGAGGATAAGCAATGCATGTTTCGCGACCAATGCTCCGTATCGTTGCCGTTATCTCTGGAGTGTTGCTGTGTCAGGTTGTGGTCGCGGAACCCGAATGGCAGGTTACCGGTGAGCCAGTCCCGCAACTCGAGGTCTTCGATGACTGGATGCAGGCATTCATGCAGGACCACAATATTTCCGGCGGCAGCCTGGCCGTAACCCAGGGCTCGAGCCTGATGTTGGGTCGCGGGTACACCTACAGCGACGATCCGGAAGACCTGATTGTCCAACCCGACAGTCGCTTTCGTCTGGGCAGCATTACCAAGTCGATTACTGCTATGGCCGTCATGCACCTGGTGCAGAACGGTCAACTGTCACTGGATCAGCGGATCGTTGACCTGATCGACTTGCCGACGCCATTGGACGCCAGGGGCCGTGAAATAACCGTCCGCCAGTTACTGCAGCATCTGGGTGGTTGGGATCCGAACATCAGTGGTGACCCGTTTTTCTCTGATGCCACAATCGCAGCGCAACTTGGCGTTCCGCTGCCTATTTCCACCGATAACATCATTGACTATGCAACGACCCAACGAAGTCTGGACCACGAACCCGGAACCACTTTTGCCTACTGCAATTACGGGTACTTGTTGCTCGGCAAAGTAGTCGAGGCAGTCTCGGGCCTGTCTTTCGAGCAGTACGCTCAGCGAAGGGTGCTTTTCCCCCTTGGAGTGCGCAACATGTCCAGGGGCAGGACTTTGTATGAACAACGCCAGCCCAATGAAGTTAAATACCACGATCCATACTTCTACCCAACTGTCATGGACCCCTCCGGCGACCTGGTTCCAGGCCCTTATGGCGCCTTCAACGTTGATAGCGGTATTTCAGTAGGCGCCATGATTGCCTCCGCCGTTGACCTGATCCGATACGCAACTTCGCTGGATAATCCCGAACACAGCCCCGTTCTTGGTCCGGCGGCAGTGGATGTGCTCTTCGGCTTACCCGAGAACATTTCTCCGGCCAGCTATCAACCCGGTGATGAATATTTTGCCATGGGTTGGGAGGTGTCCGATTTCGGCGACCGGCGCACGACTTGGCATGGTGGTGCCGCGCCGGGAACCATGGGCATGGTGGTGCGCCGATCGGATGGGATCAATTATGCAGCACTATTCAATCGTTTTGGCCCGTGGTTTCCAGAAATTGAAGAGGGTTTGTGGGAAAAGGCCAGCGCCGTTGACGACTGGCCGGCCAAGGACCAGTTCGATATGCTCCAACACCCCCCATCCGGCGGGGAGACCTACGGCGGCCTGATGTATGACCGATCACGTGACGGTCACGGCCTAGACATCCGGGCCGCTGGTCCCTGGTTCAATCTGCTGTTCTATACCTACGATGACAGCGGCAAACCCGAGTGGTACATCGCGCAGGGGACAGTGCACGAACAATTGTTTGTGGCCAACAGAATCTATTACGTAACCTACCACGTGGAACGATCGCCACCGCAACAGTTCGAACTGGCCACCCTGGGGCACTTCATTATCGACTTTCGCGAGGCCGAGACTGAGGCGGCCTGCAATGATGGCGTCGACCGCAGTAGCGCGTCCCAACTTGCCTTGTTCGACTGGTCTGTCAACGGCGAACGCGGCCAATGGTGTATCGAACCGCTGGCATTCGGCGATGGCGCGCCCACACCGGATGTCAACGGTACCTGGTACTCTGGACCGGACGATGACGGCTGGGGCATGACCGTTGCGATTCAGGGTGACGCCGTGTTCGTCGTGCTCTACTACTATGACGCCAATGGCTTGCCACGTTTCTCAGTAGGGTCCGGTCCGCCCACGGCTACGACGGTTCCCCCATCACGGTCCCGATGCTGCACGTTGATGGTTTCTGTCGCCTTTGTGAACAGGGAACGCGGTACACCGAAAACGGCACGCTACAACTAAACCTTACTTCCGCGTCCGGAAGTGGTGGGGCGGGTAACTCGGTTTCTGTTTCAGTCGAGTTTATCGGTGAGGCCGGGGGAATGTGGCAGCGCGACAATGTTGATGTGAGGCTGTTGACGCACCCGGTCGAATAACTTCAGCAAGGATGTGTTCCCATTCGCAGACGGGGTTTGTGGTTCAGCCGCCGGCCAGAGTCTGAGACCTTAGTAATCTTCTGAACAACACCGCCAAAAGAATCGTTGAGGTTGGAAAAGTCAGGCCCCACAAAGCGGCCAGTTTCCACAGAGGCGCATAGACCATTTGCAATGGTATTACGGGCGCCAATATTCCGTTGACAAATAGTGCCTTTCTGGTCCAGCTTTCCAAACCATGTCCGGTGAACACCGCAGAGGCAAACAAGGTTGACAGGCACATGAATCCATAGCCAAGCACATCAATTGCATACAGAAAAGAACCGAACTCGAAGGCCAGCACTCCTATTTGCTGTGCCTGCCCTGCAGCCGTTTGAGGTACAACTACAGTTATCACTACGAAATAGACGATAGTGACCATTACAGCGTAGATGATAGCGAAGGCCAGTCCAATGTGACTCCATATTCTATTTCGCTCGGGGGCGTAGGAATGAATGCTGACCATCAGGATTACGAAGGCAATGGCGAGTAGCAATGAAGGTGTCATACGAAGATAGAAACTTATGTCGCTATCCTTTACACCGAGCCAGCCAGCCAGGTTGGCAGCCTCAGCGAGCAGATACACCATTCCCAAAACGGTGCAAAAACAAGCCGACCAGAAACCCGCTTCTGCAACTGTCCGATTTGAAGACTGAATTTGTGTTTGCATTGATAAGGTCAATCGCAGACGAAACCATCACCGGCAGGGTGGCACAGGTCGGGCCAGCCTCGCTCCTTCCAATATTCGAACATGCCAGCTTTGGTTACCTCTGCTTGGAAGGATGGCAACTGTCTTATTGGACGGGCCAATGGGCACCAGAGCATAAAGAACCAGTCTCCTCCCAAGTTACTTAGGTATGCCTCGTACTGACGAAGCAACAAGAGAGCCAGCGCCAGTTCACGCCCCGGCTCAACTTCCTGACCAAGGGCGTCGAGATACTCGAGCGTCGATGAAATCATTTCCGGACGTTTTGAAGCCTCGACCACCATTGTGACCATCTCGGTGTCATGGCCAAGTGCTTCAAGGCCTGCAGTCCAGGCTTTCGCCGCGTCTGCAAGCCGGCCATTTCCAAGGTCCACCATTATGTCCGACGAATAAAAATAATCGAGACCCAGTTCACGGGCGATCCCTGCGAACTTCTTGGCCTCTGCATCTTCATCCAAAAGGGCGAACACATAGCCCAAGTTGCCGTTGGAAACCGCGCTAATCGGGTCCAGGCGTTGCGCCGCTTTCGCTTGAAGAAGGGCCTCTTCGAGATAACCCAGCCACATAAGCTGGCGCGAGTACCATCGTCGTACCTGGCTATCGTTAGGAGCTATGGCCAGTGCACGTTTGAAATTCTGTTCCGCCAGTTGCCACTCGTGCTTGTACATCGCCCTCACCGCCAGCACTGCGCGGGGACCGGGTTGGTTTTCGTCCAGAACCAGCGCCTCCACGGCCGTGCGCTCGGCAAGTTCAAACAATGATGCCTCCTCCTCCTCAGTCTTTGTGGCATACGCTTTTTGCAGGAAATACAGAGTTGCCAGGAATCCGCGGCCTTCGGCAAACAGAGGGTCGATGTCAAGTGCTTCCTCGATCATGCTGACGCTTCTTTCCATTGTTTCGGGCGTTCTTGCCTGCGCTACGAATCTGGCTCTCAGGTAAAGGTCGTAGGCCTCAAGGTCAGTTTCCCGGACCTTGGGCAATTCGCCCAGTAGCGTCACCTTCAGTTGCGCCACTACCTTGGCGGCGATCTCGTCCTGGATGGCGAAAATGTCGTCTAGTGTGCGGTCGTAAGTCTCCGACCACAGGTGCGTGTCCGAGCGCGCTTCAATCAACTGCGCGGTGATTCGCACCTTGTTGCCTGACTTCCGTACTGAACCCTCGAGGAAATGCGCCACGTTCAACTGCTTCGCGATACTGGGGATGTTGATGTCCTTGCCTTTGAATTTGAACGCCGAGGTACGTGAAATCACCCTTAGCTCGGGAATTTTCGCTAATAAATTCAGCAGTTCCTCTGAATTACCGTCCGAGAAGTAATTCTGCTCCGAGTCGGAACTCATGTTGACAAACGGCAGCACGGCAACGGACTTGTCACCATAGGACTCCACCAATGCCGTATTGCGGCCTTCCTGGCGGGCCTCCTGTAAGCCCGTAGCCAACCGCTGCGGCGATACAACCCATCTGTCAAACGCAAAGTACGCCAGTGCTATAGCCAGCAACACAATGATGATGCGGTCAAACTGCTTGCCGGTCTTGTGGGCAACAGATGTCCAGCGGTCGAAGTCCTTTTCTTTCTTCAAGCCCTCGGGGGTGATCTCAAACACCCAGGAGAACAACAAAAACATGGGGAAGCCAATGGCCAGTATGATAACCGCGATGCGTGCGGGCTTGTCATCGAATCCAAAAAGCGGAAAGATGGTCTCGGCGACCTGAATGAGTAGCCACGCCGCGACGATATAAGCGGCCCCAACCCGGAATACGTTGCGTCGTTTGAGTTCGTGGTAAAGCGACATGAGATGTGGCCTTACAGTCCGATAACACCCACCAGCTTACACCTGCGCCGGTAATGCTGCACTGACGTGCGTCAGCAGGCAATTTACCGATGCATTGCGAACCAGTGATCAGAATTGAGCAGGCGTTTGACTGCTTTCACAGAAAGCCCAAAGTCCGTTGTGGGTCGAAAGCACTGATTCGTCAGTCCATCGACCGGTTGAGTCCACAGGCAACAAGCAGACATTGGCTAAGGCAGGCTATTATTTCGGCTGTCGACCCAACTGGGAATTTCATGGCTTCTGAAAACCGCCGATGGTGGAAATTTTCAAGGCTATCTGCAAAACTGATCAGATGCTCTTTAGTCCGTCAAGAATTGGGATTTTGGTTTTTGCAGCGGCCGCCATTGCGGGGCCTTGGTATACCGTTGAGGAATACAGCCCTGTCAGTAATCTTATAAGTGAACTCGGGGCACAAAATACGCAAAATAACTTTGTGATGATTAGTGGCTTCCTGGTGCTTGGATTAGGGGTTGCAGTCGATGGGCTCCGCTGGTTCGGAAAGCCTATGATTCCATTTATTACGTTCGGATTGTTCATGGCGCTGGCGGGCATCTTCGCTCACAAGCCCATGTCACCTTCGTCACCCTTCAGTGAAGTTGTTCACCAAATACATTCTGGCCTTGCAACTCTGGCAGGAGTTTCAATTAGCCTAGGTCTTGCTTGGCAAGCTGCAATTACGGCCAAGTCACGGCATCGCGGAATTACAGCGATCTTAGCTGTTTTATGCTTCGTCTTGCCGCTCTGCATGCTTGCTTTTCAAGACTTTCAAGGGCTCATTCAGCGAATACTGTACTTGCTCATTTTCACATGGATTTGGGTTTATTACCCCAGGTCTAATCTGGGGGCCGAGCAATCGCGGTAATCATTATCCTTGATGGGTGACGTTCAAACAGTTGGCCAATGACGAAACGAAACTTCAATTTCTGGTTAATTCAGGCACCAGGCTGGCTCTTGCTCTTATACCTGATATACGCCCAGGCGATTCCAGCATTCAACTACGAAACCGGTGTGATTATGGGGACGCAGGAAGCAGCCGAAGCGGTTTCAGAGGTGGGTGTTGCGTTTTGGTACGGTTTCGCATTTGGCGACCTCATTGCATATATACCTCTATTAGCCATTGGCCTGATCGGCTATTGGCTAGGTAAAAGTTGGGGGCGTGTAATTCTCGGTGCTGCGCTTGGAGTAACTGTTTACTGGCCGGTTGTGTGTTTAGCTGCTGTTGTTGCAGCACGAGATGCTACAGGTTGGAATCTCGTCAATGAAACTCCCTATTGGATTGTGCTGCCTCTGATTACATTTTGGGGTGCATGGGGGCTGTGGCGTTTGTCACGTTAGAAACAGTCTGCAATCCACATATGCCTATGTTCCCTTCTGGTCGATTGTGAACTAAATAGCACTGCAATATGAGTCTGGTGGTGGTCTGCTTTCTGGCGGTAAGCGGAGATCATTCCCATGATGTTCTTTTATTCCTTATCGACCCAATATGCGGACATTCGCAAGCCTAATCGGTTAAGGTAAGGCATCCCCGGGGGGTGATTTCGCGCCCAATGGATATGTAGGTCTTTTTACTGGGATGAATGCAAAACCGGCAAAGCCAACTTATATGTAAGAAGAGAGTGGAGAAGAATCATGAAAGCCCTATCAACCGCCGCGATCACATGGCTCGTATTAATAGCGCCCAACTATGTCTTCGCTCAAGATTACGCGCCTCAGCAAGACCATATGCCGGAAAAAAAGCAGGAATATTCACCATACGTCGAACAGCATTTCCCAAAGCGAGTGTATTTTGGCGATACACATCACCATTCATCCTATTCCTTCGATTCCGGCATGTTCGGAAACACGCTTGGGCCGGAGGAGTCGTTCCGTTTCGCCCGGGGTGAGGTAGTCGTTGCGGCCAATGGAATGAAAGCCAAACTCATTCGGCCGCTGGATTTTCTGGCGGTCACTGATCATGCTTCATACCTTGGATTTACTGAGTTAATGGCCAATTCCGATCCCCGTCTGATGGCCACCAAGGGCGGACGGGAGATGGTCGAGGGTTACAAGGCTGGTGGTGAAGAAGCCTGGTTGTTGGTGGTCAGCATGATGAAGGATTTCGACATCGGCAAGCCCCGTCTGGAAGACCCCGACCTCGCCCGGAGTGTTTGGGAAAAAGTGGTGGATATTGCCTCCGACTTCAACGAGCCAGGCGTTTTTACCGCTTTCAACGGTTACGAGTGGACATCTGCGCCTAACGGAAACAACCTGCACCGCAACGTGATCTTTCGTGACGGCCCGCTTCGTGTAAAGCAAATCGTACCGTTCTCCGCTTTTGATAGCCCCGAGCCTGAACCCCTTTGGGAGTTTATGGCCGCTTACGAAGTGAAGACGGGAGGACAGGTACTGGCAATTCCCCACAACCCGAATATCAGCAACGGTATAACGTTTGCTGAGACTATGAGCAATGGAAAACGACTTACCCTGAAATATGCAGAGAAACGTGCCTTATGGGAACCGTTGTTGGAAGTCACCCAGGCCAAGGGAGACAGCGAGGCCCATCCGTTCTTATCAACCGAGGACGAGTTTGCGGATTTTGAGACCTGGGATTTCGGCAATGCCGGATCGCCAATGGTGCCGAAGCAGGACAACATGCTGCAATACGAATACGCCCGCCCAGCTCTGCAATGGGGTATGAAACATAAATTGAAATTGGGGGTAAATCCCTTCAAATTCGGTATGGTCGGCGGCACTGACACCCACACTAGCCTGTCCACAACCAGAGAAGAAAACTTTTTCGGCAAGCTGCCAGCCCTGCTGCCGGGTCCGGAGCGAACCGAAGAGGCCATGGTGATGAAAGCGGACGGCACACCCGCGGTCGAATCATGGGAGACAAGTGCGTCCGGCCTCACCGGTGTCTGGGCACAGGAAAACACTCGCGAGTCCTTGTGGGACGCCATGGCTCGTAAGGAAGTTTACGCCACCACCGGTACCCGCATCACCGTCCGTGTTTTTGCCGGATGGGATTTCGAGGCAGATGAAGTAGAACGTCAAGATTTTGCCAAGCAGGGCTACAATCGCGGGGTACCCATGGGTGGCGACCTCACTGAAGCCCCAGACGGTAAGACGCCAACCTTTATGGTACGTGCTCTGCGTGACCCGGACGGGGCCAACCTCGACCGCATCCAGATCATCAAGGGCTGGATCGATGCCAATGGCCTACCGCAAGAGAAAATTTATGATATTGCGGTTTCTGACGGGCGAACCATCGGTGCCGATGGCCGTTGTAAAACGCCGGTCGGAAGTACTGTGGATGTCACCAACGCGGACTATACAAACTCGATCGGCGATCCTTTGCTGATGGGCCACTGGAAGGATCCGGAATTTGATACAGATTTACACGCCTTTTACTACGTTCGCGTAATCGAAATCCCAACGCCGCGCTGGACCGCTTATGACGCCAAGCGCTTTGGCGTCACGATGCCGGATAAGGTAACGATGACAGTTCAGGACCGGGCCTACACCTCGCCGATCTGGTACACGCCGTAATCCGTTCGTGTGAGTTGCAATGTCGGCTTCTGGCCGGAACCGGTTATTTAAGTCGCAAAAATTGGCGACTTGCGAATAACCGCTTACTGATCAGAACCGGCCATGAATCGAACTGAATTGCCAATAACCGCTCGCGACCGAGGCTGTGTGAAAACGCAAAAACTGAAAATCCAAATGGTAAACTGCCACCGATTTACTACATTTTAAGGCTGGAGAATGGATTTCAGTGGTCGGTGAAGGTGCAAACAAGACCTGTAATACAGCGCCACCCCACCTGCGAAAAAATACAAATAGTTTTCACACAGCCTGGACCCAGAGCGGCCATTGGTCAATCTGCTCCTGCCAGTTCCTCACACAGCGCCTGTCCACCCGAAATCAGGCGACTGATTTCCATGCCGCCGGCCAGGTCGTCATCCGTCAGCGAGTAGGTCAGTTGCGCATTGCTGCAATCGGTGAAGTCGATCGTCATCGTGCCCACCGGGCCGACGTTGACCGCCTGCGCATCGTCAAAACGGCCACCAGTGGTCTCATACACATCTATTGCAGCGGTGGAACCCGTAAAATCACCCTGCGCCGTCAGCCAGCGTTGTCCTGATGCGGCGTCTTCGCCATAGGTAAACCAGGCGACAAAAATATAGTTGCCACCTTCCGGATTGGGGTGGGCGTCAATCAAAAAGCCCTGTCCGAGGGTGTCGTTGTT
>Ga0209013_10004936_pt1 | contig 11603 bp, 9 predicted proteins | sample Cruoilmetagenom2_FD_187291 | JGI IMG/M metagenome (GOLD analysis project Ga0209013, IMG submission 187291) | Oil polluted marine microbial communities from Coal Oil Point, Santa Barbara, California, USA - Sample 2 (SPAdes) (version 2) | ecosystem: Environmental > Aquatic > Marine > Oil seeps ...
TTTGCGCTTCCCGAGCCGCATGAGCGTGAAGCGTGAGACCCCACAAGTATGCGGTTTTCATACTTGTTGGCTCATGCGGAACGTGCGGCAGCGCAAATGTTCGATAATGAAAGTGGTTCTCTGATTTCTGCCATAATTTCAGTTGCTACTGTGTCTTTCACCGAGACACCTTTCTTTTTTATACTCACGTATTATTTTTAAATATCATGAGCCCCCATTTACGTGATGGGGGTTTTGATTTGTTTTATCTCTCTGCCCACTCCGAATTTACATCGTCCATAAATTAGTCACAATTATTTTTTGAAACTTAGAAACATTGTTAGACTAATAATGTAAACGCATACACGGACTCGAAATATTCTAAATTAACTAATAAATCAAAAAAGTGGCATTGACACTTATCTAAATAGGCGATAAGATTACAACAATTTACAACAAACAAAACTAAGTCATTTACTGATTTACTAAATTTTTTCAGAAAGAAGTGGAAAGCATGGCCGAACAAGTAATATATATGAATGGTGAATTTGTGAAGAAGGAAGATGCGAAAATATCTGTTTATGATCACGGTTTTTTATACGGAGATGGCGTATTCGAAGGGATTCGTGCATACAATGGAAACGTATTTAGACTGGAGGAACATTTGGAGCGTCTTTATGATTCAGCCAAATCAGTCATGCTGGAAATTCCACATACTTTCGAAGAAATGAAAAACCTGGTAGTTGAAACACTTCGTCAAAATGATTTAAAAGATGCTTATATCCGCCTTGTGGTTTCAAGAGGAGTTGGAAATCTTGGGTTGGATCCTACGAGCTGCAGAAAGCCGAACGTCATCGTTATCGCAGAGGCGTTGTCGATCTTCCCTAAAGCTCTATACAATACAGGAATTGATATTGTCACAGTCGCAACTAGACGGAGCCGTTCCGATGTACTGAGTCCGAAAGTGAAATCGCTAAACTATATGAACAACATACTCGTTAAAATCGAGGCAAATCTTGCAGGTGTGTCAGAAGCCCTCATGTTGAATGATCAAGGTTATGTAGCTGAAGGTTCAGCGGACAACATATTCATTGTCCGGAAAAACAAATTGCTGACGCCTCCGGGATATGTCGGCGCACTTGAGGGAATTACACGAAATGCCATCATGGAAGTGGCAGCCAAGAAGGGGTATGACATCCAAGAAGGCGTATTTACAAGACATGATGTGTATGTCGCGGATGAAGTGTTCTTGACAGGTACAGCAGCAGAAGTCATCGCAGTTGTGAAAGTGGACGGTCGAGTAATCGGGAACGGTAAACCGGGACCAGTCACAAATGATCTGCTTCACTCATTCCGCCAGCTCGTACAGATGGATGGGGTTAAAGTCTATGGTGAACATTTGAATGTCGTATAACTATTTCTCTATTAAATAAATGGAATTTTAAAAATCATATAATGACAACTCATTGACGAGGTTAAAGTGATTGGAGTTTGTATTTTCAGAGAGCCGGTGGTGCTGCAAACCGGTAATACTTCCTTTTGCAACATCCCCTCCGAGTGGAGTGCTGAAAGGTATTCACCGTTTAGGCATTCCCGGTAACCTGAATTCGAGGTTATCGTTATCAACGGATAAGCATAGCTTATCCATGAGGCTGCGATTAGCAGTGAAGTAGGGTGGTACCATGAAGCTTTTTCATCCCTATACAAAGTACAGGTTTCTTTGTGTAGGATGAAAAAGCTTTTTTGTTTTTTATTCCAACAACGATCAAAAGTAAGAGGAAGAGGAGGCGGAAAAAGTGGGGACAAATGTTAAAACGAGGGAAGTCGCCAAGCAGGAAATGAAAGGTAGTGGGGCTGATCTTTTAATTCAGTCGTTACAAAAGCAGGGAGTAGAAATCATTTTCGGTTATCCAGGAGGAGCCGTGCTTCCAATTTATGACGCACTGTACAAGAACCCAATCCGTCATGTGCTTGCACGACATGAACAAGGAGCCATCCACGCTGCTGAAGGGTATGCCAGAGTATCAGGGAAAACGGGAGTCGTGATCGCGACATCTGGACCTGGGGCGACGAACTTGGTAACGGGAATTGCGGACGCTATGCTTGATTCCATTCCACTTGTGGTTTTCACAGGCCAGGTGGCAAGCTCAGTCATCGGTACTGATGCTTTCCAGGAAGCCGACATCGTGGGGATCACCCAGCCGATTACCAAACATAATTACCAGGTGAAGAATGTGGAAGACTTGCCGCGAATCGTCAAAGAAGCCTTCTACATTGCTTCCACTGGTCGTCCGGGGCCGGTAGTGGTGGACATCCCGAAAGATATTTCAACTGGACTGTTCTTTGCGGACGAAGTGGAAGATACGGATGTACATTTGCCGGGTTATCAGCCGACGACAAGCCCGAACTACCTGCAGATCCAAAAAGCACTTCAGGCATTGTCTCGAGCCAAAAAGCCACTCATCCTGGCCGGTGCCGGTGTCCTGACCGCCAAAGCAACGGAAGAGCTGAAGCAACTCGTGGAGCGCTATCGCATTCCAGTGACCAATACGTTGCTTGGGCTTGGGAGCATCCCAGGGAACCATGAACTGTTTCTCGGGATGGCGGGCATGCACGGGACCTACACAGCGAACACGGCGATTTGCGAATGTGATGTCCTCATGAATATCGGGGCACGATTTGATGATCGGCTGACCGGTAACCTTGCTCATTTTGCACCGAATGCGAAAGTGATTCACATCGATATCGACCCTGCCGAAATCGGAAAAAATGTTCCAACCGCCATTCCGATTGTGGCCGATGCAAAAGAGGCGCTGCTGGAACTGCTGAAAGAACCGTTTGAAAAACCGGATACAGTGGAGTGGCTGGAAAAACTGGCAACGAACAAAAAGGAATACCCGCTCCATTATCAAGCAGACGAACAAAGAGGAATCCTTCCTCAACAAGCCATTGAATTGATTCACCGCTTGACCGGTGGAGATGCGGTCGTTACGACTGACGTTGGACAACATCAAATGTGGACCGCCCAATACTACGCACTGAACCATCCAGATAACTGGGTCACATCGGGCGGACTTGGCACTATGGGCTTTGGCTTCCCGGCAGCCATCGGGGCGCAGCTTGCGAAACCGAATGCGAAAGTCATCTCCGTCGTCGGTGATGCAGGGTTTCAAATGACCTTGCAGGAATTGTCGCTGCTGCAGGAATTGCGCCTACCGGTGAAAGTCGTCATCTTGAACAACCAAAGCCTTGGAATGGTGAGGCAGTGGCAAGAAACATTTTATGAACAACGCTATTCACAGTCACTCATTCATGTTCAGCCCGACTTCGTGAAATTGGCGCAAGCCTATGATATCGAGGGCTACAAAGTAGAGACGATGGAAGAAGCGGAAGAAGTTTTTGCAAAAGCTTTACTTTCAAATGAACCAGTGCTGATTGATTGCCGGGTGACGCAAATGGAAAACGTCTATCCGATGGTCGCCCCAGGGAAAGGGTTGAATGAGATGATTGGAGTGAAAGGCAAATGAAGCGAATCATTACAGCAACAGTCATCAATCAAAGTGGCGTATTGAATCGGGTCACGGGCCTTTTGATGAAGCGTCAGTTCAATATTGAAAGTATTTCCGTAGGTCACACGGAACAACCGGGAATGTCGAAAATGACATTTGTGGTCAACGTGGAAGACGAAGGGAAACTGGAACAGCTATTGAAACAACTGCAAAAACAAATTGATGTCATCAAGGTGAACGACATCACGGATAAAGCGATGGTCATGAGGGAATTGGCCCTTGTCAAAGTGGTCTCATCGCCTTCCGTTAGAAATGAAATTTACAGTATGGTCGAACCGTTTCGGGCAACGGTCGTCGATATGAGCAAAAATGTAACAACATTCCAAGTGACGGGCGATCCTGAAAAAATCGAAGCGTTCATTGATTTAATGAAACCATACGGCATCAAGGAACTCACAAGAACCGGCGTGTCGGCATTTGTCCGGGAAACACAAAAAGCGTATACACCGCAATTATCAATCTTATAAAAAAACCCAAACTCGAGGAGGAAATTAAAATGGCAAAAATGTATTATAACCAAGACGTGAACGAACAGGTATTGAAAGGTCAAACAATCGCAATCATCGGTTACGGATCTCAAGGTCATGCACATGCTCAAAACTTAAAGGATTCCGGGTTTAACGTAGTTGTAGGTGTACGTCCAGGGAAATCATTCGACCAAGCAAAAGCGGATGGCATGCAAGTGGCAACGGCAGCGGAAGCGGCACAACAAGCCAATATCATCATGATGCTTGTGCCAGATGAGCGCCAAACACAAATTTACAATGATGATATCAAACCATCACTGACAGCTGGAAAATCACTTGTATTTGCTCACGGTTTTAACGTTCATTTCAATCAAATTGTGGCACCTAAAGATGTAGATGTATTCTTAGTCGCTCCAAAAGGTCCAGGACATCTCGTTCGCCGAACATATGAAGCTGGTGCTGGGGTTCCTGCCTTATTCGCCATCCATCAAGACGTTACGGGTCAAGCACAAGACGTGGCACTTGCTTACGCAAAAGGAATTGGTGCAACACGTGCTGGAGTTCTTGAAACAACATTTAAAGAAGAAACTGAAACGGATCTATTCGGGGAACAAGCAGTATTATGCGGTGGTTTAACAGCTCTTGTAAAAGCAGGATTTGAAACGCTTGTAGAAGCTGGCTACCAACCGGAACTTGCCTACTTCGAGTGTATGCACGAATTAAAACTAATTGTAGACCTTATGTATGAAGGTGGTATGTCAGGAATGCGCTACTCGATTTCGGATACAGCTCAGTGGGGAGATTTCGTTTCTGGACCGCGCGTTGTGGATGCAGATACGAAAGCCCGCATGAAGGATATCCTAACAGACATCCAAACTGGGAAATTTGCAAAAGGTTGGTTACTAGAAAACCAATTAAACCGTCCAGAATTCAGCGCAATTGAACAAGCGGAAGAAGCTCATCAAATTGAAGTGGTCGGCCGTGAACTTCGTGCCATGATGCCTTTTGTAAATGAAGGCAAAAAAGAAGAAGAAAAAGTGGTGGTTACTAGTGCGTAAAATTGACATCTTTGATACGACGCTACGGGATGGGGAACAATCGGCAGGGATAAACTTAAACACAGCTGAAAAAATTGAGATTGCCCGCCAACTCGAACGTTTTGGCGTAACCATCATTGAGTCTGGCTTCCCAGCGGCTTCACCGGGGGATTTCGACGCCGTACAACGAATTGCGGGTACCGTGAAAAATTCAATCGTTACAGGTCTTGCTCGTTCAATTAAAAGCGATATCGAGCGAGCGTGGGAAGCATTAAAAGGGGCGGAACAGCCCCATATCCATATTTTCTTGGCTACTTCACCGATTCACATGCAACATAAGCTGATGAAAACGCCGGAGCAAGTGGTGGAAATCGCAGTTGAATCGGTCAAATACGCCCGCAAGTTTAGTCCGCTTGTTCAATGGTCGGCTGAAGATGCTTCACGTTCAGATCCTGAATTCTTGGCGTATATCATTCAAAAGGTAATTGCAGCTGGGGCTACGACAATCAATCTTCCGGATACGGTCGGCTATGCGACGCCAAGTGAGTACGGCGCTATGTTCAAATATGTGTGTGAAAATGTAGCAGGCATCGAAAAAGTGAAACTGTCAGCGCATTGCCATGATGATCTTGGTATGGCGACAGCAAATACGCTGGCAGCCATCGAAAATGGTGCGACTCAAGTTGAAGGAACCATCAATGGCATCGGGGAACGTGCTGGAAACGTGGCACTGGAAGAAATTGCGGTGGCATTGCATATCCGCAAACAAGTATACGGTGTTGAAACAGGTTTGAACCTGAAAGAAATCAAACGCACGAGTCAATTGGTGAGCCAGCTGACAGGTAGCTTGATTCAGTCGAATAAGGCGGTTGTCGGGAAAAATGCTTTCGCTCATGAATCGGGCATTCATCAAGACGGCATGCTGAAAAACCCTGAAACATATGAAATCATCACACCGGAATTAATAGGGGATGTTTCAACTGAGTTGGTTCTTGGGAAACATTCTGGTCGACATGCATTCAAAGACCGTGCCATCCAGATGGGCTTTGAGTTGACTGAGGAAAAATTAAACAAAGCCTTTGCGGAATTTAAAAAGTTAGCCGATAGCAAAAAAGAAATCTTAGAAGCCGATTTATTCGTGCTGTTAACAGATCAGCAAATTAACGAAAAAGTGATTCCAGTGTATGAATTGAAAAACGTGCAAGTACAGTACGGTACAGCCAATATCCCGACTGCCACTGTTACCGTTCTTCATCCGAACGGTGAGGTAATCAGTGAAGCCGCAACTGGTGCCGGTTCAGTTGAAGCCATCTTCAACACACTTGAACGAATCGTGGAAGGCGAAGTTCATATATTGGACTATCGTGTAACATCCATCGGAAAAGGGCGCGACGCATTGGGCGAAGCGGTCATTAACTTAAGTTATGACGGTGGGACAGTCACAGGACGTGACGTTGCACAGGACGTATTGGAAGCATCGGCAAAAGCTTACTTAAACGCAGTAAACCGCCAACTCGTAAAAGTAGGACAAAAGGAAATCGTGGCGGTAGGATAAACGGAAAACAGATAGGAAGAGGAGGAATTTATAATGGAAAAAACAATCGCGGTATTGCCTGGAGATGGGATCGGACCGGAAGTAACCTATGCAGCAGTGAGGGTGTTGAAAACCATTGCCATGCGATATGGCCATACTTTTCATTTAAAGCACGCGGCAATCGGCGGAGCAGCGGTAGACCAGTATGGCAATCCGCTACCTCAGGAAACCATTGAGGTTTGTGAAGCGAGTGACGCGATCCTCCTGGGTGCAGTCGGCGGTTCGAAGTGGGATGACCAACCCTCACATTTACGTCCTGAAAAAGGGCTATTGAACATCCGAAAGCACTTTGATTTGTTTGCGAATATCCGACCGATCAAAGCGGTTCCTGCACTTTTGGGTTCGTCCCCTTTGAAAGAAGAAGTAGCCAAAGAAGTTGATATGGTCATCGTGCGTGAATTGACGAGTGGCTTGTACTTTGGAGAACCGAAAAGACGAACCGAAAACGCGGCAGTGGATACATTGGTGTATACAAGACAGGAAGTAGAACGTATTGTCGATAAAGCTTTTGAAATCGCACGTACGCGGAGAGGGAAAGTGACCTCCGTAGACAAAGCAAATGTGCTTGAAACGAGTAAAATGTGGCGCGAAGTTGTCGAAGAGCGGAAGAAAGGCTATCCCGATATCGAAGTGGAGCATATGCTTGTGGACTCAGCGGCAATGAAACTAATTACCGACCCGCGTGCATTTGACGTTTTGGTCACTGAAAATATGTTCGGTGATATCTTGAGCGATGAAGCTTCTGTCATCACGGGATCACTCGGAATGCTGCCTTCTGCCAGTGTCCGTGCCGATGGTTTTGGTCTTTACGAACCCGTACATGGTTCTGCACCTGACATCGCAGGACTGCACAAAGCCAATCCATCCGCAGCGATGTTGTCTGCAGCGATGATGCTGAGACATTCTTTCGGCCTTTATACAGAAGCAGCGGCTATCGAAGAAGCAGTTATGAGTGTATTGGACGACGGCTATTGTACGGATGACCTGTCCAAAGCCGGCAAACGCGTTCTTTCCACTGAAACTTTCATCACAAAAGTCATTGAAGAACTTGAGAGAGAATTTGTATCCGAGCACATCATGTACTCTTACGTTTAAGTGAAAGAAGGGTTTTAAATGCCGAAAACGATTATTGAAAAGATTTGGGAACAGCACATTGTATACGAGGAGAAAGGGAAACCGGACCTCCTCTATATCGATCTTCATTTATTGCATGAGGTAACTTCCCCTCAAGCGTTTGAAGGCTTAAGGCTCAATGACCGCAAAGTACGCCGGCCAGATTTATGCTTTGCAACAATGGACCATAACGTACCGACGAGAAACCGAGAAACGATCACTGATCCAATTTCTCGTAAACAAATTAAAGCTTTACAGGAAAATTGTGAGGAGTTCGGAGTGCCGCTTGCAGGTATCAATCATCCAGACCAGGGGATTGTCCATGTAATCGGACCGGAGCTCGGTTTAACACATCCTGGGAAAACCATTGTTTGTGGAGATAGCCATACATCAACTCACGGAGCTTTCGGTGCTTTGGCATTCGGAATCGGCACAAGTGAAGTAGAGCATGTACTGTCGACCCAGACCCTTTGGCAATCCAAACCGAAAACGATGGAGATTCGAATCGATGGGGAACTTGGATTTGGCGTGACGGCAAAAGACGTCATCCTCGCCATTATCGCGAAGTTCGGCATTGATATGGGAACGGGTCATATCGTGGAATATACAGGTGAAGCCATTCGCAAGTTAACGATGGAACAACGCATGACGATTTGCAATATGTCCATTGAAGCAGGAGCCCGCGCAGGACTGATTAGCCCAGATGAAACAACGGTGGAGTACTTACGGGGTAGAAGACATGTACCGCAAGGCGCTGAGTTCGATAAAGAAGCAGCGTATTGGCTGTCTCTAGCAAGTGACCCAAATGCTCAATACGATGCATCACTAAGCATTCATGCGGATGACATCTCACCATTTGTCACCTGGGGTACCAATCCTTCGATGGGAACGGGGATTGCAGGACATGTTCCGTATGCCACTGATTTCGACAAACAAGCAGATCGCGAAGCGTTGCAGCAAGCACTTGCCTACATGAAACTAGAAGAGGGGATGCCTCTTTCATCAATTGATGTTCAGCATGTCTTTATCGGTTCATGCACAAATGCCCGCTTAGAAGACTTACGGGCAGCCAGTGAAATTATTGAAGGCAAAAAAGTGCATCCAACCGTAACGGCCATTGTCGTGCCTGGTTCAGAATCCGTCAAAAAAGCAGCGGAAGAAGAAGGCTTGGACAAAATCTTCTTGGATGCAGGATTTGAATGGCGTGAAACTGGATGCAGTATGTGCTTGGCCATGAATGAAGATGCGATTCCAGCAGGGGAGCGTTGTGCTTCCACTTCAAACCGAAACTTTGAAGGACGCCAAGGAGCGGGTTCCATGACACATCTCGTCAGCCCTGTGATGGCGGCGGTAGCTGCAATCGAAGGTCACTTCGCGGATGTCCGGGAGTTTGTTCGCCAGTCCGTGCCATCATCCTGATATTGACTAACGAAGGGAGGCCATTTTTATGAAACCAATCAACAAAATCTCAAGTGTCTTGACGCCGCTTGACCGAAAAAATGTAGACACAGATCAAATTATTTCAAAGGAATTTTTGAAGCGTATTGAACGCACAGGTTTTGGCAAGTATTTATTCTATCATTGGCGCTTCCATACAGATGGGACATCTGTGGAAGACTTCGTGCTCAATGATTCACGTTTTGAAGGATCCGAGATCTTGGTCGCAAAGGAAAACTTCGGTTGTGGTTCCTCACGTGAGCATGCACCATGGGCCATTTTGGACTACGGGTTCAATGTGGTCATTGCGCCGAGCTTTGCGGATATCTTCTATAATAACTGTGTGAAGAACGGCATTCTTCCGATTCGGCTGAAAGAGCAGGAAGTGGATGAACTGATTCAAAAAGGGAAAGACCAGCCATTTAAGTTGGAAGTCAACTTGGATGAACAAACCGTAAAAGGACAGGACGGGACTCGCTTTGAGTTCACGATTGATCCTTACTGGAAAGAGATGCTTCTTAAAGGTTGGGACGAAATTGCCTTAACGATTCAATACGACTCATACATCACGGCATATGAAAAAAATAAGCAACTGGCTTAAATAAACGATTAAGGGAGATGATTTACTTGGGAATTCCTACGACACAGCAGGTTTATACAGTGCATTTGAACAACTAGCATCAATCGTTCACCGTACACCATGTAAGCAATCAAGCACATTGAACAGCATCACGAACAGCGAGGTTTACTTGAAACTTGAAAATCTGCAGAAAACGGGATCTTTCAAAGTGCGCGGAGCGTTCAACAAAATCAGTCAGTTATCTGATGAGGAGTGCGCGAAAGGGATTATTGCAGCTTCAGCAGGGAATCATGCACAAGGCGTGGCTCTTGCAGGCAAGGTAAAAGGTGTACCGGTTACGATCTTTATGCCAGAAACGACTCCGGAAGCGAAAGTGACGGCAACACGTCAGTATGGTGCGGATGTCAGGTTGGTTGGAAAGAATTTTGATGAAGCGTATATGGCTTCGAAAAAGGAACAGCTTGTCACTGGAGCGGCGTTCGTGCATCCATTCGATGATCTGGCCATCATTGAGGGGCAGGCGACGGTTGCGATGGAAATGTTACAACAATGCCCAGGCCTTGATACGATTGTGGTACCTGCAGGGGGCGGAGGCTTGCTCGCAGGAACGGCTATCGCTGTTAAATCCATTCGTCCGTCGGTGCGTGTAATCGGCGTTCAGGCGCAAGCTTCACCAGCCATTGCCTCTGTCTTTCACGGGGTCTCGAATTCATCCATCCCGTTAGTACCAACGATAGCAGAGGGAATTAATGTGAAAGAGCCTGGTAAACTGACAACGAGCATCATTCAATCCTACGTGGATGACGTCATCACAGTAACTGAACAGGAGATTGCTTCTACTATATTATTTATGTTGGAGCGAGAAAAAATGTTAGTTGAAGGAGCAGGGGCGGCTGCGGTTGCAGCAGTTCTTCATCGTCACTTGCCATTTTACTCAGCGAATACCGGCGTAATCGTCAGCGGTGGCAATTTTGATATCGGCAAATTGGAGTCGTGCAAGAAAATTGCAAATAATATAGGGACCGTTAGTTCATTTTAGTACTGAAACGAGTAACAAATTTGCTGAGGTTTCCAAAGAGTTATGAAATCATCAACTGCATCTATATATAGAAGGAAAAGGGAGCAAAGTGGCAACTATGTCACTTCGCTCCTTTTTGTTGTTGGTAGAATTATCAGAGGGACGGTTCTCTTGCTTGTTCTTTATAGCACCACTTCGAATTTCGGTTCAAATCAACGATCCGCTTCTTATTATCGTACGTTTGCGCTGCCGCACGTTCCGCATGAGCCAACAAGTATGAAGAGCACATACTTGTGGTCTCATTCTCCACGCTCTTGCGGCTCGGGAGGCGCAAATGTACTCTTCCGTTTAAATCAGAATTTCTGTCTTTTGTTAAAGTGAAATCAGAGTGACAGCCATAGTTATCGCACATTTGCGCTAGCCGCACGTTCCGTATGAGCCAACAAATATGAAAATCGCATACTTGTGGGTTTCATTCTCGGGCCCACAGGATGTGGGTCAAGAAGGCGTTGCCGCAGGACGCGGTGTTTTTAGCCTTCCTTTCAGATTGCGGTCGTGTAGGCGCAAATGTGCTCTTTCTTTTTTCATTTAATTGCCTGCTTATTTTAAAGAAAAGCTATGTTATGTTTTACTTTGTTTTCCACTTGTCTTCAGATATGGAGCAAAACAGCGAAGACTCCTGCGGGAAAGCGAGACAGCCGACACCCTGCAGGAGCGGAGCGACGAAGCGGCTCGGCGCTCGCCCGCGGAAAGCGCAGCTATTTTGCGGAATATCAATCGCTTGCAGTACGCTTCCCTCCGATGAAGAG
>Ga0209013_10004937_pt1 | contig 11603 bp, 10 predicted proteins | sample Cruoilmetagenom2_FD_187291 | JGI IMG/M metagenome (GOLD analysis project Ga0209013, IMG submission 187291) | Oil polluted marine microbial communities from Coal Oil Point, Santa Barbara, California, USA - Sample 2 (SPAdes) (version 2) | ecosystem: Environmental > Aquatic > Marine > Oil seeps ...
TGCAATCTCCGTAATTTTCATGGTGGAGGTGTTGGATGCGAATATAGTGTGGGCCGGGGCCGCTGCATCCATGATTTTAAAGGTTTCTTTTTTGAGGTCCAGGATCTCGGGAATGGCTTCGATTACCAGGTCGGCCTCTTTGACCGCTTCTTCCAGATCCGTGCACGGAACCATCAGTTCGGATTTGATTTTCTCGAAATGATCGGCCGGCACCTTTCCCTTAGATACCAGTTTTTCCAGGCTGGCATTGATCCGTCCCACGCCCCGATCGACGAATTCCTGGTTGATGTCCCGTAAAAAGACCTTGTATCCTGCAATCAGGGCCACTTCCGCGATGCCGTGTCCCATGTCGCCGGCGCCGATAACCGCAATGGTTTTGATGTCGTCAATGTTCATGTTGTATCCTCCTAGTGTATATTAACGTATTAAAAACCTTTTCCTTTTGAGAAGGTCAGAGATGTCAGGCTGTGCCGGTGGCGGAAGTTATTTAAATCCGAAGCACAAAATTCGAAATCCTAAACGGTTCGACAGGCTCACCGCCCTGAGCAACGTCGAAGGGCAATACCCAATGACACAAGTTCAAATGATCAAAAAAGGACATTAACCGTTCAAAGTTATGAACAGTACCTATGGTTTTGACAACATGAGGCATTAAAGACCGCCAAACCCTTCATCCTCGATGTCAATGGCCGCAGGACATCCGGCTTCGATGGCATTCATCTTGCCCAAGACTTCCGGTAGGATGGTTTTGATATAGAACTCGGCTGTTTTGACCTGCCCCTGGTAAAATGCCGTATCCTTTTTCTTGGCCCCGTTGGTGAGTTTTGTAGATGCCACGGTTGCCCGCCACAGAAGCATCCATCCCATAAGGGTGTCTCCGATGACATTCAGAAAGGGGAGTGAATGTGCAAACGCCACCTTGAATTCGAGTGACATGGCTCTTTTCCCCATGGTCATGGAGATTTCTGCCAGTCGGTTGACCGTTTTCTCTAAATCAGCGGCAAGCCCATCAAGTCCATCGATGCCCTTGGCTGCTGCAATGGTTTTCTGCATCTCCTCCAGCAGGCTCATGAACACCCGTCCTTCTTTTCGCCCGAGTTTGCGGGCCAGCATGTCCATGGCCTGGATACCGCTGGTACCTTCGAAGATGGAGGCGACTTTACAGTCCCTGGCATATTGCTCCACCAGGTAGTCCTGGCAGTATCCGGCGCCGCCGTACACCTGTATGGCCTGGATGCACACTTCGTGTCCGCGTACGGCCAGATAATCCTTGATGGACGGCGTGAGCATATCGAAGAGATCGGCAAACCGTTCCCGTTCTTCCTCGGTTTCTCCGAGAGCGCCTCTGGTTGCGCAGGATGTCAGATAGTGAAAGAAGCTGTGCATGCCGTCGACATAGGATTTCATCCACAACAGGTTACGGCGTACGTCCGGGTGTTTGATGATCGGTACCGAAGGGGCTGAGTGATCTTTAAAATCTTCCAGGTTTCGACCTTGAATTCTTTCACGGGCGTAATTAACCGCAAGCATATAGGCGGAAGATGCGCAGGACAGGGCCTGCAAGCCTGTGGCCATGCGTGCGCCGTTGATCATGTTGAACATGACCTTCATACCTTCTTTGGGTGTGCCCAGGAGATATCCAATGCATTGCCCCTTGCTGCCAAGCGCCATGCTGCAGGTCGCACTACCGTGAATGCCGTGCTTCTCTTCAACGCCGGTACACACGATGTCGTTGTGCTCGCCCAGGCTGCCGTCATCGTTGACAAAGTATTTTGGGACGATGAAAATGGAGATGCCCTTGGTGCCGGGCGGGTCCCCTTCGATACGGGCAAGGACCGGGTGAATGATATTTTCACACAGGTCATGTTCACCGTTGGTGATGAATATTTTATTTCCGGACAGGGTGTAGCTGCCGTCATCGTTCTTTCTGGCCGTGGTTTCGAGTGCCCCTACATCACTCCCGGCCTCGGATTCGGTGAGCAGCATGGTGCCGCCCCATTTTCCGGTAACGATATTGGGAATATATTTTTCCTTCTGCTCGGGCGTGCCGTACAGGTCGATCATTTTTGCCGTGCCGTTGCCCATGCTGGCATAAACGAACAGGGCGTAGTTGGCGGCAAGAAAGTACTGGGCGCAGGCAGCGCTGACAAAACCCGGGGCTCCCTGGCCGCCCAACGCCGGATCCATGGCAAGACTCTGCCACTCACCCTCCAGTATCAGACGATGGGCATCATGAAAACAGTCGGGCACCTTGACGTTGCCCTTGTCAAACCGTATGCCCTGCTTGTCACCTTCAGCTAAGGTGGGAAGCATTTCCTTGATGGCCAATGTACGCGCTTCGGTAATGATCATGTCGCACGTTTTTTTGTTGAAGTCTTTATAGATGTCGTTCTTAAGAAGCGATTCTGCATCCATCTGCTCCCAGATCACAAAATCAAGATCGCGCCTGTCAACCAGTGGTTGTGCCATTATTTATTTTCTCCTTTATGAATTGTGAAAGATTACTCAGGGGCAAATCTTTCACGTGTTTGGTGTTTTGTATTTTGTGTTTTGGTGAAATCTTGTTGTCTGGAATTGCGAGCTGACCAAACACGAAACACTAAATACAAAACACTTCTTTATCGCTGAAGATTTTCGATGACAGTAGCCACGCCCAGTCCGCCGCCGCAGCATGAGCCAAAAACACCGTACCGGCCATTGTTTCGGATAAGATGGCGCATGGCAAACATGCCGATTCTGGCGCCCGATGCACCGTTGGGATGACCAAAAGCGATGGCCCCTCCCATGGGGTTCCACTTGTCCATGTCGATCTTTTCGCCGGTCTGTTTTTCGATCTCTTTGATGACGGCCAGGTTCTGCACGGCAAAGGCCTCGTTACATTCCAAGACATCCATGTCGGAAAGCTTCAGGCCTGCCCGCTTGATGGCCATGGGCATGGCGTAGGCGGGTCCGATGCCCATGATTTTCGGGTCGCAGCCGTAATCTGCTCCGGAGATCCATTTGGCCATGGGTTCATACCCCAGTTCTTTGGCCTTGTCTGCACTCATCATGAGCACGAATGCCGCCCCGTCATTCTGGCCCGATGAGTTGCCGGCCGTGACGGTGCCGCCCATTTTGAAGACCGGCTGAAGTTTGGCCATGCCTTCCAGGGTGGAACCGGGGCGCGGGTGCTCATCCACTTTGAAGACGTTTTCGGGTGTCTTGCGGGTGGCCGGGATGGTAACCGGAACGATTTCATCATCAAAATAGCCGGCATCCATGGCAGCCTTGGCCCGCATCTGGCTGTTGTATGCGAACTCATCCGATGCCTCACGGGGTATGTCGTACATCTCCTGGAGGTTTTCGGCAGTGATGCCCATGCCGATGCACTCTTCGGGAACCGGGGACAACTGCGGCGGGATGGGCATGGGCGGTATCAACTTGTAAGGTGGTGTGGCCATGGAGAACTTGATGCCCATCTGGCTGTAGGACTCCATGCCGCCGGCAATGATGATGTCGGCCTGATTGGCAAGGATCTTCCATGCTGCATGGTTGATGGAGTCGATGGCGCTGCCGCACTGCATCTCCACGTAAGATGCTGACGTTTCGTATCCGAGACCGGAGCCCAACATGGCATGTCGCGCCGGGTTCCCCGATTGGGAGCAGCCGGTAGCGGATCCCAGAAACACACTGTCCACATGTGCCTTTTCCTTGATTTTCGTTTTTTCCAGGAGGCCGTCGATACCAATGCTCCCAAGTTTTGACGCGAAAATATCCTTGAGTGTACCCCCCATACGACCAAATGCCGTACGGACACCTTCTACGATTACCACTTCTCTTTGTGACATGGGTTAATTCTCCTCTATTAAATTAATCGCGTTCTTCTTATCTTCCAGTAAGTTGTTACCATGGATGCATAAGAACTTTTCAAACTGAACACCATCTATAGGATAAAAATTTATCATATGTCAAGAAAATAAAAGCATACAACATAGCAATGCTATGCTTATAACAATCTTAAAACAAACAATTTAATAAATATTGACAAATTTATTAAATTAAATATACTGGACACCATATCAAAATGATTCGATCATGCAGACAGGTGATGTTTCTATTCATCGATGAGACAGAGGGGTAGTATGAAGTTAAGAGAACTCGTTGATAAAACGGATGTTTCCACGGAAACAATCCAGTTTTATCTCAGGGAGGGCATTCTTCCCAAGCCGCGCAAGCGCGGCAGGGCTCAGGCAGACTATGGTGAGCACTATGTGGAACTCATCAGCCTCATCAAAAATCTCCAGGAAAATCACTTCCTCCCGCTCTCCGTCATTAAGAAAACCATCAAGAGGCTGAAAAAACTGTCTCCCAGTGAAGAACACTATTTCTACATGCAGAGTGAATTTTTCAGCCCCGTGGGTCACCTCCTTTTCCAACAGGAAGTGATCGGTGAAGAGCATTTTATGGAAATAACAGGGCTGGGGAAAAAATGGCTGGCAAAAGCAGAGGAGTGGGGAATAATCACGGCTGAAAACCATGGTGGGGAGAAAATATTTTCATCAGATGATGTTGCTATCGGGAAGGTGATGGTGGAAATGGGTCGTGCCGGCATGGGCCCCAAAGACGGTTTCGACCCTGAAGCGCTTCGCCATTACAAAGATCTTCTGCAAAAAACAATCTCGAGCCTTGTCCGTCAGTTTACAGAACAACTCTACGGGAAAACATCCGGGGATGAACTGGCTGAAATAGGTTTCAGCGCTTTGAATCTGATGGGCTTTTATTTCTTTTTTTTATTTCGCAAGCTGGCCCAGGAAGGTGCAAAGACCCAGCTCGCGCAACTGGAAAAAGCGAAGAAGGCCTTATAAATCATTGCATGGAGATGAATTGTTCATCGCCCGCATTGACCAGGTAATATACGCTTTTCAAGTCTATGAAGGAATAAAACAGCCCACTACTAAAGCGGGGGATATTTTTGATGGAACCCGTAAGAAAAAGGAGAACAGAAATGAAAAAAATGTCACAAAGTTTAATGTTCATCGGAATTGTCCTGTTGAGTGTGGTCATGTTGTCCGGGTGTGCCTCAACACCCCAACCCCAAAGTCAACCGGAACAAACACCGGGTCATTACAAGAACGATGAATATCGTTTCACGGTAGAATACCCGGATAACTACGTCCCGCTAGATTTAAAAAAAGACGAGGTGTTCCGTGCCGCTAATCCGAATGGATATAATATCCCAGTATTTTACGTAATTGTTGCTGATGCGCAAGCAGGTGCAGCGCTCGATGCCAATGCGTTTGTCGCAGCGGTTGAAAAGGGCGTTCCCGGATCCAAACGCTTTAAAATTTTGTCGGAAAAAATGGTGACTCTCAACGATGGCACATCCGGGCTGGCGCTCACCTATAAATGGACTTTCTCGGACGGAGCTACCAAACTACAGACAGCATCGATGCAGGTCTTGAAAGACGGCAAGTCGATATCGACCAATGCCACCACCATTCTGGGTGGTGATACCACACCGGATAAGCTTCTGGAGATGGTGTCTTCCATCAAGTTTTTTTAAGGCAAAGTAGATTATGCATCACCGGTTTCCCAACGAAAGGGAACCGGTGATATTTTCAGGGGAGGAATCCGTTGAGGAGGATCGAATCATGAGTACGCCTGTATATCGTCCGTCCATATTTGGTGTTGTCATTTATACCCTTTTGTCATTGCTGCCTTTAACCACTATGGCGGGATCGGATGATACGGTCAAAGTCGGGTTGCGCTACGATCCTTCGACGGCTAACGTTATCGAGATGAGAAACGGCAATGATATCACCGTGGTATCATTAATGCATCAACCATTGCTTGCCCCGCACCCTGTGACCGGTGATCGCATCGGTGTCCTGGCAAAGTCGTTTGAGATCCTGGAAAACGGTAAAAAGATCCGGGTAAAGATGTACCGGGGCGCCAAATTTCATACGGGTGACCCGGTGACTGCTCACGATGTGAAATTTACGTATGAGGCATGTGCCGATCCTAAAAATACCAATATGATAGCCGGCCTCCTGGACGAGATCGAGGAGATCGAAGTCGTTAATGACCATACCCTGATCTTTCATTTCTGGGAGCCCTACGCCCCCTGGGAAGAGCTCATGTGGCTGGGGATTGCTTCGAAAAAGTATTATGAAACAGTGGGGCCTGAGAAGTTTCGTTCCCATCCGGTGGGCAGCGGCTCTCTTAGTTTTGTGGAGCGAAAAATCGGTGAGTATGTTCACCTGGAGGCAGCGGAAGGGTATCCTTCGTATGAGGCCGAAGGCTATCCCTTTGAAAAAATCAGTTACAAAGATATCAAATTTATCACGGTCCCGGATGACGTGACGCGTCTGGCCATGCTGGAAACCGGGGAACTCGATCTGGTGAGCGAGATTATGCCGCATCAGTTGAAACGGCTCAAAAAAAATAAACAAATCCATATCAAGAAGTCTGACCAGGTACCCAGCCTTTTTGGGCTGGCCTACCTGCCGAAAACGGATCCCATCATGGGGGACCGGAATCTGGGGCTGGCAATACGGCACGGTATTAACCGCCAGGAGATCGTGGATAAGATTTTTCTGGGTGAAGGTTATCCGCTTTATCAATTCCTCAACAGGACGGAATTGGGATACGACCCGAATGTCGTTGTCGATTTCAATCCGGAAAAGGCGCGTGGGTTTCTAAAAAAATCAAGTTACAAACCGGGTACACCCCTGATCTTGACCTACACAAGCCTCGTTCCCAACGCCCCCTTGATCGCTGCATTGATACAAAAATATCTCAAGGAGATCGGCATCACCATAAAGCTTCAACAGCTCGAAGAGGGTACCGCTATTGCCTATACGAGAAACAGGGACAAGCGGCTTGGGCATATACGACTTTATGGTTGGCCGGGTAACAGAGACCCCAATATCCGTATACTTTTAACGCTGCTCAGTACCGCCCCTTATGCCGCGGTGACCGATCGTCCCAGGAAGGTGGAACTCGACAACCTGATCATGACACAGGCAAGGGAAATGGATAAAACCAAAAGGGAAGCCACGATAAGAGAGATCTATGCGATTACGGATTATGATGCCATTGGTACTATTTTGTTCGGATTGAACATGATATACGCCATGAACGAGCGTATCGATTATACGTGGACACCCAAGGAAGCCTATTTTCCCAATCTGCACACAATTAAATTGGTAAAATAATAACATCGCTGTGCGATGTTATCGGACGCGATTTCGCCGCTGTTATTTTAAAGTAATGTCACTCCTGTGCAGGCAGGAGTCCAGAAAATCAGAGAAATGGATTCCTGCCTTCGCAGGAATGACAGATGGACTTATTTCATCAGTATAAAAAGCAGCCTGAAAGAAAAAAACCATGCAGGGATATATTCTGAAAAGGATTCTGTTTGCCGCATTCACCATATTTGTGGTGTTGACCGTGGTGTTTTTTGTTTTCCGCCTGGGACCGGCCGATCCGGTGTCGGTGATGCTGCCCCCGGATGCGACACCCAAGGATGCCGAAAATCTAACCAAGAAATTCGGCCTGGATCAGCCCCTGATGACCCAGTATGTGAACTATATCAAGAATGCTGTCCAGGGTGATTTCGGGGCCTCCTTCAGATTCAATGAACCAGCTCTCAAGGTACTCTTCGAACGCTTCCCGGCCACCCTGCAGCTGGGCCTGGTGGCCTTTGTTTTTTCAGTTCTCATCGGTCTTTCCGTGGGGATTTACTCGGCGGTAAAGCCGAATTCCATCGTCGACCGCATCGGCCGGGTGTTTGCCCTGGCCGGGATGTCTCTGCCTTCGTTCTGGGTGGGGGTCATGCTGATTCTTTTTTTTGGTGTAGGGCTTCGGTGGCTCCCCATTGCCGGGAGGGGCACCTTCCTGCACTACATCATGCCCGCCTTCTGCATGAGTCTCTACCCCATTGCGCTCATCACACGCCTGAGCCGATCTTCCATGCTGGATGCGCTTAAGAGCGACTATGTGGTCATGGCCCGCATCAAGGGCGTCCCTGAGTTTTACGTGATTATAACACACGCTTTTAAAAATGCTTCGATACCCGTTTTGACGGTCATCTTCGGAATTTTCGGTGCTCTCCTGGTAGGCAGCGCGGTGGTGGTGGAGTACATCTTTTCATGGCCGGGTATCGGGAGGCTGGTAATGGAATCCTATTTTGCGAGGGATTACCCTGTTGTGCAGGTTTTTGTCATCTTTGTCACCTTCGTGGTGGTCACATTGAACCTGATCGTCGATATTGTATACGCTTATATCGATCCCAGAATTCGTTACCAGTAGCCGATGCCATGATTGCATCGGCTGGGGGAATGCTCCTTTGGCTTTGCTGAACATATTTTCAAAAAAGAAGCGAACAGGCACCAAGCCGCGAGGGAGGATCAGGCCGCCCTACCTGGGTTTTTTCTGCCTGGGACTCTTCTTTCTATCGGTCATATTCGCGGATGTCATTGCACCGTATGATCCTCAGGAAGGAGACCTCTTCAACACAACGATCCCGCCGGTGTGGCAGGAAGAGGGAAGTCTGGCCCACATCCTGGGTACCGACATGCTGGGGAGGGACGTCTTGAGTCGTATTATCCACGGTTCGCGAATGTCGCTCCTGATCAGTGTCGGGTGCATTCTTTTTTACGGGAGCATCGGGGTGACCCTGGGGCTTGTTTCCGGATTTCGGGGGGGGCGAACGGACATGGTCATCATGCGGCTGGCCGATCTCTGGCTATCATTGCCGGCCATCATCGTTCTGTTCATGCTAGCCAGCGTGCATGGTCCCAGCGGCAAGACCATCATCCTCACTTTCGGGATCATGGGCTGGCCCAACTATGCCAGAATCGTGAGAGGGGAGTGCCTGGGTCTGAAGCAGCGGGACTTTGTCAGGCTGGCCAGGGTGGCCGGCTGCAGCAAGCTTCGTATCATGTTCTCCCACATCCTTCCAAACATCGTGAACACGATCATCATCATGGCTACCATCGAAATTGGGTTCATTATCGTGATGACAGCCACCATGAGTTTTCTGGGGCTGGGTACCCAGCCGCCCTCGTGTGACTGGGGCCTGATGCTGGCAGAGGGACGCCAGTATATCACCTATGCCTCGTGGCTGGTGACATTTCCAGGAATTGCCATTGTAATTACCGTTCTGGGATTCAACCTGACCGGGGATTGGTTGAGGGAGGTACTTGACCCCAAACAGAAGCTGCGTTGATGGGATATTCAGGCATGCAGACAAACGGCGACAATCTTCTCGAACTTCAGGACGTAAAGACATCCTTTTTTACAAAACAAGGTGAGGTCAGGGCTGTCGACGGTGTGAGCTTTGCCATCGGGAAAGGGGAAGTTGTCGGTCTGGTGGGGGAATCCGGATGCGGCAAGAGCATCACATCTCTCTCCATCATGCGCCTGGTTCCCCAGCCGGCAGGCAAGATCATATCCGGGCGGATTCTGTTCAAAAACGAAGACCTCATGCAAAAGTCCGAAGACCAGATGCGGCAACTGAGAGGGGACCGGATCTCCATGATCCTGCAGGATCCCATGGTGGCCATGAATCAACTTCTCACCGTTGGGCAACAGCTGGGTGAGCCATTCAGGTTCCATGACAAAGTCAAAGGCTCCCTCAGGAAAATGTGCATCAACCTTCTCAGGAAGGTCAAGGTTCCAGCCCCGGAACGACGTGTGGATGATTACCCGTTTCAATTCTCGGGGGGAATGTCGCAGCGGGCTCTCATCGCCATGGGTATCGCCAACAATCCGGATCTCTTGATTGCAGACGAACCCACCACGGCACTCGATGTTACCATAGCCGCCCAGGTGCTCAAATTGATGAAGGAGATCCAAAAGGATACCCGTTCTTCCATCATCCTCATAACCCACGATCTCGCCACCGTGGCCCAGATCTGCACCCGTGTTCTGGTGATGTATGCAGGCCGGATCGTGGAACAAGCCTCCATCAAAACATTTTATAAAAATCCGGCACACCCCTATTCGAAGGGCTTGATCCATTCTGTTCCCGTGCTCGGTCGGCCTGTTGATCGTCTTTTTTCCATAGACGGACAGCCGCCCAGCCTGTTTGATATGCCGGAAGGGTGTCGGTTTTCGCCCCGCTGCACTCGGGCAGAAAAGAGATGTTTTAAGCACTATCCGCCGGAGACAATGCTGGAAGACAACCACAGCGTTGCTTGCTGGCTCTATGCAGGGGATTAATCCATGTCGACCCATGAAATCATATCTGTAAAAGAGCTGAAGAAATATTTTCCGGTCACAAAGGGAACATTTCTAAGCAAGGTGATCGGACATGTGAAAGCGGTGAGCGATATCAGCTTTACCCTGCGGCAGGGGGAAACCCTCGGTCTGGTGGGTGAGTCGGGGTGTGGGAAATCGACAACGGCCAACCTGCTCCTGGGGCTGGAGACACCCACTGCAGGCCGGATACTGTTCGAGGGGCGCGATATCACCCGCTTAAATAAAAAGGAGCGCTTTGCTTTCCGCAGAAATATCCAGGCGGTGTTTCAGGATCCCTTTCGATCCTTGAACCCCAGGAAGAAGGTCCGGCAGATTATATCCGAACCGCTCGTTGTCCACAAGGTCGGAACCAAACAACAGATTGAAAAAAGGATCCACGAACTCCTCGACCTGGTCGGGTTTGATTCCCACCATGCCTCCCAATACCCGCATGAGTTCAGCGGCGGGCAACGGCAGAGAATCGCCATTGCCAGGGCCCTGGCGCTGGAACCGAAAATGATCGTTCTGGATGAACCCGTGTCGGCTCTGGATGTGTCCATACAGGCACAGATCCTGAACCTGCTCATCGATCTCCAGAAGAAGCTCAACCTGACCTATATCGTCATTTCACATGACCTGGCGGTGGTGGAACATGTCAGCAGCATGATCGGTGTCATGTACCTGGGTTACCTGATGGAGCTTGCCCCAAGCCGGGAGCTCTATCGGAACGCAAAGCATCCTTACACGCGTGCACTCCTGGAGTCCGTGCCGGTTGCAGACCCGGAAAATATCAAGGCGGTCAGCCTGGAAGGAGAGGTGCCCAGCCCGCTGAATCCGCCCACGGGATGCACGTTCCACCCACGCTGCAATGAAGCCAAAGCGATCTGCCGCGAAATCGAACCGAATATGCGGGAGGCGTCACCCGGTCACTTTTTCAGGTGTCATTTGAGCATTTGATATTTAGATTTGCCCTTCGACCTTGCTCAGGGCGGTGAGCCTGTCGAACCGTTTTGTGTTTCGATATTCGGATTTAGAATTTATAACAATATCTAATATACACCAGTAAACCCTTATGGGGTCGAATCAGTATCGGGTCTTCCAGACCCAAATATCTATTTGAGGGGGTATTCATGGATTCTTCAGAAATAGCAGAAACGGCGAATGATGGTGTAAAAATCGTTCGGACAACATCGACATTCGATTGCGGGGGTCGATGCCCAATCAAGCTGCATGTCAAGGACAACAAGATACTGCGCATTGAAGGTGATGACATCGAGAACACGGGCCAACAGCTCAGGACGTGCCTGCGGTGTCGGGCCTATCGTCAATACGTCCACCATCCGGAGAGGCTCATGCACCCGCTCAAAAGGGTAGGGGAA
>Ga0209013_10004939_pt1 | contig 11602 bp, 10 predicted proteins | sample Cruoilmetagenom2_FD_187291 | JGI IMG/M metagenome (GOLD analysis project Ga0209013, IMG submission 187291) | Oil polluted marine microbial communities from Coal Oil Point, Santa Barbara, California, USA - Sample 2 (SPAdes) (version 2) | ecosystem: Environmental > Aquatic > Marine > Oil seeps ...
AGGTTATCAAGTTTGTATTTAAAGGCGTGACGCATGGCCTCAACCACCTGTCCTTTCTGGTGCTCTCCGTCACCCATCAGGCAGAAGACCCGGTTATCCATCCTCTTGGCCTTAAAGGCCTGGGCCATGCCCACCGCCGTGGACAGTCCCTGACCGAGGTTGCCGGTGTCCCACTCCACACCCGGCACAATGGATTCAACGTGGCCCGGAAAACCGGAGCCGGTACGCCGAAATCCTGCCAGGAAATCATCTTCCGTGAAATAACCGTTCTCGGCAAGCACGGAATATACACCGGGAGAGATATGACCAATGGACTCCACCATCCGGTCACGCCCGGCCATACGAGGATTTTGCGGGTCATTTTTCAGCAGGCCATAGGCAACCAGCAGCATATCCAGCGACGACAGGGATCCTCCGGGATGACCCGAGGCGGCCAGACTGGTTGACAGCAGAATACGGCGGGCACAGCGGGTACGCATCTCCTTGAGAGAGGAGATTTCCTGATCAGTCAAATCAGATGCAGCCAAATCAAGCTTCAAGGTCATTTCAGACTCCAGGGTAACAGATAAAAAAGCAAACAGGACGGTGAAACCGCCCCGACTCGATAACAATCTTCACAGGGATAAAAGCGGCTGACACCGCTCTCTTCTGTGTACAAAACCTGTAAATCGTTATAATACAATGGGTCAGAAACACAACAGGAAAAAACAGCCTTCCCGACCGGCGACAACAAGGAAAAAACAATGCAAATAGGACCGGTTACCCTGAATAATCCCTTTATTCTCGCACCCCTTGCCGGCTATACGGACCTGGCCTTCCGCCTGCTCTGCCGGGAAATGGGAGCCGGTTTAGTTGTATCAGAGATGATCAGCTGTCACGGTCTGGTTCACGGTCAGCAAAAAACCCATGCCATGCTGACAACAACAGCAGAGGAGCGCCCCTTTGCCGTCCAGCTCTTCGGCAATGAGCCGGAGATCATGGCCAGGGCGGCAGCCATGATTTCCAGCCAACAAGTGGATATGATCGACATCAACATGGGATGCCCGGTACGCAAGGTGATCAAGAAGGGATCAGGCGCCGCCCTGATGAAGGATTTCAAACGGGCTGAAGAGATCATCCGGGCCGTTATCGACAGCACCGACCTACCGGTGACGGTAAAATTTCGCAGCGGCTGGAACGAGTCAGCCATCAACGCCCCTGAATTCGCAGTCATGACGGAAGAAGCAGGGGCGGCAGCGGTCACTGTCCACGCCCGCACCTGGTCGCAGATGTTCGGAGGCCGGGCAGACCGCACTGTCATTGCCCGGGTAAAGGAAGCGGTTTCCATTCCGGTGATCGGCAACGGAGACATCATGAGCCATGCCGAGGGACTTGCCATGATGACAGAGACCGGCTGCGACGGGGTAATGATAGGCCGCGGTGCTTTGGGCAACCCCTGGGTTTTTCAAGCCGGCGGCCTGCCGGAAACCCTTGTCCGCCGCCTGCCTGTACTGCAGCGCCACATGGAACTGGCAGGCCGGCACCTGGACGCAGAACGTCTGCTCTTCCGCATAAAAAATCATGCATCCCGCTACCTGAGCGGCCTGCCGGGAGCTGCAAAAGCAAGACAACAGATTACCGAATGCAGCACCCTCCAGGATATCAAAGACCTGCTCACCTCCCTTGAGAACCGTCCCTATGCGGTCGGGGAGTGAAGTACGGATGAAATTGCATTACCTCAGATTATATTTTTCACTATCGGAAGTATCATGACTCTACCAAAACTCACCCTTGCCGACCTTGCCCGCTCCGGCCACGTCACCCGCTGGCATTCCGTGCGTACATCGCGGGACCAGACCCTGGCCGAGCATCACTACATGGTGACCCGGATCTCCAACAAGCTGGCCAAAGACATACTCGGACCTGATCTGGATGATTCGGGCCTGCTGAAAATCATGGAGTACGCCTCCCTGCACGATACCCCGGAACTGCTCATGGGCGATCTGCCCAGCCCGCTCAAGCGGCATATCGAACTCATCAGCGGGGAGAATAACCCCATAGAGCTCATTGAACACGAAATTGCACCCTGGCTGACCGAGATGAAAGAGTCGATCCGCCGGACTAACCCTGAATACCTGTTGATAGTCAAGCTGGCCGACATCATGGACGCCCTGGTCTTTATCACCGACGAGGGAATAGGCGCTCACGCCAAAAAGGTCATACAGATCCTCCAGGGGATGCTGGCCGAGAAGCTCAGACAGGCTGAAAAAGACTTCCCGAAATACAGCTGGCAACATGCCGTGCAACTGCTCAATGAACTGCTGCAAAATGGCGACAAAACAAAAATGGCGTTTGAACGGGGTGTGGTGTAGAGTAACAATATTCCGCGGTAGGAATGCCGGTACCCCGGCACCTCCCGCACTGTCCAGGACATGCGGTATTACCGCATCCGGTTCCTCGGCTGGACTCGCTTTCGAAGAAAACAGAGTCAGGTCTCCGTTTGACTATTAAGTTGTTTAAGTTTAAGTTGGGGTCGGACCGAGCTATCACACTGATAATTCAATATTTAGATCCCAAAAATGGCTGTTTTTCGGCCTTAGAGGCCCCATTTCACCCTCAAAAAGGCTGCTGTAAGGGGCCTGAGCCTCTTGCAAGGTGCACCCCTCGTCTTCCACTACCACCGAACGGCCGGCCGCTCGTGCCCCAAGCTGCTGTTGAATCTTCTCCACAAACTCTTCGCTGCCCACAGCGATGGATTCACTCCATAACTCCTTTCTTCTCAAACCATCTGCCCGGAGTTGTTCTTCAACCCAGTGGTGATGTTCCTCGAGAAAACGCTCTTCACTGGCAACAGCAAAAAGACCAAGCAGGGCCGATCTATCTATCACCGTACAGCGGCTGAGCGGTCTCTGGATTTCGTTGAATCCGCTCAATCCATATTCCGATGGGTGTTTCACCACACCCGCCCGCACCATATTCAGATCGATATAAACAAGACACTTTGCCAGGTGTTTATCCGTCTCCACGGCAGTGGCATGGTAGCGGTCTTCCCAGAAGGCACCTTTTCGTTTTTTGCGCTGGTTGTACTCCTGCCCGGTCCGGCCGGCGATGAGCTGCATGCTTTGAGGAATCACATCCTGCTTGGTATCCACCACCAGCAAATGAACGTGGTTAGAGGTCACAATATAGTTGAGCACACAGAGGCCGTATCGCTTTTTGGCTTCATAGAGCCAATGGCGCCAGCGTTTCCGGTCCCGCTCAAACTTGAGCAGGAACTCCTGCTTGTGGCAGCGGTGGGTGATGTGCCAGACGCAGCCGGGGATATGGTATCGGTTTGCTCGGGGCATAAAATACGCTATCCTTGTGCTTTTTCCTTAGAGGTCTCTTTTTAGGGGTGAAATGGGGCCTCTAAGGACTGAAAATGGGTGCTTTTAGAGTCTTTTTCACATAGTTACAAACTGTTAGCTAGGTCCAACCCCATTGTCTCATTGTGGCCATTGTGGCATTGTGTGAACCATTGTGTTGACCATTGTGTGTGACAGATGCATATGGCACATTGTTACCAGGCTTTCATCTTTGGTCAGGCGAAAATCTTCCTCAACAGCCCAGCGGTCAATACTTGCCCGGACAATTTCATCAGCTGACCATTCGGTAATGTCGGTGATAATAATATTCTACACATCATGGAAGGCGACCAGTGTCTCTTTGTCACGGCTGGCTATCTGCTGAGCCACCTTGGCCGGAACCACCTCGTAGCTGCTGCCGAGTTTGACGATTGCCAGTTGACCACGGCTGAGCTGATCTGCCATTTCTTCAGCGACATAGATCCTGTTTATCTTGTTCTGCTCGGTAAAATAGTATGGCTCACCACGATCATCCAGTTTCAGTCGATTCTTTTCAATGAGCTGTTTTACCTGTGCCCTGTGCTCACGTTGTCGGTTTTCCTCAATGCGCTGTAGATTGAGTTCCCGATTACGTTTTGCCTGGGCTGCCTGTTCATCCCGAGCCTTGTTGCTTATCTCTGCTGATTTATCGCCCTTGTTTCCCTTGTTCTTCTTGCGGCTGAGGTATTTTTCGTGGTTGGCCTTTTTTGCCTGTTTTTTGCTGACCAGACCGGCCTTGAGCAGCTGGTCCTGAAACGGGTTTCCCATTTATTTTCCTCTTGAAATCATTTAGTTTTTGATAAGTTGATGATAAATAGTCAGCTTGCATATTTTTTGATATATTTGCAACAGTTGGCATTACAAAAATAATGTTTTGTAAAGAACCAAGCCTACAATCGCTCAGAGGACTGAGCTCCTACTATAAGTAGGTTGTTTTTATGCATATAATGGCTAGATATATTTCAAAAAAAATATCTAGCCAGGGCTACTATGCCCATTCCCGTTGCCACTGTGCCGAAAAAGCTCTTGAAGCGCCAGGCCACTAAAAATGTTGGAATTGCTGACAGCAGAAATAAATTATCCATTTCCAGGGTAAGTTCACCTTCACGGCAGAGCAGTCCTGGAGCCAGCAGAGCAGCCAGGACCGTCGCCGGAACAAAACTTAACCACTGGGCAATCCAGGGTGACAGCCTGCGATCGGAAAGCAGGAACATGGGCAGCAGGCGCGGCAGGTAAGTGACCGCCCCCATGCCGCAGATTGTCAAGAAGACGAGTTTTTCATCCATTGTTCCACTCCAACACCAACGGTGGATGCTGCCATCGTTGCAATAATGACATGGGATTGATTGAAACCGAGTACATAGAGTGCTACTGAAAGCCCGGCGGACAACACCGCCATCATTAGATATACAGGTTTTACGACCTGCGGCACCAAAAGCGCAATAAACATGGCAGGAAGAGCAAAATCCAGGCCGACCGGCCGCACGTCGGCAATCTGTCCCCCTGCTAAAAATCCGATCATACTGCCAATGACCCATGAAGACTGGGCGGTAATATTTACTGCAAAGGTTTCGATTTTCGGAGGCCTCCTTTTGGCCATCCGCATTGAGTGCAGGGCAAAAGTCTCATCTGTTAACTCATAACCAAACAGGGCAATCTGCCATTTTCGCCAGCCTTTCAGTTTCGGTGCCAAGGCCGCAGACATCAGAAGGTGACGGAGATTCACAACGAACGTGGTGAATATCAAGGTAAACGGCGAGGCAGCAGCACCAAAAAGTCCGGCCCCAATCAACTGCGCACTTCCCGCAAACACGATTACGGACATGGCAATGGTATTGAACAGCCCTAACCCGCTTTTCTGCGCCAATACGCCATAGGCAAAACCTACAGGGATATATCCAAGCACGATAGGCAGGGCCTGGCGTATACCATACCAGATGCCTGACTTCTTTTTTTGCCGGGTTGTTTTTTGCTGGTTCATGTTTGATTTGTTTTTATGTCGTAGCGCTGCTCTGTGATGGTACGGTAATTTAAGTTTCAATTGTCACAGGAGGCGTTACCAGCGTGTTACGGTATCAGCGGGTTACCGTCGTGAGTAAAAAAAACAATCTAACTGATTAACAGGGTTTGGAAAAACGATTTTTCTTTTATTCTCTACCGAATAAACCAAACTGAGGATCCGCTTGATTCCTGTGACCGCAAATACGCCATAGTTATTCGCGGCGAGACGCCGCTCCTACAAGTATAATGGTAGGAACAGCGCCTTGCAGCGAAAAGGTTGCTGCAATAGGAGGCCTGATTGACCTGGACGGATAGCCGGTTAAACCAAATTACCTTGCAGTGGTTAGGATGGCATGCTAAAAACTCCATTTTTTCAAGAGAAAACACGTTGTTTGAAATCTTACAAAGCTACGTTTCCAACGGTTGTTCGTCCGGTAAGCCCCTGACTTTGCTCAACTGACCTAACCGTTTTCTTTATTACGAGACTACTATGATTCACCTGACCAATATCAGCAAGCAGCATGGCAACCAGATTCTTTTTACCAATGCCAGCCTGCAGATCCTGCCCGGTGTCCGTACCGGCCTGGTCGGCCCCAATGGTGCCGGTAAGAGTACCATCTTTCGTTTGATTACCGGCGAGGAGGAGGCGGATCGCGGCGAGATCTCCTGTTCTAAAAAAACAGTGATCGGCTATTTTTCCCAGGAGGTTGGCGAGATGGCCGGCCGCTCTGCCCTTGAAGAAACCATGTCCGCTGTGGCGAAAGTTATAACCCTGGCCCGGGAGATCAAGGAGATGGAGGCAGCCATGGCCCAGCCCATGGCTGATGAAGAACTGGCCTCCCTGCTGGAACGGTACGGAGATGCCCAGGAAGAGTTCGAACACCGGGGCGGTTATGATCTGGAAACCCGGGCCAAATCCGTGCTGACCGGACTTGGCATCGGACCTGATGACTTTAACCGGCCGGTGGATTCATTCAGCGGCGGCTGGAAGATGCGCATTGCTTTGGCCAAAATCCTTACCATCAACCCCGATGTTCTGCTGCTGGACGAACCCACCAACCATCTGGACATCGAGTCCATTCTCTGGCTTGAGGAATGGCTCAAGAATGAATTCAAGGGTGCGGTACTCATGACCAGCCATGACCGGACCTTCATGAACTCCATTGTCAGCCGCATCATCGAGGTGTCCAATAAAACAGTGACCACCTATGGCGGCAACTACGATTTCTACCTGCGTGAGCGTGAGATTCGCAGGGAGCAGCTAGTAGCCAGCCACCGTCGTCAGCAGGAAATGCTGGCCAAAGAGGAAGATTTTATCGCCCGCTTTGCCGCCCGCGTTTCCCATGCTGCCCAGGTGCAGTCGCGAATCAAAAAACTGGAAAAGATCGAGCGTATCGAGTTGCCCCCGGAGCAGAGGGTCATGCGATTCGAATTTGCCGAACCACCCCGCAGTGGTGACGATGTAGTGGCCATGGACGGACTAGGCAAGAGCTGGATCCTTGAGGATGAAACTGAAAAAAAGGTGTTCAGCGGGGTTTCCGGCATGATCCGACGCCGGGAAAAAATCGCGGTGGTCGGGGTGAACGGAGCCGGTAAATCCACCTTTCTTAAGGTCCTTGCCGGCAAGACCGAACCGACCAGCGGTAGTGTCACCCTGGGGGCCAACGTGTCAGTGGGTTATTTCAGCCAGCACTCCATGGACATCCTGGATGGCAACAGGACGGTATTCGAAACGGTGCAGGAGGCGATGCCGCAGGCTCATTTCGGTATGATCCGCAACCTGTGTGCCGCCTTTCTCTTCCAGGGCGATGACGCGGACAAGCGAATCTTCCAGCTTTCAGGCGGAGAAAAAAGCCGCGTCGTTTTGGCCACCTTGCTGGCACGGCCCCTCAACTTCCTGATTATGGATGAACCCACCAACCATCTGGACATGCAATCCCGGGAAATTCTGCTGGAGGCACTCAAGAAATTCACCGGCACTGTAATCCTGGTGAGCCATGACCGCCATTTCCTGCGCTCCCTGGTGGACCATGTCATGGAAATCGATCACGGCCAAATGCACCTGTATGGTGGCAACTACGATTATTACCTGGAAAAGTCGGCATAAGGGGTAAAAGACGGTGACATTAATATCCAGCCAAAGGCCAGTCCAATAAAGGGCTGGGCCAGGTTGAACACCGAGTAGCCGCCAAGTACCAGCCCCTTATGATTCCACTCCTTATCAGCCATCCTGCCGGAAAAAAGCTTTAACAGGGGCTGGCCGTTGCCTCGGCCACACCTTCCACCAGACCAAGAACTATGACAGTACGCGGCAGGAAGGCGGTCTTCACTGTGGGGTTTCTCCCCTACCCTCGATCAAAAGGATCGGTTGCTGACCAGACTGTTTAAGGAGGGGCTCTGCTCCGGCCAGCTCAGGAAGCAGAGACGCAGGTGAAAGCGCAGCTTCGGTTCTGGGTAGATGTATCAAGTTCATGTACTGGTAAACAGCCATCCTGCTGAGGGCACCGACCCAGAGTGGATCGGAATTATCGAGGATTACATCAGCGGACCAGAACCGCAGGGCCACAAATTTTCTCTTTTCTCCCGGCAGGGTATGAATCAACAGCAGAGCTTCATGGCGACCGTCATGGACCTGGGGCAGAACAGGAAGATCTTGCACGCCCGGGTCTGCCATCAGCCAGCGCAGGCTTGATACCGGGGTCAAGGCAACAGGCCCTTGCCAGCCTGATTGCTGCAGCAGTGAACGCAGTTGCGAAAGTTTACCGGCATACTGCAGATTGAGCACCTGCTCTTCTTCCCCTTCCATATCAAGGCGATAGGCGGGCAACTGCTGCCAGCCGTTATCACGCCAGGCAGCGACCTTCATCTGCACTGTTTTATGCTGCTGCTGATAACGAATTTGGTTGGCTGCAAAGCCCGTTGCCCAATGAACAAGGGTGGCCAGAACAAACACTGCCAGAGAAAACCGAAATAAGCCTTGACTGGTACAGGGACGTTTCCTGTGCAGATATCCTATGGTCATGATGATCAGCCAGGCCGTCCCCAGACTGAAGCCACCGGCGACATCTGAAAGCCAGTGAGCGCCGAGATAAAGCCTGGAATAGCCGATATTAAGGATAAAAAACAGAGCAAGAGCGCTGGGCAGCCAACGTCTTTTCGCAATCAGTTCCCGACTGCAGAGCAAGGCAAGAAAACCGAAGATAACCAAAGACATCGTTGCATGGCTGGAGGGAAAGGCCCAGTGGACAGCGCCGCCATATATATCTATTGGTCTTGGAATCCGGGTGACTTCTTTGACGATGGTAACCAGCAGAAAGCCGCCAATGGTCGTTCCGGTAAGAAACAGGGCACTGTACCAATCTTTTTTCCAGAGTAGCCAGCAAAGCGCGGCAAGGGAAAGGGGTACAGTGACCGCAGCGTCTCCCAGCATGGTCAGGCCGACCATTATCGTATCGCCCCAAGGTGTTCGGAGGCCCTGGAGGAGATAATACAGAGACTTACCAGACTGAACTAGAGGGTCACCGGTTACCACGTCTTCCGTTATACCGAGAAAGAGCCAGCTTGCCCCGATAAAGAAGAAGATTAACACAATAAACGGCCGCAGCAGCGAGGCATCTTTATCAAAAAAACCACCCAGCCATCGCTGCAGGTATGCGGAGTCACTGATAATGGAGGCCAGCTTCTTTTCCCATTGCGGAGCATTGGTAAGAACAAGGATAAATCCTTTGCGAAAAATAGCGAAGACCAGCCAGGTCAACAGCATCAGAAAAACCAGCAGGATGGCCAGTCGTCCTGCAACCTCACCGGCAAGGGACAGGGATGCACCAAAGGCCATGCCCGGCAGCAGGTAAGCTGGTGCCCAGCAAAGGGCGGAAAAAATATTGTAGGCGGTGAAACGGGTTTGCCCCATACCCAGCATACCGGCGATTATGGGAATAACCGGACGGATCGGGCCAACGAACCGACCAAAGAAAACCGACTTGCCGCCATGTTGATGGAAAAATACTTCTCCCCTGGCAAGCATATCCGGATAACGGGCAAAAAGGGAAAATGAACGGATGCGCCCTTTGAAATGATGCCCCAGCCAAAAACTGAGCCCATCGGCGAGAATGGCGCCACAAACCGCCCATCCCATGGTCGGCCAGAAGGAAAGTGCACCGGTAGCTATCAGGGCGCCGGTGGTCAGCATCAATGCAGCTCCGGGTATGATCAAACCGACAAAGGCCAGTGATTCGGCAAAGGAAGAGATGAAAATTGCCAACCCTGCCAGATTCGGGTGGCTGGTGATCCAGGATGTCAGGTTGACAAGAAGATCGTACATCAGTTCAGCCTGACGTGTTGGACTGCTTTTCTGCCGAGCTCTGCTTGCGTTGATAGAGATATTCGAGCAGACCGTCCACAATCAACGCCAGGAGAAAAAATCAGAAAAGGACATATTTGACGTAAATCCGTAGCATGGTTTTGACATATAAGCCGGCAATGGATGTATATTGCCGGCACCAAGTCCGGTAAATTCGAAAAAAAAGGCTGATTCATTTGAGCAAGTCCGACCGACTGAAAAGCTCCATGTTCATTGTATTCTCCATTTTTGTCAACTTCTTGTCATGAACGGATATCGTAAGTTCGAAATCAGGCACACTTTACCACACGAACATTTCCTGTGCTGATGAATGAATATAATCAGGACACATGAAGGAAGGATGAAGATTACTTCGCTATCGTGATTTATTTTATTATCCAGCAGGGTTTGCCTCCAGTCATAAACTCCTCCAGATAACAGTACAATGGTTTGCGCGAGATGCGCTTCATTGTTTCTTCACAATTAAACCTTATGATATCGAATGGACCGGCTGGTAAAGAACCTGCTCGACCTTTCCACCCTTGAACTAAACAATTCCTTTACCTCTTCCGCCGTTGACCTGACAGCGCTTGTTATCTCTGTACTGCAGGAATTTGATGAGATTATCGAGGCCGCTGCCATACGACTAACTGTTAATGTACAAAAAGGTGTCCACCTGCAGGCGGACGAAGAAAAACTCAGACGGGTAATGATCAACCTGATTGACAATGCGATCAAGTATAATTTCAAGGAAAACGGTGAAATTCACTGCTTTCTTGAATCGAAAAATGATAGGTTGCGTCTCGAAGTCTACAATAGCGGCCTGGGTATTCCTGCTGAAGAACTCAAGCTGGTCTTCAACCAATTTTACCGGGTTGAAAAATCACGGGCATCGTCCATGGGTGGCTCCGACCTGGGTCTGACTATTGTCAAACGGATCGTGGAACTCCATCACGGCACCATTGAGATCGACAGTGAACACGGTAGCTGGGTACGAGTTTGCATCTTTTTACCGGTATAGCCATTCATAATACCTGATGTGATCCGCGTTACAGGCTAACATCGCATACCTGTTCGAAAGATCTTCCGTACCCCCTCATTCAAAGCAACAGCGCTTTTTTCCAGTTGTCTTTCTCCTTGACATTCGCTTTGAATTACAATAAACAATTGAAGTGTTACAAAAATTAAAAAAGTATTACTCTCTTTATGCATATTTCCGAAGGAATCCTTTCAGCACCGGTCCTGATCAGTGGCGGCGTCATTGCTGCCGCAGGTACAATTATTGGTCTGAAAAAAATAGATTATGAACAGATTATGCCCACAGCCCTGCTCTCATCCGCTTTTTTTGTGGCAAGTCTTATCCATGTCCCCCTGGGACCGGGTTCCGTTCACCTGGTATTGAACGGGTTGCTTGGTATTATTCTTGGCTGGGCCGCCTTCCCTGCCATCCTTATCGCACTGTTCCTGCAGGCGATTTTTTTTCAATTCGGTGGACTGGTGGTGCTTGGCGTTAATACAGTTACCATGGCCGTTCCAGCCTTGGTCTGTTATTATCTGGCCCGGCCCTGGCTTAAAAAATCGAAGACAAGACCCGTTGCCGCCTTTGTTGCGGGCGGGCTGGGAATTTTTCTATCCTCGCTGCTTATGGCACTGGCCCTGGCCCTGGCTGATTCCGGTTTTCTGGCCACGGCCAAGGTTATCATTGTCGCCAATGTGCCTATCATGCTCATTGAAGGATTTATCACCATGTTTACGGTCGCCTTTCTTGTCAGGGTACAGCCGGAAATCCTCCGTCTGGACCAGCCATGATGAGCCCCTTATCCCGTATCACTGCCCTACTGTTTGTTTTATCTCTTTCAGTCCTGCTGCCGCTGACAGCAAACGCGCATAAGCTGCGTAT
>Ga0209013_10004940_pt1 | contig 11602 bp, 12 predicted proteins | sample Cruoilmetagenom2_FD_187291 | JGI IMG/M metagenome (GOLD analysis project Ga0209013, IMG submission 187291) | Oil polluted marine microbial communities from Coal Oil Point, Santa Barbara, California, USA - Sample 2 (SPAdes) (version 2) | ecosystem: Environmental > Aquatic > Marine > Oil seeps ...
GTCATCGATACGGTCATTATGGGTTATGAGCAACTCTGGACGGTGAAGCAGGAACGCGACCGCATTTATTCGCTGGCCGAGATGAGCGAAGAAGATGGCATGAAGGTCGCCGAGCTTGAAGTGGAGTTTGCAGAACTGGATGGTTACAGCGCCGAGGCGCGCGCCGGTGAATTGCTGCTTGGCCTGGAAATCCCGGAATCCCAGCATTTCGGACCCATGTCCGAGGTTGCACCCGGCTGGAAGTTACGTGTATTGCTGGCCCAGGCCCTGTTTGCCGATCCCGATATTCTGTTACTCGATGAGCCCACCAATAACCTGGATATCAACACCATCCGCTGGTTGGAAGAAGTGCTCAACGAACGCAACAGCACCATGATCATCATCTCGCATGACCGCCACTTCTTAAACAGCATCTGCACCCATATGGCAGACCTGGATTATGGTGAGTTGCGCATTTATCCGGGCAATTATGATGAATACATGACCGCATCGACCCAAGTGCGTGAGCGTTTATTGTCCGACAACGCTAAAAAGAAGGCACAGATCACCGAATTACAGGTTTTTGTGAGTCGCTTTAGCGCCAATGCATCAAAAGCGAAGCAGGCAACCTCGCGTGCACGCCAGATTGACAAGATCAAGCTGGACGAGGTGAAACCCTCCAGTCGGATAAGCCCTTACCTGCGATTTGATCAGGACAAAAAACTCTATCGCCAGGCACTTGAAGTTGAAAGTTTAGCCAGGGGATATGGTGAAGGGCCGGTGTTCAGTGATCTTGACCTACAGATAGAAGTAGGCGAGCGGGTGGCTATCATCGGTGCCAGCGGCATTGGCAAAACCACGTTGTTGCGTACCTTGACGGGTGATCTGGAAGCCGACAGCGGTAGCCGGCGCTGGTCAGAAAATTCCAATATCGGTTATTACGCCCAGGACCATTCCGCTGATTTCGAGGAGGAGATCGATCTGTACTCCTGGATGGCGCAATGGGGGCAGGAGAATGATGACGAACAGGTGATTCGCGGTACGTTGGGGCGTTTATTGTTCTCTCAGCACGAAATTAACAAGTCGGTCAAAGTGATCTCAGGTGGAGAGCAGGGCCGCATGCTGTTTGGCAAGCTGATGTTGCAAAGACCCAATATCATGCTGATGGATGAGCCAACCAACCACCTGGATATGGAATCTATCGAAGCGCTGAACCTGGCCTTGGAGAATTACCCCGGCACGCTGTTTTTTGTCAGCCATGACCGTGAGTTCATTTCATCATTAGCAACCCGTGTCATCGACATGACCGCCGATGGCGTGGTCAATTTCAAAGGTAGCTACGATGAGTACTTACGTAGCCAGGGTATCGAAGGAGTTAACCTGCAGCGTGCTGTAGGTTAACAGGCTTAATAAAAGTAGCCTGGCTGTAATAAGCGATGGATATACTTGCTCTCAATCGCTGGGCTCAGCTCCGTTGGCCTGACTTTTCGGTAAGAACGGTTCGATTAATTCCCGTGCATTAATACGCGCACCAATCCGCGAGCACAACATGAAGGAACCGACCAGTTTGCGGTGCAGAAATATAGTTTCGGGCGGTGGGGTACGATACTCACTCATGTCATTTAACATCATTTCAAGACCGGCATCCCGGCCGCGGGCAAACACGTCAGAATTTCCAAAGTCATACACGCCACCAATGATCATAGGTTCTGAAATCAAGCGGATCATATCCAGAATGCGTCCTGCATAATCATCGGTGTTCTGTGGGTCAAGATACCCCATTTGTTCAGCCAGGCGACGCAAGGCGATGTCGTCCCCGTCGATCATGGCACGGGAAATTTGCGCGTAACGATAGGTGAATTCCTCTTCGAAACTCACCGTGGAACCAAAGTCCAGCAAGACGATACGATCTGCTTCTGGTTGGTAAAGGTAGTTGCCAAAATTGGGGTCTGATTGCATGGTGTGGAACTCAAATAGTTCGCGAAACATCAGGTGCACTAGCAGGCTGCCTACACTGTCTCTTAATTCCTGACTTACCCCGTCCTCGCCGAGCGACTCCAATGGCATACCGTCCACATAATCCATGGCGAGTACGCGTTTTGTGGTCATGTCATCATGCACCTTTGGAACAACAAATCGCGGTTCATCCTCCACCAGTTTTCGATAGTCCCTGAGGTATTGAGCTTCGACGATATAGTCTGCCTCCTGGTGAAGCTGTCGCTTGGTCTCTTTGATAATTCCGGTAATATCTATTTCAACCGGTAACAGGTTTACAAGACGCATGAGCATCGCCATGTTATCGACATCACTGTTGATGCTTTTGGCGACACCCGGATACTGGATTTTGAGCGCCAGGTCACGTCCATCTTCGGTAAATACGCGGTGTACCTGTCCGATTGAGGCTGCAGCGACGGGCTCGTAATTAAAATCAATAAAGCGCTGCTCCCAGCCCTTGCCATACTCGCGCCCCATCACTCGGCGGATCTGGGTGAGTGGCATGGTATCGGCAGAGTCACGCAAAATGGCCAGTGCATCGGCAAATTCCCTGGGTAGAAAATCTGCACTTTCCATGGACAGTATCTGTCCCATTTTCATGGCGGCACCACGCATGCCAGCCAGGCGGCCAGCAAGCTTTTTGGCGTTGGTCGCAGTCAGGAATACGTTGTAAGCATCTTCAGGCTTTGATTTTGAGTGCCGGCGCAGACTCTCTGCAGCACCGCCGATCGCCAACTCACCCGCAGTGATGCCCAGCCTGGCCAGTCGACCCAGACGGGTCGTAGGTACACGTGATTTTTTCTTGTTCACAGGGTTAAGGGGTCAGAAGGGGTCCGATTCAAATACTACACGCATGAAGGAGTATAGGCAGCGTTAAAGCTATATTGCCAGTTTTTGAATTTCTGGCTTTTTGGCTTTTTGGCAATATCTTCAAATTGCCCTTCATGGCTGTCCGCGTTTTTTTCGTTCGTGTTTTTTTGGATCTCACCATGGCTACTTTGGAAACATGAGCACGAACTGCGCTCTGATTTGCCAGCGGGAAGCATTATCGGGCCGCGCAACATTGTAGTAAGAGGCCAGTTGCAGGTTTACTGGCTGCTTTCCGAGCTTCATGACCTGGCCAATTCCCAGGCCCAGTGGAATCGTCCATTTTTGCCCGCTTTCAGCCTCCCAGTTTGCGGTTATGATGGGAGAGAAGCTCAGGTAGCGGCCGGGTTTGTTGGGGAAGTTGTAGTTGATGAAAGGCTGGATCAACATCTGGTTCACATCACTGCGTCCGCTGTCCTCGGAAATCGACCAGACATTATTGATCAACGCTCCGGTAACCCAGGGACCATTCATTTTCAGGGCAACGGCACTCGGGCCAATGCTCCAGGCCCCTTGCCCGAGACGGTCGTCACTGGCTGTGTCCATTACCAGAATGGGACCGGCACCCCATATCCATCCGCTGGATGTCGGTTTTTTGGGCGAAAAGAACGCGGAGAAATTGATATCGCCGATGCCGTTTGTGCGTCCCTGACCGGGTGTAAACGCGGGTTGCGAAATTACCGGCACTATTGTGCGTGTAATCAGGTTCCAGTTATCGTTCAGCGTGAAGGGATATACCGGTTGAATGTTCAGTATTTCCTGGTCTTTTTCCAGGGGTCCGGTATCGAAATTCACGTTTAACTGGAACGGCAGGCTGACCATGCTGGCAATCGGGTTCTGTGCCTTGCGCGCAAGTTCCGCAGCTTCAGACTCGGTCTCGTCAGACTGGGCCAGAGCAGTATGGCTCCACGCCAGTAGAATGGTTGAAATCAAAAGGAGGCAATTTCGTTTCATGACAGAGAATCCTCTTCGGTGCTGAATGTGCAATTAATAGATGTGCGGTAAAAATTGATGCCGATAATCAGAACTTTATTCTCTCATCAATAACACCTTATTTAAACTCCGTAATTCATTGCTTGATCAGTGCCCGGGGTCATACGCTGTGTGCGTAACCCCCGAGTAATTTCTTCAGGTCTTCCACCAGTCTGCGTACAGCTCCCGTCAACAAAACAAAATCGGCATCCAGCCGTGCCATCGGATCTTCATCATCAAAGTTGTCGACGGCTTCACCCTCGATAAACTTGATCTTGCTGAAAATGCCATCTTCATTGATGACGCAGCTCATCACCTCGTCGAAACCAAGACCCAAATGAGTCAGTTTCATGCCTTCAACAACGTGTTGGCGAATGGAGTGGTCTGTCAGTTCAAAATCCCGCCAGGTGACCACGGACTTGCTGTCCGATGTGTCCTGCATGCGACACTCGCGTCCAATTGAGAAGCCCAGCGGTGATTCACCCATAAATATGCGATGCATCAGGTCGGCTGGCAGGATGTTGAACGTCAGTGGTGTGCAGTGAAATTGATCAAAACAGGGCCGTAACTGATCGAGGAACCATTCGGCCTTGGTTTCAGTACCGGCATCGATGACCAGCAGCGATTCCGATTGGATAAAGCAGGCACGGTTACGTTCCGATTTCACCAGTGATTTTGGTAAAAGTTTGTCCCGTGTTTCTTCCCTGAGACGTCGCAGTTCACTGCGTGTGGGTTCCTGTTCCATACGTGAAGTAAATTCAACCACCCGTTCTTCAAGCGCTTCCTTGATCGCAGCAGCCGGTAATACCCGGCTTTGGGTACGAAGTTGCAACAGGTCTGCACCGTTAAGACGCCGGCATAAAGGGTCGTCTTCGTTGTTGCCCAACGCTTCCCAGCCGGCGCTTTTCTCCGAGAAGGAACCGCAAGGTGAAAAAGCATTTTCGGACAACAGTTCCGACAGGGCCTCCTCACTTTCCGGCCAGGGGCTGGTGACACGATAAAAACGTAAATTTCGAAACATTGATGCAATCCTGAGCGGGTGGTGGCCGGGGATTATAGACCAGAATGGAGTGTGGTTTCAGGGTATACTGAAAGGACTTTTTATAACCCAAGCAAAGAGGAAGAATATGGCTACCTATGAATGTAAAGTTTGCGGTATGAGCGTCAATGCAACCTGTGGTAAATGTGATGCACCACTGGAAAACAAGATGCTGAAAATAGATGAAAATACCGAAGTTCAGGTTTCTGAATGCCCCAATGGGCATGGCAAGATCAAATCACCACTTTGCTGTGGTCAGGATATGACCTGCTCGCTTTAACGACCTTTCGGCAACGTTTTCGAGTCAGGGTTTTTGAGTCCGGGTTTTCGGGCGCGGCGCAGCTCCATCGGATGTACCACGCGCCGTAGCTTGTCAAATATATGAACAAACGCCATCCAGGGGTGGCGGCGGGGCATACGTGGTCCGGCATAGCGCATCACCTGGCGAACCTGTTCGCGTTGCTGTTGTTTATAGCAATGGATGGGACACTTGGCGCAGGTCGGTTTTTCCTGGCCGTAGGGGCATTTGGCCAGACGTCTTTCCGCGTAACTCATTAAGTCTGTACAGGACTCGCACAAATCACCACGGCTCTGGCCGTGGTGGTCCTCACAATAGATGGCGGTCATGCACACCAGGGTCTGGTGCTCGCGTTTAAGTCTGCCGGTCAATGCTTCCATGCACCGACTTTAACACGCCCCCGCTATCATCTACGTGATCAGGGTCAGAACGAAAAGGTTTTACTCAATGTAAAGTTGATATTGGTGTCGGATTCGCCGCCAAGCAGCTCGTCGTTACTGTGGACAAGTGTGATTCCATAATCCAGCAAGTCCTTGCCGTCCACACTTAGTGTGTTGCCATAACCAGCTTCGTAATACATTCCATCGAAATCATCTTCGAAGAACCCTACTGTGCCGTAGAATCCGATGTGCTCGGCAGTGAATGAATAAAACTGGTAGTGCAGTTCCGGTCGGTCAAAATTGTCATAATTGCCGGCGGCCATATTGAAAGACAGCCATTTCCAGCTGATACCCATGTTTGCCTCCAGGTACGTGTCATCGAAGAGACTGGTGTAGGTGTAATAGGTAGCGCCAATCGAGAAACCAAAATCTCCAAGACCAAAACTGTAACCACCGTAATAGTCGATCTCGAGGCCATCGCCAACATCCGCACCCCAGACACCCAGGTTAAATCCGGCTGCCTCAACATCTGCCCCGGCAAAAGCGGAAGATGATTCTTGCGGAATACCCCGATAAATGTACTCGCTGTTGTAACCAATATTGGCAGAAAAATCCTGTGCCGCCGCATTTTGATGATGTAGTGCAGCCAATAAAATAACTCCAATGATTTTTTTCAACATAAACTCCTCTCCGGGTGTAAACAAAACTGGGCAGGCTTGTTTTTGAAATACCTGCCATGGTTTATTCATTGCAAGAATCACGCCATGGGAAAATATGTATGATTTACAGTTACCTATGTAATTTTTGTCTAAATGTGACTTGGTCTGTGCATCATCAGGATGCATGAATGCACCGGGATGCCACATGCCATGCGTTCAAGATGTGCTGTCCGGTAATCCAGATGTTCATTTACAACCCGGAGCGGAAGGGAACAGAGTCTGCTGAGCGGTAAATTTTAAGATCGGGTCGAAAATTACCCAGGTAAGTGCTAGTTTTAAACAGACGCGCTTAAAAAACACGGGGCAAAAGAATGAAATTATATTACTCACCGGGTGCCTGTTCATTGGCACCGATGATTCTTGCAGAATGGCTATTTATAAAGTTTGATATACAAAAAGTAGATCTTCGAAATCCCGATCCTTATTTCCTGAAAATCAATCCCCTGGGTTCAGTTCCGCTGCTGCAAATGAACAACGGGGACTACAAGAACCAGGTGGATGCCATCCTGCAATATTTTTGCGCGTTGAATCCGGAGGGCAAATTGGTGGGTAATGATATCTTCGAATGGTTCGAACTGGATCGGTGGGTTGCGTTTTTGACTGGTGATTTTCACCCGGCCTTCTATCCCTGGTTTTGTCCTGGATGTTTTACAACCGCAGAAGATGATGATTCCATCGCAGCTGTAAAAGCGGCGGCAGTCAAGCGCATTAACCGCGTAGCGATGGTTCTTGAGGGCCAGGTTGGTACAACACACCATATCGTGTTTGACCGACGCACTTTGCTGGATGCTTATGCATATTCCATGGTTCGTTGGATCAAACAACTGGACGGTGGTCTTGAACCTTATCCAAACCTACAACGGTTCATGGATCACATGTCAAAAGACTACGGTGTGCAGCAGGCGTTGATCCGGGAGGGCGCGTGATTGCTTTAACTCTTTGCCAGCATCCACTTGCGCAAGCGATTGGAATCGCCGAAAGGCGTGAGTTTGCCAAATGAGTTCAGCAATACGATGGACACATCCTCACCCTCGATATTGGCCTGCATCACCAGGCAGCGCCCGGCTTCGTTGATATAACCGGTCTTGCTCAGGGCGATATCCCAGGTATTATTTTTCAACAGGCGGTTGGTATTACCGTAAACCAACGGGCCGCGCCTTGCGTAGGGGTGTACTTCAATGCGTGTGGTGGTACTGGCTTGCCCGATCAGATCGTATTCGTGGGCCGCTGTAACCATTTTCATCAGGTCGCGGGCCGTGGACATATTGTCTACATTCAAACCGGCAGGATCGGCGAAGTGGCTATTGCTCATGCCGAGTTGGGCTGCCTTTTTGTTCATCGCTGCAACAAACTTTGTCATTCCGCCGGGATAGGTTCTGCCCAGCGCGGTTGCGGCGCGGTTTTCGGAGGCCATCACTGCTATCAGGATCATCTCGCGGCGGGGCAGGCTGGCACCGTACTCAAGACGTGATCCGGTCAATTGAACCAGGTCGCGGTCGGCCTTGGTAACGGTTATTTTTTTATTCAGGTCGAGGCCGGAATCGAGGATGACCATGGCGGTCATTAACTTGGTGATGGAGGCAATGGGCCGGATGGTATCGATGTCTTTGCCATAAATAACATTGCCGTCAGCGCTGATCACAAGTGCTGAGGCTGAACGAAGCTGGGGGTTACCTTCAAGGTGAGAAAACTGGGAAGCCTGTGCCAATAGGGGTAAGGTCATACCCAGCAGCACAGCAAAAATCAACGTCCTTGTCTTAACAATACACATGGTTCCTCTCCTGGTTTTGCCCGCAAACTACACCAAAAAATCAAGAAGCTAGTGCAAGATGTTGGTTTTATGCCGGTTATCCGGTCATGATTGGCGTTTATATTGCCTTATTTGGAACCATTTCACCAGTATTAAGATGTAGTAACCCAGACTTTATCTTACAAGCAGTGTCCGATTACTCCAGGTTTAACCGTTCCAGAAAATCGGCCTATAATTAAAGTGAACATTGCTGGAAAAAAAGAACGCCAACAGATGCGTGTCAATTCTCGATTCAAGGTTTCCGTTATGCTGATCGGTATGCTGTTGGCAGCCCCGTTGGTTGCGAAAGAAAACATCAAGCCTCCCAAGTTGTTCAGTGATACCAGTGAAATGAAAGTCACGCTCTCCGGTCCGTGGCGCACCATCAGCAATTACATTAAAAGGGATGCCCTCTATCCCGTGCAGTTGACCTACACAGGTGTTGACGGGATGCAGCACACAATAGATGCCGAGGTTGCACCACGCGGAATAACCCGTCGCCAGCGTATCTGTGACTTCCCGCCTTTAAAAATCCATTTCGATAAGGAAAAAATGAAAGGCACGGAGTTCCGGGGTAATAAATCCCTGAAACTGGTGACTTACTGCAATACCCAAAGTAAGTATGAGCAGTATTACATTAAGGAATTCCTGATCTATCGCATCTACAACCTGATCACCGAGTACAGTTTCAGGGTCAGGCCGATGATCGTGGAATACAAGGATAGCCAGAGCAAGAGTTTTTCAATAAGCCGTTTCAGTTTTCTGATTGAAGACGTTGATGATGTTGCCAGGCGCAATAATCTTCAGAAACTGACAGTCCCACATATATCGTACAAGACTCTCGATCCTGTTGAGATCAGCAAGTTTGCGTTGTTCCAGTTTATGGTGGGTAACGTGGACTATGCCACAAATGACGGTCCTGAAGATGACAGCTGTTGTCACAATACCAGGCTGATTGGTGCGGGTGATCACCTGGTGCCGAAGTACAGTCTTCCGTATGATTTTGATTCAACCGGACTGGTCGATGCACATTACGCCTTTGCACCCACCCAGCTAAAGCTCCACAACATCCGCCAGAGAAAGTACCGTGGTTTTTGTTTCGCCAATGACAAACTGCCGGAGACCGTTGCACTGTTTAATGAAAAAAGGTCAGATATTCTGGATTTGTTTAAAAACGACGCTCATCTGAATGACCATAATCGTAAAAAAGCCATCAAATACATCGAAGATTTTTACAAAATAATAAATAACCCGAGAGAGTTCAAGGAGGCGATTACTGACAAGTGCCGGGGATCAGCTTTATGATAACCGGCTCATCACTGTTACAAATGTGCTGCCGGCAAACGTTGCACTGGTCGGATTAGTGGTTTTAATGGCCTGGCTTTTCCAGGACGAGGTAGTAGCGGTAGGCTGACCAATACAATTTTTTCTTCGTTTACTTAAATCCTGTCGAACGTGCTCTATGGCGTCCCCTCCAGCAACTTTAGCACTGCGGGGTGTCCTTTCTCCCGGGCGAACTTGCTTGCAGTATCACCATCTCTGTCAATAATGCCCACCGATGCGCCATTGAGGAGCAGCACGCGAACCACATCGATATGACCCTCGGAAGCAGCCATCATCAATGCGGTGAAACCCTCGGTTTTGCCCTGGGTATTGACCTCGGCACCATTGCGCAGCAATAAACCCACCGTTTCGGGATAGGGCCCACTGGATGCATATAACAAGGCGGTTCGCCCATTGATGTCTTTCAGATCAACAGTGGCACCTTGCTCCAGCAGGTACGCGACAACCGGTGTGTGACCGTTGAAAGAAGCCCACATCAATGCCGTGCTCTTGTCATCAATGATTGAGTCTACAGGCGTGCCCTTCGAAACGAATTCTTGAACTGCCGCCAGGTTCCCGTTGAAGGCCATTTCAAGAAATGCTGCCTCGAGGGTGATATTGGGCGGAGTATTTTGGGCAGCGAGTGGCGTACTGACTGCCCAAAGCAGGGTAATAAAAATCAGGAGTTTTTTCATGTTCTAATGATAAAGGATTGGCGCTCAAATTAAAGCATCATCAACCAAGGCTTTTCCAAGAACACAAGGCTAGACCCAACCGAGTTCTTTCAACGCCCACGTTGAGTTCCAGACTTTCTGCATGCTCTCAATTTTGTCGTTCCCATTCATTTTCAGGACATAGACATACTGTGAATTGGTCTCCTTGCCCGTAGGAGGCACAGGGCCGCCTTCACCAACGTGACTACCGGTAAAAGTCGCGAAGTAAATAGCCGTAGCGTTGGCATCGTCATAACCAGATGCGTGCAGATCGTAACTGCAACCTGCCGCAGTTGTGCTGCCGAAACCCGTCATCCAGTTGACATAGTCTTCGACTGTCTTGACATCGACCAGTGGCTCGCATTGCGCAGAGAATGCGGCATCCTCTGCAACATATTGTTCACATTCGCCCCATCCTTTTATCGACTCGCAGGCATGAAAAAACTTCGTGGCATTATCAAATGCTGACATTTATTGTTCCTCTTTGTTGTTGTCCTGAACTAAATTTAGTCTAGTACAAGATGACAGGAATATCTGCTTTGGCCAAAACCGGACATTAGACAACTTGGATTTTCATGTAATTTACAGCGATAAGCATAGCCATATATATGAAAGATTGGGGGAGCGGTCGCTTGGACCATCAATTGGGAGAGGGAAGCATGGCCTGTATGCGCTTTACTCTCTCCAAATTTTTAGTCCAGTCAGCCACTAAATCTTCAGCTGTTTCCCATTGAATTACGACAATGTTTTCAAACTGCTTGGTCTTCATCGCCGTAAGAATGAGGTCAGGATCGATATACGGTCGCAACACTGCATTATCCCGCCCCTCGCGTATCTTTCTGTTACTTGCAGCATAGTCTAGGTTTTCCAGTGCGTATGGTTGCCAAATTGTGACGTATTGTAGTTCCTGAGTATTTTGAATTACTTTGGTTAGTTCGTGAGCCGCATAAAATTCAGCCAGCGCTTTCTTAAGATTCGAATTTGGTAAATCTGCCAGCGTGCCGCCGCTAATGAGATTTCTATATTCATGGTCTACTGCGTTAAATGCAGGGAGTAAAGAAGTTTTCGAAACCAATAGGTTGAGTTCAGCGACTGACAGGTCGGGCGTATCCTTGCGTATCTCAGCGCGGAGAGTGATGGTCGCTTCCATCTCTTGCAGGCCTTCGCTGATTGCCCAATTAAGTCGTGCTTCATTTTCCGTGAAATCTTCTGTCAACGACACCATGTGCGCTTGCAGACCAGACTTGCTCCGTTGTGACTCATACCAACGATCGAGCTGGAACGCGAGGAATAACCCTACCACTACGATTACCAACTCCAGAATGAGCGTGTACCAGTTGTCGTGACGGAGGTACCCCGCTAGTCGTCGTAATATCATTCAGTGATTCCTGGTCGGGTTTAAAAACAACCATTAAGTTGGTCGCGTCCGTAGATGAAAATTCTGATACTTGCCGAGTTCAAGTGAACATCTGCTTTGGGTCATTCTCTGCCATTCAGCTCTAGTATAGCCCACTGGCAGCTTCTGACC
>Ga0209013_10004941_pt1 | contig 11601 bp, 9 predicted proteins | sample Cruoilmetagenom2_FD_187291 | JGI IMG/M metagenome (GOLD analysis project Ga0209013, IMG submission 187291) | Oil polluted marine microbial communities from Coal Oil Point, Santa Barbara, California, USA - Sample 2 (SPAdes) (version 2) | ecosystem: Environmental > Aquatic > Marine > Oil seeps ...
GCTGCGCGTCATGGCCACCCCTTTAATCGGTCACCTGGACCCTGAATTTTTGGCAGTTATGGACGAAGAGCAGGTGTTATTGCGGCAGGTATTCCAGACCACTAATGAGTTGACTTTAGCGATTCCCGGGACCGGCAGCGCGGGGATGGAAGCCGCGTTGTGCAATTTTATCGAGCCGGGAGACAGGGTTTTGGTGGTCGTTATTGGCTACTTTGGTGAGCGGCTTTGTGAAGTGGTTGCCCGTTACGGCGCGGAAGTGGATCGTATTGAACTCCCCTGGGGGGAGGCTTGCGACTCGAAACTTATAGCATCCAGGCTCGCTGAAAAGCGCTACAAGCTGCTGGCTCTGGTCCATGCGGAGACTTCCACGGGCGTTTTACAGCCTGGAATCAAAGATATCGCCGATGCTGCTCATAAGCACGGTGCGCTGTTCTTGCTGGACACTGTCACTTCGTTGGGTGGCATAAGTGTAGAAATCGATAATTGGGAAGTTGATATCGCTTACAGTGGCTCCCAGAAGTGCCTATCCTGCCCACCCGGCCTGGCGCCTATCACCGTCAGTCCACGAGCTGTAGAGGTGCTGGCCAATCGCCGCACAGCGGTTGCCAACTGGTACCTGGATTTGAAGGGTCTTGCGAAATACTGGGAACCGCCGCACGCTTACCACCACACATCTCCCATCAGCACCCACTTCGCTTTGCGTGAGGGACTGCGTATCGCCGTCGAGGAGGGTCTTGAAGCGCGCTTCGCACGCCACCGCTCAAACGCAGAACTGCTGTGGTCGGGATTGGAAGAATTAAATATACCGCCCCTCGTGCCCCCTGAACTGCGCCTTACCACATTGACCACCCCTAAATTGTATCCCGACATTGACGACGCGGCCCTGCGCAGACGTCTGCTGGAAGAGTACAATATTGAGATCGCGGGCGGGTTTGGGCAGCTGTTGGGGAAAGTGTGGCGTATTGGTCTGATGGGATACAGCAGCCGCCCTGAGAATGTGCTGCTTCTGCTCGCAGCATTGGCAGATCTATTGGAGTAGCAACGTGCGCTGGATTTTATTTTTCTTAGTCATCTTGATCGGTGCCAGTTTGGGACTGTTTTATACCTGGCGCATCAACCCTGTTGAGTATGAAGATGCCTCGCTCGACTCCTTAAGTTTTGACTATAAGACGGATTACGCGCTGATGGTGGCAGAGATTTACGAACAGGAAAACGACCTGAATGGGGCGATCCGTCGTCTGGCGCAGCTGTCTTTAATCCCTGCGGATGAAATATTGTCTCAAGCGATTGTATCCGCTGAGAAGCAAGGTTACCGGAATGAGGACATCGTCCTGATGAGATTCTTGTTGAATAACCTGCAGACACAGCCGGCAGGTTTGGAGGGCGGATCCCCGTGAGTGAGAACCGAGGTTCCTGGTACTTGTTAACTGGATTGATTATCGGTGTGGTCCTCGGACTTGTTTATGGCTGGGTATTTCAGCCATTTGCGAGTCTGGACACAGAACCTGGAACCCTGGCTGCTGAGGACAAGGATGCCTACCGTGTATTGATCGCTCAGGCATACGGTGCGAATGGCGACCTGGTCAGGGCCAGAGCCCGCCTGGATTTATTGCAGGACGAGGATGTGCTGCAGGCGCTGGAACAGCAGGCGCAGCGTATTCAGGCCAGTGATGATTCATCCGAAGCGGCGCATGCGCTGGCAAAACTGGCTGCCGATATGCGTCAAAAATATTAATTCTCGAATCAGGACGAATGTCACTGGAATTCAGCGACTACTATGCGTATAGTTCTCTCATAAGGTCCCCTTTCCTTTAATTATAGGTATGGTCGGAGGCAGCCGTGAAAATTATATTAGATCGTCGTTCATGTAATTGTTGGGAACCAGCCTGTGAGGCGCACTTCGGCTGGCATTTTTTGCGCGAGGATGTCACGCCGGTTGACTGCACGGTGGAGATGATGGACGATGGGAAATCAGAGACCTCATTTATTATCAAGGACCGGGATGGTGTCGATAAGATGTTAGTGGTCGATGAGACAAACTGGGATGTGGCCTACGACTCCTGGCTTCAGGCTTACGAGGATCAGCAGGCAGCACCAAGTATGGAGAAACCAGAGGGTTAGGTGCATTTATATTGACACCATAGCCGATTTCTAGGAATTAAGCGTTTATCCGCGCCCCTAATTTGCGTCAGTTGGCTAAAAAAATTGGACTCCGAGATGTTGATCCTGGTCTCGGAGTCCTAACAATGTAGATGAATTCCACACGACATCTTCTTCGCTCGCTCCCCATGCGCCAAACCATTGGCTATTTCGGCGTATATATTGGGCTGGGGTTGTTCATCGCATCCCTGGGTCCTACACTGCCAGAACTGGCAAAGAACACCGGATCCCATCTGGATGAGATCAGCATATTATTTATGGCGCGTGCGCTTGGTTATTTACTCGGATCTCTGCGCATCGGTAAATCCTATGACCGGGTGCCAGGGCATGTACTGTTGGCAGTTGTCTTGTTTGTCATCAGCGGGATGTTGTTCTTGTCTCCCATCATATCGCAGTTGTGGTTGTTAGCCATCGTGATGCTTATCTTTGGGGTGGGTGAAGGCGGGATCGATGTGGGGGGCAATACACTCTTGATGTGGGTGCACGGTCGAAAAGTTGGCTCCTATATGAACGGGCTGCATTTTTTCTTTGGAGTGGGCGCGTTTATAGCTCCAATCCTCTTTGCCCAGACGATTCTCTATAGTGGAGGCATCATCTTAGGGTATTGGATCCTGGCTTTTTTCACCATCCCAATCGCTCTGTGGCTGATTCGCACGCCAGCACCGACGCCACCCTCCAGGACCGCGGAGGAAATGAAGGTCCCCATCGATGTTTTACTGGTGGTATTGATCTCCGCTTTTTACCTCTTTTACGTCGCCGCCGAGGCCAGTTTTGGCGGATGGATTTTTACATACACTAAGGCGATGGAATTGGGTGGACCTTCGAACGCCGCCTACTTGACATCGGCCTTCTGGGGGGCGCTCACAACGGGGCGCTTACTGGGCATTCCCATCGCCAGCCGTTTTCGGCCGCGGACAATATTAATCGTTGATATGATCGGCAGCCTGGTTAGCGTTGGGATCATCCTGATCTGGCCGTCCTCCCTGATCGCGATCTGGGTCGGTACCATTGGTTTGGGACTGGCACTGGCCTCTCTATTTCCAACTATGCTGCTCGTCGCTGGACGCCGGATGACCCTCTTCGGTAATGTGACTCGCTGGTTTTTTGTCGGAGCTGGATTGGGTGGAATGATTCTGCCCTGGGTGATCGGCCAGGTGTTCGAAGATTTTGGTCCTCAGATCACCATGATATTGATAGCCTTTGACCTGCTGCTGACGCTGCTAATTATTATTCCTATCGTGCGCTATCCCCGTGCAAGCAAAACTGGCATAGAAATTGGGTAGGGGCTGTTGTATAAGTTTGTCACCCTGAGCGAAGCGAAGGGTCTCCCTGATTGTGACGGAGATTCTTCACTCCGTTCAGAAAGACATTTATTTGCTTAGAAGTTGCGCAGTTGGGTAGGGTTCGGGGGTGTGGTGGGACGGGAAAGCCGCCCCACCACACCCCCAGCAACCCCGAACTGCGTCAGTCCTCATGCTTTTAGGACAGCCCTTCTAGAGCGAAAAGGTTTTGCTATCGGGTAGACAAATAATCAAATTGGTTGTCTTTGATGGTCACGGATCCATACTGCTCAGCCGCCAGTTTAGTGCCGTGAAGCGCTGCGAGATTTTGTCATTACGCACTGCAATTCCGATCGCTCGCCGGCTGCCGATGATCACGCACAATTCCCTGGCTCGTGTGATTGCTGTGTAAAGCAGGTTGCGCTGCAGCATAATATAGTGCTGAGTCACCAACGGTAAAACCACTACCGGATACTCCGAGCCCTGCGCCTTGTGCACGGACACCGCGTAGGCCAGGACCAATTGATCCGCTTCGCTCAGATCGTATGAAACATGATGCCCTTCGAAATCCACCGCCAGGGTCTGGTTGACCAGGTCGATATTCGTCAGCTGACCGATGTCCCCGTTGTAAACATTCTTATCGTAGTTGTTCTGTAACTGCATCAATTTGTCACCCGGCCGGAATGTCTGCCCAAAGACATTTTTCTCGGGCTTGCCGGGGACCGGCGGGTTAATGCTGGCTTGCAGGATTTCATTCAAGGTGTTGACCCCCGCTGGGCCGCGATACATGGGAGCCAGCACCTGGATATCATCGCGGGGGTGGAACCCGAACTTGCTTGGAATGCGGTTGCAGACCACATCCCGCACCCAATCGGCCGCACTCTCTGGCGACTCGCTGGAAAATAGGAAAAAGTCTTCAGCCGCCATCCCGGTTTCTGCTTTCGTCGACGGGAATATGGGCATCTGGCCCTGGTTAATTCGGTGTGCATTGGTGATGATGTGCGAATTTGCCGCCTGGCGGAAGATGACGCTCAAGCGGGTCACCGGTGCGACTTTACTGGCGATCACGTCTCGCAGCACATCGCCCGGCCCGACGGATGGCAGCTGGTCAACATCGCCTACCAGAAGCAGGTGGGTCCCGGGTATGATGGCTTTGAGCAGGTTGTTCGCCAGCACCAGGTCCAACATGGAGCTTTCATCCACGACCAGCATGTCGATTTTTAAGGGATTTTCGCTGTTGTGCTTAAATCCTTCGCGCGGAGAGAAGCCCAGCAGGCGATGGATTGTGCTGGCAGGACGATCCGTGGCCTGGGACAATCTTTTGGCTGCGCGGCCGGTGGGCGAGGCCAGAGCGTACGATTTTCCCGCGCTGTCGAGGACTGTGATTAACGTTCTGATGGCCGTGGTTTTGCCGGTCCCCGGTCCGCCGGTCAGTACGCTCACGGGATGGCTGAGCGAAGATCGGATGGCCTCTTTCTGCTCGTCCGACAGGTTTGGATCCAGGCTTACAAATGCCGGCGGCAGGTCGCTCAGGCGGGTGGGCAGCGCCCTGGCCAGATCATGCAGGCGCTTTGCTGTCCCAAGTTCGCTGAAATAAAGGGGGGTGAGATAGACCGCTGGCAGATGGTACGATTCCCCAGGTTCAGCCAATTTCGAACTTCGAGGGGTCCCTGGTTTGTTTGGATCTATGATAGGCAGTCTGTCAGGGTGAACGCGCTCATTCGAGATCAGCCGCTCTAGGCCGGGTGGGACTAGGTCGCTGGAGACATCCAGGAGTTCTTGAGCGCGGTCCAGCAGCTCCTGGCGGGGAGCAAATACGCTGCCATCATCGGTGAATTGATTGAGCACGTAAAGCAGCCCGGCTTCGATCCTTGAAGGATGATCTCCCGGTAATCCCAGATCCTGAGCGATGCGGTCTGCGGTCTTAAAGCCGACACCGTAGATATCCTGCGCCAGTCGATAAGGGTCGCTGCGCACGATAGATATCGCATCCGCACCGTATTGTTTGTAAATTTTGATCGCCAGGTTTGTGCTGATATTGTGAGTGTGCAGGAAGAGCATGATCTCTTTGACCTGTTTTTGCTCGTCCCATGCCTCGGCGATGAGCAGGGAGCGTTTTGGTCCAATATCAGGCACCTCTCTCAACCGTTCGGGCGTACGCTCGATGACTTCCAGCGTGTCTTTGCCAAAGTGTGACACGATGCGTTTTGCCAGCCTGGGACCGATGCCTTTGATCAGGCCGGATGCCAGATAACGGCGCATTCCCGCCGCGCTGGCGGGCATGTTCTGTTCACACTTTTGAGCCTGGAATTGTTTTCCGTGTTTTGGGTGGGTGACCCAATCTCCCTCTAGGGTCAGGTTTTCCCCGGCTGCCACCTGGGGCAGGTTGCCGACAACGGTGGTCAACCCGTCTCGACCGGTACCGGGAAGCCGTTTGCCAGATAGACGTAATCGTAGGACGCTGTACCCGTTCTCCGGGTTGTAGTACGTGACACGCTCTACCGAGCCGGTGATGGTCTCAGACATACTATGATAAATTTCCCAGGTTCAACGGTCAAACATTTTTACCTGCTGTACGCTTGTACATGGCATTTGACACCTCGCACCTGGTCCTTAATCACGGCATCGGGTTATTGTTCGCCCATTCGTCACCAAGAATGAGCGTGATGTCAACCTCGCTCGTGGGATCGTTGAAATAGCGGATGCGGAATGGACTGATGTTCATCAGTTCCACCAGGTAGCTCACCGTGTACGGCTTACCGCGGTTGAAGATAATCTCGGTATAGGTGCTCGCATTCTGGGCATTGTCTGTTACCGTGACATTCAGACCCAGGGATGTCAGGTACTCTGAGGTCCGAGAAGCCAGGCCTGGTGTATAACTGGCGTTCAGGACGGCTATTCTGGCGCCTTCTGCCTGGATCTGTTCTTCAACGCTCATATCCCCACCCATCGGACTGGTTGGTCCGCTTTCGGTGAATATTTCGTCTCGCAGTAGGCGAATGTTTTCTGTGATCGGTTTGAGTACCTGCTGCTCTCCATCTGGCGAAACAGCCAGGCTCACCTGGTCCGGGGGACCGATAATGCCTTTTTTAATATTTTCTACGGGTATCTGGGAAGCCAACCATGCCAGCTTCAGAGCCTGATCGAGGTTGAGATTGGTGTGCACGCCGGATGACAGCTCGTTATACAGCAAACCGGCTTTCCCGATCATCGTGGTCAGGATGTTGTATCTCAGCACCTGGTTGCGGATGCCCATGATAATCTGCTGCTGACGCTCAGCCCGGTCAAAATCCCCGCCCTCAGTTTTACGCGCGCGGGCGTAAGCCAGGGCCAGCTCACCGGACAGTGTTTGCACGCCCGGTCTTAGGGTTTTTACGTTGTCATCACCCAGTGGATCTACATTAATCTTTTCCGGTATTGTGACTTTTACTCCACCAATCTCATCGATGAACCGCTCAAAAGCGTAGAAATCCACCAAGGCGTAGTATTCAATCGGTACACCCAACAGCTCTTCAACTGTTTCAATGGCCAGTCCGGGTCCGCCTCCCGGCAGTTTATAAGCCTCGCCTAACTGGTACGCGGTGTTGATGCGCCCGTAGCTGTATCCGGGGATACTGACCCACAGATCTCGCGGGATGGAAAGCATGCCTGCTGTGCGGTTGATCGGATCGATCGTGAACAGGATCATTGTATCCGTGCGTGGCGGTCCTTCGCCTGACACCCAATCCCTGTAATCCAGCCCCATCAGCAGCAGAGTCACGCGCTGCGCCCCATCCCAGGCCGGTGGTGTTGGGCCTGACGGCGACTGCAGGGGTGTGATAGAATCGACGATCACGCCTTCTTCGTTAGGAGTCGCCGTGACATTACGGATAGAGACGCCTGGCAGGGAAGTGATTTCCCATGAGGTGACGAAATCGCGCACGACCACGAATGTCAGGTAGGCTGTCAGGATCGCCGCAATAATGAATGCAACCAGCAAGACTATCCGTAATCGATTGCCCGTCGTTGATCCGTTTTCAGTAGCCACATTGCTTTGATTATCTTCCATAATGTTATTCGCTCGCATTTACTACGCATTCGCTCATATTTGGTGCTTCTGAGCGGAAGCGGGGCGATTATATCACGGTATAATGCTTAATATTGTCTCTCACAACGCCCTTCATGATACGCTAAACCATGTCTAATGATGCATTCAGCCGTCCCATCAACATAGAGATATTGTACTTCTAACATCCATTCACAAACTTCCCACTACTTGATCCCCACTCCCTGAATTCCTGCTCTCATGTCTATTCTTTCCACCACTAAAATATCGAAGTCTTTTGCCGCGTTGGAGATATTTAACGATATTTCAGTGAGCGTCCCGCGAGATGCGCGCATCGCAATTGTTGGACCAAATGGCGCCGGTAAAACGACCTTGCTGCGCCTGCTTGTCGGACTGGAAGAACCATCGGATGGCTCTGTTTTTCGTACGACCGGATTGAATATCGGCTATTTACCTCAGGAGGCCGGTTTGACAGGCACACACACGCTCTGGGAAGAGTGCCTGGATGCGCTCTCGGAGGTTCGTGAAATGGAGTCGGAATTGGGGCGCCTCGAGCAGGTGATGGCGGACTCCGCCGGGGGGGGGGATGCTCTTGATCGTTACGGCCAGATGCAGGAGGAGTTTGAACGCCGCGGGGGCTATGTCTACGAAACGCGCATCCGCACCACCCTCAGCGGTCTAGGATTCGTGGAAACTGATTACAACCGGCCGCTGACCCAACTCTCCGGCGGGCAGCGTACACGTATGGCCTTGGCCCGCCTGCTGCTTTCCGACCCCGACCTGCTGGTGCTCGACGAACCAACAAATCACCTGGATATCGCGGCTGTCGAATGGCTGGAGGGCTATCTGCGAATTTGGGATGGCTCCGTTATCGTCGTCTCGCACGACCGTTATTTCCTGGATAACGTTGTGAACCATATTTGGGAGATGGCGCATCAATCCCTGGAGACTTATCGCGGTAACTACAGCGCTTATCTCGTACACCGCCAGGAACGTTGGGAACTGCGGCAGAAACTTTATCTGTCGGAGATGCAGCGTATGGAAAAAGAGCTGGATTTCATCAAGAAAAATATTGCCGCCCAACGTGTGAGTATGGCCAGGGGCAAGCTGCGTCGTTTGAGCCGGGAGGTTGAGGCCATCGAGCTCCTTGGATTTGATGCGCTGCAGACCAACAGTTGGTCCGAGATAACTCGCCAGGTGAAGATTTCGGATCACATGATGGGCGTTAGCGAAGCGGAGCGTCGCATGCGCGCCCTCAAAGGGCCAAAATCCCGTCCACCCCGTTTACATCTCAAGCTTAAAACCAGCCAACGCTCCGGTGATCTGGTGCTGCGAACTCGGGACCTGGAGATTGGTTATGCGGATGAAGGGAGGCCATTATTCAACGCGCCCGATCTGCTTCTCAAACGCGGGGAATGTGCGGCCATTATTGGGCCCAATGGCGCGGGGAAGACGACATTCCTCAAGACACTGCTCCAGAAAATGCCGCCGCTGAGCGGGGATGTCATCCTGGGTGCGAGTCTGCAGATCGGTTACTTCGCCCAGGCTCACGAAGATTTGAACCCCGAACGCACGCTGGTCGAAGAGATCGAATCCGCCGCTCCGAAGATGCTCCTGTCAGAGATCCGCAGCTACCTGGCGCGTTTTTCATTCACCCGCGACGATGTGTTCAAAAAGGTCTCAACGTTGTCCGGCGGGGAGCGGGGTAGATTGGCTCTGGCGAAACTGTCCCTCAGTGATGCAAACTTGCTGTTGCTTGACGAACCGACCAACCATCTGGATATCCCATCCCAGGAGATCCTGCAAGAAGTGTTGGCTTCATACAAGGGTACCATTATGCTGGTTTCCCACGACCGCTACCTGATCGATGCTTTGGGGTCGCACATTTGGGAGATCGAGCCGGATGCTTTATATCTGCGGGTGTTTAATGGGACATACAGCGAATACCGCGCCCAGAAGGAAACACGGCAGGCTGTTAAGCAGGAGAGCGTACGAGAAGAATACCGCACCAAAAAACGCATTGCGACTCGCTCATCATCCGCAGAACGCAAACGCCGCACACGTTTGAAAGAGGTTGAAGGAACGATTACTGATTTGGAGGCTCGCTTGGGCACCATCAGCCGAGCTCTGGAGAACCCTCCCCCTGAACAAGAGCAGGTCGAGAAGTTAGGACTGGAATATGTAATGGTGCAGGAAAAACTCGAGTCGTTATTGGGGGAATGGGAAGAACTGCACGTCTAATCGGCAGCCGAGCCGGCCAGGATCGGTTAATCACCATTGTAATTTCGCAGTTGTAGCCAGCGTTGGGCATTCAATGCCACAGCCGCGATACACACCATCCCACCATTGACCACGGCGAAATGCGGTCCAAAAAGCTGCACTATCGCCCCGGCTTCAATTTCCCAACGCTTGACGGTAAACATTCTTGGTCGTAATCTTAATTTCATACCGTCAAGCACGCTACACTCATGCCCCAATTACTCATCACGCATTAGCTCTCATGTCCCCCAGTCGCGCAGGTATAGGAAGTCGTAGCCTACAGTGCGGTTGGAGAGTTTCGCAATGGGCGGCGCCACACGCTTGAAATGGTTGCGGCGTATGCGTGTGACCACATTACGTACAAAGTCCTCCTCGAAGCCTTCGGCGATACAGTCCTCCGGGTGGTAGCGTTCGTCGACCAGTAGGTACAGCAGCTTATCTACATCTTCGTAGGTGAAGCCCAGCTCATCCTCGTCCGTTTGACCTTGCCAGAGATCCGCGGACGGCGGCTTGTCTATGATCACCTCGGGCACCCTCAGCGCGCGGGCGAGCTGCCGCAGTTGTGTTTTGTATAAATCACCTATCGGGTTAAGCGCACAGGCAGAGTCGCCATACAGCGTCGAGTATCCTAACAAGATCTCGGTTTTATTGCTCGTTCCAATTACCAGCCCATTGAACGCCGCAGATTGGTCGTAAAGCACGATCATGCGTGAGCGTGCCATGACATTGCCGCGCCTCACCTGGTCTGCATCCGGATATCGATCAAAGAGCGGCTCCACCATATCCGTGATGGGTATGGTTTGAGCACGGACACCCAGTTCATCGATGACAAGTTGGGCGTGCTCCAGCGAGTCTTTTGAAGATGCTTTGTACGGCATGCGCAGTGCCAACACGTTTTCTGGTCCCAGAGCGTCGGCGGCTAGGTAGCAGGAGACGGCCGAGTCTAACCCACCGGAGACTGCCACCACCCCGCGTGAGAAACCCACCCGGGTGATTTCGGTCTCTATGAAGCCGGTAAGGATTCGTTTCGCCAGTTCGGTGTTAATTGTCAGGTCAATAGTTAGAGTCATGGGTGTTAACTTACGAATGAGTGTTGGCTGGGTAAAGTTAATTATACTCACAGATCGGTTGAAATATTATCGGTTTGACCTTTGAACGACTTGAACAATTCTCCTTCGTGAACAAGCAGCACTTCAATCCCCATCTCGCGGTTGAAGTCCAGGGCCAGTTTTTCAATAAAATCAGGTGGAAGATGGCTCGATTCCACCCTGGTCTTTCCCAAAACCACGACATCCACTGCATGTTCCTGGATGACTTGTCTGAGTATTTTTCCAAACTGACCGTGTTCGACGATACTAGACGCCTGTATTCCGGCGTTGTGAGCGCGTTCGGTCGCCATGGTGAGAAGAAAATCGCCCATTTCGTCCAATTCCTCTTCTATATCGACGATTTTCGGCGCGGCTGTGTGCTCGAGGAACTGGACATCCGAGACATACAGGAAGATCAGGTCCCCCTCGCGTTCTTTCGTTAACGAAATCGCGTAATCTTGATTGGGGTAGCTGTCCTGCCCTCCACGTGTGGGACATAATATTGTGGTATCCATAGTCCTGCCTCCAATGTTTCCGCTTCGTGCGTGCTTCAACCTTCCTTATATTGAACATATTTGCACTTAGCACCTATCCATAAAATATTGTTGGGTGGTGTTTTGTGGGGGTGGAAACGCCCACAAAACACCACCTCTCCCGAATTTATGGATTGGCTATTAGTTATCTACGCCATCTTAGAATCGGTAGAGCAGCCAAAGAAACCCGATTGTCAGTGTAATATACGTAACCGGCAAGCCTATTTTCATAAATT
>Ga0209013_10004942_pt1 | contig 11598 bp, 13 predicted proteins | sample Cruoilmetagenom2_FD_187291 | JGI IMG/M metagenome (GOLD analysis project Ga0209013, IMG submission 187291) | Oil polluted marine microbial communities from Coal Oil Point, Santa Barbara, California, USA - Sample 2 (SPAdes) (version 2) | ecosystem: Environmental > Aquatic > Marine > Oil seeps ...
AGACTTGGCGTGAATCGAACGCCCCCTCACGTCAGAAAATATTGAATTCGTTATAGCGATTAATATTTTCTTGGATCTGTTCAAAACGGAGTTTTTCAACAGAATAGGCCGTGGGCCGACTTCCAGATGGTGAGGGCAATAACTTAGCGTAATTGTATGAAGAATCTCTTATACTTTTCCCTGGCGGTAGGTATTTATTGGCTTTTTTTCTTAAACACTGATCATGTCAGCCTTGGGCCGGGCATATTAGCTCCGGAAGTGCCGAAACAGGAAAAAATCGAATATCCTGAGAGCTTCCTATTTGAAGGACATACCATTACTCCCTTGGCCAGATACGAATTAATGGCCAAAGTTCTCTCCAGGGAAGATTACTTTCTCGGGCGCGAATCAGACCTTTCACCAACAGATTTGGTACTAGGTTGGGGTGAAATGTCTAATGAGGAAACACTAGAAACGATCAGTATCAAACAGTCCAATCGTTGGTATCGATGGTACTCAGACGAACTACCTCTTCCAAGGCGAAAGCTGGAGAACAGTAGTGCGAATGTACACATTATCCCAAGTGATGGTGTTGTTGAATCTGCATTGGATCGTGTACGTATCGGAGACATCGTAACACTCAGCGGTAGTCTTGTAAGAGTAGATAGTAGCGACGGCTGGAGTTGGGTTAGTTCGCTAAGCAGAAAAGATACAGGCTCTGGATCCTGCGAGTTGATATTTGTTGAGGATATGAGTATAGAAAATTTCTAATGACTGCTCGTGGCTGTAAACTGTCCTTTGTAAGCATCATGCACAGCAGACGGCAAGATTGATCGAAAATTTATTCAATGAGGAAATCAGAATGACACAGTTCGTATTTGTTTATCTGGGCGGTAATCAGCCATCCAGCCCAGAGGAAGCTAATAATCACTATTCGAAATATATGGAGTGGTTATCATCACTCGGTGACTCGGTTGTCAGTCCTACAATTCCATTAAAGGATACAAATACAGTAAGCTCTGATGGGACTATAAGAAAAGGAGGAAGTAGTGCGATGTCTGGGTTCTCGATTATTAAAGCAGACTCGATGGAGGCCGCACTATCGATTGCACAGGCTTGCCCTTTTCTCGATATTGACGGTTCACTTGAGGTGTCTGAGTTGATGCAGATGCCTGTTCAGTAACAAACAAAGGGAATCATTCATATTGTGTGGGTATCAATTTCATTTTTAATTGCCCGGCGTTGTTTGGGTTTTCATGCTTGTATGGTTTCTATCTAAAGAGTTTCGAGTGGAATATGGCAAATTACATGGTAGCCATTGTAACGACCATGGAGAATCAATCTCGAGCCGCGTACAACACTGCTCGACGCTCAAGGCTTTCCTTAGACCACACTTCTTCGGTAATGTAGTACTCCTCGACAACCAGAGCATCTGGTGACAGTGTAACCCAAGGCTGTTTCGATGACGTGTAGATGTGTACATCGGGAGGTGTTCTGCTGGGATCATCGAGTGTTCCAGCGCGCACAAAGCGAACGGCACAACCGCCGGTGACAAGGTAGTTGCTCCAGAGGGCTACCTGGCATTGTGGGCAGCGGGATATTATCTGGCCCTTGCCACTGGGGGAGGGCACAGTGACCTCCGCGACATTGCCCTGGAGTAAATGCATTCGGTCTGCTTCGATCAGCGCATTCACCACAAAAGACGATCCAGTCTGGCGTTGGCACCAGCTGCAATGGCAGCAGTGAACAATAAGTGGTTGCGACTCCATTCTATAGCGCACGTAGCCGCAGGTGCAGCCGCCATCGTGAGAGTCTGTGTTATTTGACATCACTGCTCCTGCTTCTGCTCATTCATTGTCCGTCACAAGAATCTCCTGGACCAACAACATAAAGGATTGAACTGCCCCTGGGCAATTTACACATAGCCTACGCCTGGTTAAGTAGGGCAAGCTGTTGCCGCTTTTTCCAGTACAGACCACCCACTAAGGTTGCCAGTAGAAAAGCCACGAAAAAAAGAACGCCCTTTCCTGTGATGCCGTAACCATCGATCAACGAAGGAGCAAGCGTCAGTGTTCCGGCCATTGAACCAACCACCAAACAATGAACAGCAACGGCTTTTTCTGCCAGGCCAGCGGTCAACAGACCGCCAAGAAAAGCAATCATGGCCGTCATAGCAAAGACCAGAACGGTTGTTGTTTCAGCAAGGAATGAGAGTGAGGGAAAGGCTTTCACCAGGCTAAAATAGCCCACACCAACAAATAAAATCATGAGTTGCGCCAGCAATCCCATGATAAGAATGGCAAAAAAACCGCCAAAAATGGCTTTAATACTGTTCATATAGTTCAAATGCGGTGTCCTTCACCATTCGATAAGAAGATCCAACGACTTACCAGCAGAGATAAAAGTGCCCAGGTGCCGCCAGCAATCCAGCCGGCGATGATATCCGTGGGCCAATGGACACCAAGATAGATCCTGCTGACGCCCACTAGTACTGTCAGGAACACTGACCAGGACAGGATATAGACCTTGATGCGTGAATCATCCGTCGACAGGGACAGCAGAGCGCCGAGAGTGAGGTATACCACGGCAGACATCATGGCATGCCCACTGGGGAAACTGCTCAGTGCGGCCGCTGTTTCATGGGGAACGAGATCCGGTCGTGGCCTGGAAAAGAATTCTTTCAGCAGGGCATTGGCTATTGAGCCACACGAGATAGAAACAGCTATAAAAAGGGCAAGTCTATGCTGCCTGCGCAGCCATAAGTAGCCGCAGGCGGCGACACACAGCAACCCCAGAATAACCAGCCCGCCAAGTGATGTAATATCCCGTACTACAACTTCGAGCCAGGCCGGCCCGACAGGGTCAGACAAGTCAGACGGGTTTCGAAACCATAATAGTACGCTCTGATCGAAACCGGATGTATCACCGTCAAACACACCTTCAGTCAATTTAAAGAAAACGAAAAGGCCCAATGAAACAAGAATGATACTGATTTCAGTTGCGTACTCGAGTGGACGAGCTTTGACTTTATTATGATTTAGTTTGTCCATAACGTTTATATTTTCGGCATAATGACTGCAGAGGATTATAAATCAGACAGGCTATTACCGGGCAACAATAAAGGGAACATCATGGAAAAAACAATCATTGAATGGTTAAACCAGATTAGTATCGGGGAACTCATTGGGATAGTCATGCTATTTCTCGTCGTCGTTTTCTTTGTTATCAGAACCTTCGATCTCAGGGCGGAAAGCCAGCGCTTGCGTGATAAAGTCGATGAGATGATCAAACTCAACACTGCGATGATACTGGGAATGCACAATTCCGGGATGATCGAGGCGACATTCGACGAGAGTGGCATGCCGACTGGCTGGATCGCTACGTCTGGAAAGCTTCACATGCTGAGCGGGGAAACAATTGACGTCACCGGGAATGTCAGCAACGAGCTGGATGATATACGGGATGAATTAGAAAGATGAAAGCACTTGTAAAAAAGCACGCAAAAGAAGGTTTATGGCTGGAAGATGTGCCCGTCCCGGAAGTGGGCAATAACGATGTTCTGGTCAAAATCCAGAAAACGGCTATTTGCGGAACGGATATCCACATCTATAACTGGGATGAATGGGCTCAGAAAACTATTCCAGTCCCAATGACGATTGGCCATGAGTTTGCCGGTGTTGTTGCTGACATGGGTGGCAATGTTGAAGATTTAAATATTGGTGATGTGGTTTCCGGCGAGGGTCACATTGTCTGCGAGCGCTGTCGCAACTGTCTGGCGGGTCGACGCCACCTTTGCCCGAATACTATCGGCATCGGTGTTAACCGCACAGGGTGTTTTGCCGAATATCTTTCAATTCCTGCCAAGAATGTCTTCAGGCCCAATACTGAAATTCCTACCGACGTCCTGGCCTGTTTTGATCCTTACGGAAATGCGGTCCACACAGCGCTGTCTTTCAATATGGTTGGCGAGGATGTGTTGATCACTGGCGCCGGGCCGATCGGCATTATGGCTGCGATGGTGGCTGCACATTGTGGTGCACGTAATATCGTTATCACTGACCTTAATGATTACAGGCTGAATCTGGTTAAACAAATTGTCCCTAAAGCAATACCTCTGAACGTAAATGATGGCGCTATCAGCAAAGAGTTCATGCGCAGCTTGGGGATACTTGAAGGCTTTGATGTGGGCATGGAAATGTCGGGTTCACCCGTCGCATTCAGAGATATGCTTGGCAGGATGATTAATGGCGGCCGTATTGCAATGCTGGCTATTATGCCAGTTGGTACTGGCATTGACTGGGACCAGGTTGTCTTTAAAGGATTAACTATAAAAGGCATTTATGGCCGCGAGATATTTGAAACCTGGTACAAGGGAGTAATGATGGTGCAGAGTGGTATTCCATTAGAGAAGATCATTACACACCGATTTGATCACACAGAGTTCCAGAAAGGATTTGATGTGATGCGCTCAGGTCAATCGGGAAAAGTCATTCTGAACTGGGAAACGAATTAAATGAGTTTTAAAAGTGCCAAAGATAGCCTGGCAAAGGATCTGGCCGAAATAAAAGAAGCCGGTTTATGGAAGACCGAGCGCATTATCGCTTCCGAGCAGAAGAATGATATTACCCTTGCTGATGGTAGTGAGGTTATCAACATGTGTGCGAATAATTATCTCGGCCTGGCGAATAACCCCGAGGTAATACAGGCGGCAAAAGACAGCTATGACCAGTGGGGGTTTGGTCTCTCTTCGGTGCGTTTTATCTGCGGCACCCAAACGATACATAAGACACTTGAAGACAAGGTGAGCAACTTTCTGGGCATGGAGGATACGATCCTCTATGCAGCCTGTTTTGATGCCAATACAGGTTTGTTTGAGACGATATTAAGCAAGGAAGATGCAGTTGTTTCCGATGAATTGAATCATGCCTCCATCATCGATGGCGTACGTTTATGCAAAGCGGCTCGCTTTCGTTACAAAAATAATAATATGCAAGATCTTGAGGAAAAACTGAAAGAGGCAAAGGCTGGAGGCGCACGTCGGATCCTGATTACCACTGATGGCGTGTTTTCAATGGATGGAACTATCGCCCAGTTGGATAAAATCTGTGATCTGGCAGATCAGTACGATGCGATGGTTCATCATGATGATTGTCATGCCGTTGGTTTCATGGGTAAAAAGGGGCGGGGAATACACGAATATTGCGGAGTAATGGATCGAGTAGACATCATTACTGGAACATTCGGCAAGGCGCTTGGCGGGGCTTCAGGCGGTTATACATCCGGACGCAAGGAGATCGTGGATATGCTACGCCAGCGCTCGCGTCCTTATCTGTTTTCAAATACGGTAGCACCGGCAATATGTGCAGCATCAATCAAGGTGCTCGATATGCTGTCAGCATCCACCTCTCTTCGTGATCATCTGGAAGAAAACACACACTATTTCCGAAAGGGAATGCAGGCTGCAGGTTTTGATGTTGCTCCAGGCGACCATCCTATTGTGCCAGTGATGCTTGGTGATGCCGTGCTGGCTCAGAAAATGTCGCAGAAACTGCTGGAGCGAGGGATTTACGCCATTGGTTTCTTTTTTCCTGTAGTACCGCAAGGCAAGGCGAGAATTCGCACCCAGATCTCGGCTGCGCATACCAGAGACGATCTGGATAAAGCCATTGATGCCTTTGCTGCAACTTATTCGGAACTTAGAGACGAGTTTGCCTGAATTTAGCTATCTAGGGAGCCCCTGAACAAGTCATGACTGAATATCTTGAGTCCAAAATTTCCAGCTTCTTCGTTAAAGGCCTTCGCAATAGCTAGCTATTACGTGCGGTCTTCGCCTCGAATCTGAATATTTTAAATCTCAAGCTATTTCACCCAGACTTATTCAGAGGCTCCCTAGCACTTGATAAAGATTCTTGTTGTGGTCGTGCTTCAGACAGATATGGCAAAGTGATACTTCTGGCTGAGAATTACGATGAGGCAGGTGGAAAGTGTTGCCACAGGAAGTGCAGCGTTTTTCGGACAAGTCGATCATCCAGGCTGTAGAGAGAGACATGCTGTGAATGGAGATTGCCTGTAACTCGCACACCGCAGTACAGATATCGCAACCGGTGCAGCTGGCAGGGTTTATCTGGTACTTCGTGAGCGATTCTTCTTCATCAACGATCAATTGCAATGCACCGGTGGGACAGAGCTTCATACATGTATCACACCCATTACACAGCCTTTCGTCCAACCGGGGCACCCATGGCCAGCGAACATTATCATCTGCTGCCGGCAACAATTGGCCAGGCGGTGCGGTTCGACCCTCGGGAAGATTGAGGGGGTCTGCTACCACTAATTGTCGGCGCAGCAGCTGTCCGCCACCACGAAGGAAATGCCGTCTTGGCATCTGTGTGCCCTGGCTTATCACCTCATCTCTATTGAATATGGTTTTCCATACCTGGCTGGAACGATCCAGGATATTCATCGGTGGCTTATTGCGATCATCCAATAATCTATTGAGTTGTTTCAACTGGTGCTGGATGCCCGTCGGACGATGACGAGTACAACCCTCGCATTCGGCCGTCGCAACGAGCAGGTGTTGGATGCCAGCGTTGTACATCAGCAATAATTGGCGAAGTCCCAGGGCATGGATGCAGGGAAGGGTGCCAGTTTCCTCATCGATATCACTAAATTCACAGGCGAACAGTGCGATCTGCAGTCCGCCGAATGTGCGAATCGCCCACGGGAAATGAATGTGCAATGCGCCACTGGGACAAGCGGGAACACACAAGCCGCAGCCATCGCAGGCGTCAGTGTCCAGACCCAGGGCGTAGGCATCAAGCACCCAGGCATGTTTGGGACAGGCATCCACACAGTCCTTGCAGTCAGCCTTATCAACGGACGTATATACACAGGCGTCCGCATTTATCTCGGGCAGACGAGATTCCTGTGCAATGATATCCAGCAGATACTTGCTGTTATTGTCCATTGCCTACCTCAAGAGTGTTTCCTTATTTCTTCAGGGAACGGATGTAGGCGATGAGATTTGCAACTTCGGTATCAGAAAGATCCGCCCTGGCTGGCATGGCAACGTTGCCACCGTATTTACCACCGCCGTTCTTAATTGTGTTAGCCAGATCCGTGTCGCTGCCAACCTGGCCGTCGCCGTCGGTGTCGAGGCGGAAAGCACCTGCGGCAAAACTTGCGGGTTTGGGATTAAAGGCTGCTGCGGCAACACCATCGCCGGCACCGGTGGCACCATGGCAGGCTGCACAACCACCTTTTCCATCATAGACAGCTTTTCCAGCCGCGGCATCACCTGCTGCTGCAGGCAAGCTATAGGTAGCGGCGGCAAATACTACTGGAAGTAGTTTCAACATATCACGTGTGACTTTTTTCATTGATTAATATCTCCTGGATTAAATAACTCAAACGACCGGACCCATGCCCGGCATGAATGCTACGGGAACCTCAACTGATGGTTGCTTTGGTTGCATGCGCTCATCAATTTCTTCGCGACTGGGGCGAGGTTGTTGCAGAACTTCCGCCATAATATCGCGAAGCTCTTCACAATATGCCGCAGTGAGAGCTGCAGCGCCAGCAAAGTAGGCTGTATCACAGCGTACGGCTACTCGTTCGCCAAAGTTTCCCAGCCAGCGCAGCAGGTGTTCATCCATGAAAGTGGCAGCCTTTTCCAGTGTCTCTATCTGGTCATCCTGTTTCAATAACCAGGCAACAAACTGCAGTTCATAGACCAGGTGGTCATCAGGGCGCAGACGCCAGTCAGGAATGCCAAGGCCGTTCGACTCATACCATGAACGCACCTGAAACATGCTCTGTTGGCACATGAGGCTGTCCTCATCCAGCCACACGGATTCTTCTGGCGAGGCACTGATATTATGGTTGAGATAGATGCTGGCGTAATCAGCCGCAAGCTCATCCAGAGTATCCTGATCGGGATCATCGGGCAGAGTCGATAGTGCATGATGCATAATAGACATTGCCTCGATGCCGGGTTTGGTGTCCAGCATCAGGGTCAGACAGGAACGGAAATCTAATGTCTTGAGTTCTTTTAACAGCGCTGCATCAGGTTCGCGGTCGTGGATCGTAGCCAGCAGCTGCAGATCTTCTGCCACACGTTCCCGGAAGGTATCCAGCATTTCCGGCGTTTCAGAAACCGGCAGGGAAGTGCTGGTCATTTTACTTTTCCTTTGCTGTGGGCGACGAAACCGATGGACGGCTTGGTGAGCTCAATATTGGCCATGTTCTTGACCTGCCGTGAGACCTTGTCATTACCTCCCATTGCGATAGTTTCAAGGCTGCCGTCCCAGATCTTTTCGACGGGGCCGATGTCCAGTACTCGCATCATGCAGGCCATGACGCAATAGGGCTTGCGGCCGGCTTCGATCTCATCCACACACATGTTGCATTTCTTGACGATCTTTTCAATCGGATCAAACTGGGGTGCGCCAAAGGGACAGGCGGCCTCACAACGGCGGCAGCCGATGCAGAGGGTCGAATCGATATCAACGATACCGTCGGTCTTGCGTTTGAAAAGAGCACCGGTTGGGCAAGTGGGCAGACAGGCCGGTTCTGCGCAGTGGTTGCAGGACATGTTGACCTTGTAAGCGAAGACATCGGGATAGATCCCGCCTTCGATGTATTGCACCCGACGGAATCGTGGCCCGGGGGCAAGTCCGTTCTTGTCCTTGCAGGCAATTTCACAGGCGCGGCAGCCGATGCAGTCCACGTTGTTATGAATAAAACCCAGCTGCATGTCCGGTTTAACCGGGGTATAGGTAACTCGCTTCGTGCGCTTTACTGCTTCCCGGATTTTCTTTGTCTCTTTTTTCTGAGTCGCCATTGTTTATCTCCTCAAATCCGGTTAAAGCTCACGCCGGAATACATGGGCACGGGAAGTGGCCAGCTTGTCCCAGCCGGGACGGTGTTCCAGATCGGTTTTCTGTATGTTGCACAACACCGTATTGTAGGCAAAGGCACCGGCCGGGCTGGGCTCGTCCAGAGTGAGGAAGTCGGGGTTGCCTGCCCGATCCACACCGTTTTTATCCAGGTCCATCCAGACGCCTTCGTAGAGCACCAGCACCCCCGGCATGCAGCGTTCAGTGATGTAGACCGGCACCACGACTTTGCCGCGATCATTCCAGATCTCCACAGTGTCACCAGCGTTGATTCCCAGTTTCTTTGCATCCGCGGTGTTGATGGTGACTTCCTGCTCATATGTCTCACGCAGCCATGAACAGTTGTTGAAGATTGAATGGGTACGCCAGCGTGGATGCGGTGAAATGAGATGGAAAGGCCATTTGCTGGTCTTGGGTGAATTCAGTGACTCCCAGGGCTCGATCCATTTGGGGATCGAAGGAATGTGATAGCCGTATTTGGTCTTCGTCCAATCGTCGATATTGGCCAGTTCGGAACTCAGGATTTCTATCTTCCCCGTGGGTGTTGGGAAGGGCGTGCCTTTTTCAATCTGATCCTGAAATGCCACATGGGGACGGTCCAGTTTGAACTTGTACACTCCTCTGGCTTTGAATTCATCCCAGCTCATATCCACGTGCTGGTGCGCCATTACCTTTTGTTCCCACCATTCACGCAAATAAGCTTCATCAACATTGTCGTTGACATGAAAATAGTCGCGGTTGGCTTTGGGGTTGTAGGCTTTGCCGAAGGTATCACCACCGATTCGGTAGGCCAGTTCAGTGTAAATCTGCAAGTCTGTTTTGGACTCTCCCATCGGTTCGATGACCTTGGGCCGATGGATATAGTAGTGTCCCTTATACCAGGGCAGAGCAGCATCGTGACGTTCGAAGTGGGTAGCTACCGGCAGCAATACATCCGACCAGATTCCAGAAGGCGTGATGGTGGAATCCATGCAAACCACCAGTTCCAGCTTCTTGATAGCCTCGATTTCCTTGTTGATATTGGTTAGCTGATTGAACCAGTCTGAGCCCTGCCAGAAAATGCCCTTGATGTTGGGAATCTGGCCATCGGTGGCATCTTGACGAGGCCATAGTCCTATCTCCTCCCGCTTCACGTTGGGATAGTTGAGCACACAGTGTGCCCAGCGGTCAGATTTGATGGCCTGGAACCAGATGTTGGCGTATTGATCGTAAGGGTAGGCTACTGCCTCGGCATGCCAGGCTTTACCCACTCCTTCGGCGCATCCACCGAGTTTGCCAATGTTGCCGGTCATGGCCTGCAATGCCGCCGCCATGCGATTGTACTGCTCGCCGTAGGCATTACGTCCTGCTGCCCAGCATGCCTTGAGGGCGGCAGGCTTGGTGCGGGCGTACATGTCCGCCAGCTTCTTGATATCTTCAGCCGATACACCACAGATTTTCGAAGCCCATTCAGGTGTCTTGGGTTCACCATCGTATTTACCCAGGATGTAGTCCTTGAAGTTCTCCTTTCCATTGACAGACTGAGGCCACCACTCAGGCATAGTTCCGGCATCCATGCCCATGCAGAACTTGTCGATGAAGTCCTGGTCATGCAGGTTGTTTGTGAAAATATAATGCGCCATCCCTGCCATCATGGCGGCATCGGTATTGGGTTTGATGGGAATCCACCAGGCATCATAAGCAGCGGCCGAGTCTGTGTACTGCGGATCGACGACAACGAACTTGCAGCCACGTTGCTTGGCCATGCGCAAATACATAAAGGTATTTCCGCCATGGAAGGTGTAGGCAGGGTTCCAGCCCCACATGATCATCAGTTTAGTATCAGCGTAGGCATCATCTTCGTTGCCATCCTCAATCGTGCCGAAGGTCCAGCGTGAACTGGTGGTCGTTGCCTGATAAGAAGGCACCGACCAGGAACTGGTACGGCAGCCAAACATGCCGAGAAAACGGCCCTGCAGGCCTTCGATCTGATCTGACTTGTGCAACACACCATAGGAAGCACCGGCGTAGCTCTGATCCACGAGCGCCGTGGGTCCGTAGGTATCCTTGAGATGGACCATCTTTTTGGTTACGAAATTCAGTGCCTCGTCCCAGGAGACACGCTTGAATTTTCCTTCTCCCCGTTCACCGACACGTATCATGGGGTAGAGAAGCCGTTCGGCAGAGTACAGGCGCTGCCGATAGGAACGACCACGAAGACAGGCACGCAATTGTGGCTCTTCGTTACTGTCCTTGCCGAAGTGACCATCGCGTTGATAGCGGCCGTCATCGGTGGATAAACGCACGATGACATCATTCCACTTGTGCGCAACCAGCATATGGCGTGAGCCACAGTTATGCGCACAACTGGTGACTACAGTTTCCAGTTCGTCATCACGGGGATAGGGCTCATAGGCAAAGGCATTTGCCTCTTTGCCATGTTTGATCTCCATGAGGCCGCCGGCAGCAACTCCCCCTGCACCCATTGCAGTCGTTTTCAGGAAAGAACGTCGGGATAGGTTCAGGCGTTGCTGAAGATTTTCATAAATGGAATTTTTTTTACTCATTATTGTTTCTCCTGGCACCAGCCTGATTATTTTGCTGCCTGTTGTTGTTTCAGACGGAAACGCGGTTCGGATTCAGTTGGCCGATCTTTGGCCCAGTCCGGGATCTCTTCTGCCATGCCTTTCCATGCATGACGCGGATAGGGATAACTGATGCGATACCACTGGCGTCCACCATG
>Ga0209013_10004943_pt1 | contig 11597 bp, 11 predicted proteins | sample Cruoilmetagenom2_FD_187291 | JGI IMG/M metagenome (GOLD analysis project Ga0209013, IMG submission 187291) | Oil polluted marine microbial communities from Coal Oil Point, Santa Barbara, California, USA - Sample 2 (SPAdes) (version 2) | ecosystem: Environmental > Aquatic > Marine > Oil seeps ...
TCGACTTCGAGTCCGGTTGGGCTGTCGGAGAGCTCTGCCGGGACTACGACGGGAGCAGTGAGATGCCAAGGAATTTCGGCCAGTTCCAGAAGGAGAACAAGCCGGAGAAACACGAGAAGGCAACGCCTCCGGGGCAGCTCAAGAAGGCAGCTAAGATCGAAGGCTGATCAGCGAGTCGACAGATATTGCCTCAGGTTGATCGAATTCGCTCCCCCGCACCGTGGGGCAGCGAATTCGTAGACCTTCGCCTTGAGACTCGTTCCTGGTTCGTGCGGAACCCACGCCGTACCTATCCTGCCCCACCATGAGAATTGTCATTGTCGGAGCCGGAGCGGTCGGTTCATACCTCGCCGACCGACTTGCCCTCGAGGGCCAGGACATCGTCCTCGTTGAATCGGACACTGAGAGGGCCGCTGAGGTCCAGGGCGAGATCGACTGCATGGTCGTCACCGGCAACGGTGCTTCGGCTTCAACGCTCAGACGTGCGGGTCTCGCCGATGCCGATCTGCTGATTGCAGTCACCTCCTCGGATGCGATCAACGTCCTCGCATGCAACGCCGCGAACACGCTCGGGATCCCGCGCAAGGTAGCTCGCGTCGAGGACACGGAGCTGAAGGCGGAGGTCGCCGAATTCGGCGTCGACCTCATCATCGATCCCGGCGAAGCTGCAGCTCGCGAACTGCTCACACTGGTCAAACGGGGTGCCGTCTCCGAACTCGTCGAGTTCGCCGATGGACGCCTGCTTCTCATGGGCGCGTTCGTCAGCCCCACGGCTGCATTCGTTGGAACCACGCTCGCCGATCTCCGCAAGGCAGTCGATGGGTGGAATTGGCTGGTCGTCGCCGTGATCCGTCACGGTGAGACGATGATCGCTCGCGGCTCGACGATGCTCGAGCCCCATGACCACGTCCTCCTGATGGCTCGGGCCGACAAGACGGCCGAGGCATACAGCCTGCTTGGGATCACAGATCGGGCAGCTGAGAAGGTAATCATCCTCGGCGGTACGCGTCTCGCTCGCGTGACCGCGTCCCTCCTGGCCGACAACGACATCTCGACAACGCTGATCGACGAAGACCGTGACCGCTGCCAACTGATCGCCGAGAGCCTCCCGCGAGTCGTCACCGTGTGCGGGAACCCGACCGACCCGAAGATCCTTGTGTCCGAAGGCGTGGCTGCCGCCGACTCCGTCATCGCCCTCAGCGGGTGGGACGGGGAGAACCTCCTCGGCTGCCTGCTCGCCAAGGAACTCGGCGCCGGCGAAGTCATCGCCCGGTTCACGAACACCGACCTCGTCGGCATTCTCGGCGGGGCAGGCCTCGACGCCACGGTGAGTTCCCGGCTGTCCGCCGCCAACGAGATTCTTCGATTCGTCCGACGCGGTGTGATCTACTCGGTTGCGACCTTCTCCGACTCGGATGCTGAAGCGATCGAACTCGCTGTTGGACCGAAGAGCCCTGCGATCGGGAAGTCACTCAACGAACTCAACCCTCCCGAGTCACTGATCATCGGCGGGATCCAACGCGGCGACAAAGCCTTCGTGCCCCGCGGCAGCACAGTGATCGAGGAAGACGACCACTTGATCGTCATCGCTCTACCGGAGGCCATCGCTGCCGCCGAGAGCCTCTCGGGCTGACCCGGAATGTCCTGGCGGAACCTCCTCCACGTTGCCGGAGCCGTCGTTGGAGCCACCGGAATCTCCATGCTCATCGCGGCATTGGTCTCCGTCATGTACCAAGAGTGGTCGACGGCGGGTTGGATTGCCGTGTCGGCGGTCATCACTACGGTCATCGGCTTCGCCCTTTGGAGACTCTTCGATCGACCCGGAGAGCTGAGTACTCGCGAGGGGTTCGCCGCCGTAGCACTCGCCTGGATCTCGATAGGGCTGCTCGGCTCCCTGCCCTATCTGTTCACCGGGTCCATCACCAATGTGACCGATGCCGTGTTCGAGACGGTGGCCGGCTTCACAACCACCGGATCCTCGGTGATCCCGGATCCGGGCGCCCTCCCCCACGGGATCCTCTTCTGGCGCTCATTCACCCAATGGGTCGGAGGCATGGGAATCATCGTTCTATCGATCGCGATCCTCCCGCTTCTCGGCATGGGCGCAGTTCAGTTGGCTCGTGCCGAATCCCCTGGTCCGACACCCGACCGACTGACACCCCGATTCAAGGAGACAGCCAAGCGGCTCTGGATCGTATATTTCGCCCTGACGGGAATCCAGATACTGCTGCTCTGGGTCGGAGAGATGACTCTCTTCGAAGCCGTGAACCACGCCTTCACGACTCTCTCGACCGGCGGGTACAGCACAAACGCCGGCTCCCTCGGTGCGTTCTCCGCATACTCACAGTGGGTTGTGATCGTTTTCATGATCCTGGCCGGGACATCGTTCGCCGTTCACTATCGGGCCGTTCGCACCCCCTCTGCCTACTGGAAGACCGCCGAAGTGCGCGTCTACATCGGTGTGATGGCAGCGGCGGCAGCCGTGATGGCCATCGGCACGTGGGGAGGCCCGATCCACGACGTCATCAGGGACGCGATCTTCACGGCAGCGACCCTCATCACGACCACAGGTTTCGGCACTGCCGACTTCGGTCTGTGGAAACCAGCGCTCCAGATCATGATCGTTGGCCTGATGTTCGTTGGCGGCATGGCCGGATCGACGTCCGGTTCGATCAAGATCTACCGGCACGAGATTCTCTACGAGTCTTCGAGGGCTGACGTTCGTCGTCTGATCCACCCGCGGGGGGTATTCGTAACCCGCATCGGCAAGAACCCCGTGAAGGACACCGTCGTCGAAGCCGTTCAGACGTTCTTCATGCTCTACATGTTCGCCTTCATGACCGGTTCGTTCGCCCTCGCGGTCATCAGCTCGATCTGGGGTCCCGATATCGACATCGTCTCATCGGTCTCCGCCGTCGCATCGTCGCTCGGAAACGTGGGCCCGGGGCTCGGTTCGGTCGGGCCGACGGAGAACTATCTCGGGGTTGCCGCTCCGGGGAAGTGGCTGCTTGCGGGTTTGATGATCGTAGGCCGTCTGGAGATCCTCCCGATTCTGATCCTCTTCAATCGCGAGAGCTGGCGCCGCTAGTGGTCCGTTGACCATGCCGGCGCGACACGGTTCGTTTTCTGTCCCTCCCCGATGCCAGTATGTGATTCATGGGAACGACGGCAACACATAGAGAACCCGTTTTGATCGGGGGTGGAGAACTCGGGCGATGCCCGACGCGAATCCATCACAGCCGGTTCAACGATGCCGCCCGCACCACCGACGAGGTCGTCAAACACAGGATCGCTGAGGGCCGCCGGTGGGAGGAGACCGTGGTCGCCCGAATCCTCGACGGGTTCCCGGCATGGACGACGATCTCCACCGCTGAAGATCCCTTCGACCCGATAGCACCCGTTGTCATCGGTCCCAGAGTACGTGCGACCGGCCGCGAAGAGATCACCGCCCTGTTGCTGAAGGCGGGAGTGCCGCTCATCTTCGGGGCTCGTATCTCGGCGCCTGGTCTGCGCTCGGTGGGTGTTCCCGATCTCCTCGTGCGCCTCGATGACGGCTATGCGCCCGTTGACATCAAACACCACAAAGTGGTCGGAGAGAAGGGCATCCCCGCTCGTCTGGCCACTGCTGATCGCCTCCGAGACACGAGTGGATCTCCGACAACGTTCCGAACCGGGCGGGTCACCGACCTCCTCCAGGTTGCTCACTACTGGACGCTGCTCGACTCAGTCGGGTACGCGACCCCGCGCTCTCTCGCCGGAATCATCGGCTCGGAACCGGCGATCACATGTCTTTGGGTCGACCTGGATAGCGGCAGCCCCAGGTTGCTCGATCGATACGAGGCGGCCCTCGACGAAGCGGTTTCCGTCGTTGAGGCTGGTCGGGACCACCCGGACACGCCGCTCGTTCCGGCGGTATGGCGAGGTGAATGTCGGTCATGCCCGTGGGCCGATTTCTGCCGAGCCGAACTCGAGAACGTCGATCATGTCTCCCTGTTGCCGGCCGTCGGGGTGAATGACGCACCGAAGCTCCTCGCTGCTGGAGTATCTACAACGGCCCTCGTGGCCGAACTTGATCCGGGCACGATCGTGGGAGACGTGGAGATCTCCGACGAAGCAATCCTCCAGGCCAGGGCACGCGGTGAGGGAACGCTGCTTCGCCGGACCGGCACAGACGTCGCCTTGCCGGATACTGCCGTGGAGATCGACTTCGACGTCGAGACGTATAGGGGGACGCTCTACCTCGCCGGACTACTCATCACCGACACTGGTGGTTCGAGATTCGATCCGATCTCCGATTGGAGCGGCACTCCGGGTGGCGAACGACAGCTGCTCGCAAACCTCTTCCGCTTCTTCGACAGCATCGCGGCCACAGGAGACGCCGTCGTCTATCACTGGACCGGGTACGAGCGGACGATCCTCAAGGAGGCTGCCCAACGACATGGAATCTCGCTGCAGTCTGCGGAGTCGGTGGACGATTGGTTCGATCGCTACGCCTGCGATCTGTGGGCTTGGACGAAGCAGCGATTCGTGTCCCCCAACGGCTACTCCCTCAAAGTGATCGCACCGCTGTGCGGCTTCGAGTGGCGCGATGACGACCCCGGTGGCGCCCAATCCGAACTCTGGTATCTGGATCTCCTCAATGGAGACGAGAGCCGACGATCGCGCCTGCTCGAATACAACGAGGACGACGTCGCCGCACAGCTCGCCATTCGACGGTGGGTTCGCTCCCTTTGGTAGACCTCTCGGGCACCAAGTCCGCTGAGCCCAGACAACGTGCGGATCATGGCCCACGCGCCGTCGTTCATTGCGTGAGAATACGCAGACCCATTGGAGCGTTGCCGAAGACATGGATTCTGTAGAGGAGCAACATCTCGCCTGGCTGGCCCGGTCGTTCGGCCGCACCGACTATCTCCCGCTCACACCCGACGACCTCGATGCACTCTCGGCTGCAGGAAGCTACGTCGACAAGTACCCGGGGACGCATCTGATCAAGGAAGGTGACGATTCGGTTGCCGCATTCGTGATCCGCAGTGGAGATGTCGAGCTGTTCAGGATTCGCAAGAGCGGCCGGCTTGTCGTCGGGCGAGTCGGCCCCGGAGCCGTGATCGGAGATATCGCCATGCTCCGTACCCAGCCCTATATCTCGAGCGCCAGGGCTGTCACGCCGGTGCAGGCGTTCAGGATCGATCGGTCGAAACTCCTCCCCGTCCTCATCGAACACCCGACGATCGCGATGCGGTGGCTCGTCGCCGGCCTGAATCAGCTCGAAGCGACACAGCGACGCGTGCTCCGACTGATGCGGGGAACGGTGAAGGAGCAGGTGGCGGAGATGGTTCTCGACGAGTCCGACCGATACGGCGAACTCCACCTTTCCCAAGCAAGCCTCGCCGGGCTGCTCGGCGCCAGCCGGCAGTCCGTGAACGAAGCCCTCTCCGAGTTGCGCAACGACGGAGCGGTTGACACGGGCTATCGCGTGATCACTCTCGTCGATCGAGACGCTCTTGCTCTGGCAGCCGGGCGCTGAGCGATCAGCGCGTCCGCCACAACCCGAACACGATCCCGGAAGCGGCACCCATGGCGGTGAAAGCGATCGCCTCAGCCAGGGGACCTGGGAACGCCTCGAACACCGGACCGTCCATTGAACCAATGGTAAACAGGAGCAGCGCCGCGCCGAGGGCAAGCACCGAACTGATCGCACCGGTGCGCAGCATCGCGGCCCGGTCTGCAAACGCTCCGTCGTCCATCACAAGCAGCACGGGCGGCGCGGCAGCGATGAGGAACGGTGCGAGATGAAAGGTCGAGGTCGGCCGGAGGACGGCAACTGCCATCCACAGGACGGCGAGCATGGCTCCCCACATGAGGGCGCGGCGGATATCGGTACGGGCGATGGTTTGCGTGGTCATCTCAGCCTCAACCGCGATCCCTCACCGATTCATCCCGCTATGGTCGGATTCTCGACAGTCATGGTTGGGCCCACGGCTCAACGGTCCACCCGTTCAATCGTTCGTCAAGGGAGATGCGATGTGCACGATCGGAGTGCTCCGGTTCGACGATGGCAGCTACGCCATGTTCAAGAACAAGGATTTCGCGCGTCCCTCGTTCAACGACACGCTTACTGTCGAGCCATCGGTGTTCGGCGTCGCCGGTCTTGCCACATGGGCCGGTGACGATGCCTCCGCTGACGTCTTCTCCGGTCTCTCACTCGGAGCCAACGAACACGGTCTGTTGTGCTGCGATGCCAATGTCAAGACGGTTCCTGGCCATGCCAACTACGACGATCTTGTTGAGATCGCTCTCCGTGTGGGCACCGACTTCGCAAGCGCCGTCGAAGCCGTAGCCGATGCGGTCGCCCGACAGCCGTACCACTGGGGGAATCTCGTGCTCATCGACGGGGACCTCGCAGGATCAATCGAGGTCCGGGGTAGCCGCATCGAATTGACTGTGGACGACGGGCCGACCGTCAGGACCAATCATCACATCGCCCTCGGGGCGACCGAAAACGACGACAACACCTCGACGTCTCAACCCAGATTCGAGGCCGCTCGACGCCTGGTCAACGATGCCGGCTCGGTTGGCGATCTCCACGACCTGATGCGCTCCCACGCTGACGGTGCCGGAGGTATCTGTGTCCACGGCGCACACCAGACCGTCTACAGCTACGTGCTGCATCACGCTCGGAACGAGGTCGCACTGTCGGTCACCCGGGGATCACCGTGCCAGAGCGGGCCCCCGACGAGGCTGCCGGTGCCGCTTGGCAGCTCGTGGTCGGCTGAAGCAGCCAACGGGTTCCGAATGGCATACCCGTCAGCGAGATCGGATGCCTCTGCCTAGCCGATGAGGATGGCAGGCACGATCAGACCTGCGCTCTGCATCGTCGGGCGATCGACGCCATAGCGTCGTCGAGACGACCAACCCAGACCTTGCCGTGGGCAGGTGTGCGCTTCGGCTCGAGATGATGAACGAGGTGATGGCCGAGTTCGTGGGCGACGGTTCGCAGCATCGTCGGATGTCCCAGGCGAATCTGCCCGTGCTCCGGGATCGTTCGCCGACGGTGGGCTTCCCAGGCCGCGACACGATCCTCGCTGTTGGTCTCGACGATCACCTCACGCGGCGGCCAACACTCGCCGGTGTCGGATCGGCGACGTCGATTGAAGGCCAGATCGGGCATCGGGACACCGAACTGCTCCGTTACCGAGCGAACGAGTGCCTCGGCCTCGCTCCGATCGACAGCGTATCGGTCACCGAAATCGGTGATGAGTTCGTAGTCGCGGCTGAACGCCCGCACCCGGTGTTCGTGGCGGGGTATCCGATCAGATCGCTCGACTGCCCGGACGTTCATCTCATCACTCTTCGATCATCGGTTCGGTGGTCAGAGCGGGTGGCGTTTCCGGGGCCGGAAGCACGTCCTCGTCCGCTTCGCCGAGGTCGAGTTCGTGGATCCTGGTCCCCCGACTCTGAACCTTGCCTGCCGAGATCTCGATCTGATCGATGTCACGGTGGGCCTGGTCGAAGTGCCGGCGCAGGTTGTCGACCCGCTCCGAGAGTCGTCCGACGTCTGTCAGCATGGTGCCGACCTCCGTCTGGATGACCCCGGCCTGTTTGCGCATCTCGACATCGCGCAGAACGGCCCGCACGGTCGTGAGTGTCGCCATCATCGTCGTCGGTGACACGATGTAGACCCTGGCCTTGTAGCTCGCTTCGATGATCGCCGGGTGGTTGGCATGCAACTCGGCATATACGGCCTCGGACGGCAGGAACATCAGGGCAGAGTCGGCCGTCTCGCCCGGGATGATGTAGCGCTCCGAGATGTCACGAATATGTTTCTTCACATCCTCACCGAGTTGCTTGGCAGCCGTCGCCCGGCCGGTGTCGTCCTCCGCGTTCAGCATCTTCCGGTATGCCGTGAGCGGGAACTTCGCGTCGACGACCACCGATCCCGGCGGGTTGGGAAGCTTGATGAGACAGTCGGCTCGTTTTCCGTTCGTCAACACGCTCTGGAACTCGTAGGCCGTCTTGGGGAGTGCATCTTCGACGATGGCTTCGAGCTGGACTTCTCCGAAGGCTCCACGGGCCTGCTTGTCGTCGAGGATGTGTTGCAGGCCGACGACTTCCGTGGAGAGCTTCGTGATGTTCTGTTGCGCTTGATCGATGACCGTAAGGCGTTCGGTCAGCTTCGTCACCGACTCGGCCGTCTCTTTCGAGGACTTCTGGAGGCTGTCCCCCATCCGGTCCTGCACCTTCTCGAGCCGCTCGTTCATCGACCTGGTCAGTCGCTCCGATGACTCCTGGACGGCCTTTGCCGTCGCGGCCGCTGATGCCGTCTGTTGGTCGGTGAGCGAGGTCAGCTGACCGGCCAGGTTCTGCTGTGACTCGGCGAGCTGCTCCATGCGACGATTGGCTTCCTCTCCGCCCTCTTCGCCACCTCGCAGCACTGCCCATGCGACGACGGCCGCCCCAATGAGGATGGCTACAGCCAGAACGATCAGTGCGACTTCCAAAACAACTGCCTCTCTCTATGTAGCGGACTCGACTCTGACACGCATCGTAGAGATGCCCTGTGACACATTCGTGTTCTCCCCGATCTCGGACCGGTCCGCTCCCGTCAGTACCAGATGACCTCGCCGAAGCCGGGGAGCGGCATCTCGCCCGGAAGGGTTCGAGCCTCGCCCGCCGCGTAGCGGGCCGCCGTCCACACAGCGGCGCCGGCATCAAGGATGTCATCGGCAGGAACTGCACCGACGGCGTCGGGGAGCCGATCGGGGATTGAGAGACCGACACCGGACAGCAATCGACGCCTTTCGCTGTGCCCATTCCAGGTTCGTTTCGAGAACGCGAGAGGACGCCCGGCGAGCACCCGGAACGTGACCTCGGGATGGACCTCGATCACTCGTTCGTCGGACCGAGCTACAGCGTCGGTCTCGAGGATCCGATCGCGTAGTGCGTAACTCTGAGCCGTCAACCCGATGCCATACCGCTTGCGGGAGAAACGGAGCGCCTCCTTGTAAGAGCCCTCCTCGAGTACGTCGCGTGGCGGCGTCGGGAACACGCTCGAGCCACGAGCACCGATGAAACGCCTGGCAGCGGCATCCGCGGCTCGTGGCGGTGCGACCGGCAGACCGATCGGGATGTCAACGGCGATGACTTCGGCATCTGCCTCGGTCGATGCGAGTTCGGCCATCGTGTCGTAGGCGTCGATCGAGGCGATCCAGCCGTCAACGGTGACGACCGCAATCCATCCCTTCTTCCAAACGTCAGCTCCAACGACACGAGCCATGCTCTCCTCCAGTCAGGAGCGTACCGATTCGCGCTCAACTGCGTCGTTTGTGCCTACGACCAGGACTATTCGTGTCCTAGATACAAACGACGGTCGGTGGTCCTCAAGTTGGTGGCTTGCCGTGAAGCTGCGTGTAGAGCTCGATCGCTTCTTCGAGGTAATTGACGCCGCAGACGAGGGCCACCGATGCGTATGCCGTGCATTCCCCCGTCTTGACGTACGCGTAGGCCCGCTCGGCCATGTCGTCCATCAGTTCCTGGTGCGGCCGTTCGTCCGGCTCGACGGGAAGCTCTACCACCGTGGCGGTGTAGACGTCCGGGTTCCATTGCCGGAACTCCGTTGCCACCGTGGCGGCCTCGATAACGAGCTCTGTGCTGACGGCACGGACGACATCCATGATGGTCGGGACGCCGCAGGTGAGGCCGAGATCGATTCTTCGAGCCCCTTTGGGAACACGGAGACCTGCGTCGGTGAGGACGATGATGTCACCGTGCCCGGCACCGGCGATGAGATCGAGGAGTTCCGGGTGGAGGACGCCACGCTGCTTCATTTCTACTCCTTCTCGCTCGTGCCCGTGCACAGATGTGCCCTATTGGACATCTGTGCGTGAGTCGATGATAATCGGCACCTATGGTTGAGGACAATACCCGACAGGACCTGGCGATCCGCGTTGCGTGGCTCTACCACGACCGCCACCTGACGCAGCAAGAGATCGCCGATCGGCTGGGTCTCTCTCGATCCACGATCAGTCGAGTACTCACCGAAGCAGAGCGTGACGGGATCATCCGGGTCGTCATCACGCAACCGCTCCCCGAAGCCGCTCGGCTGGCTGAGGCCTTGATCGAGCGGTACAAACTCGCCGGTGCCATCGTCGGGACGGCCCTCGACGGTGAGTCACCCGCCGTGACGGCCGCCATTGCAACAGCTCGCCGTCTTGAGAGCTTCGCAGCTCCGGGTTCGGTGACGATCGCCGCAGGCTGGGGGCGCACGATTGCACTCTCGGCAGCTGAGACGCGACCGATTCCGACCTCGGACGTCACCCTCGTCGACGCATTCGGCCACACGACGACTGACGACACAACGGCAGCAGTCGAGGTTACGAACACCCTGGCGCGCAAGTTCGACGCCCGCGTGATGCACGTTCCCTCGCCGGGCTTCGCTCCTTCGTCCGAGATCGCCGGGACGTTCCTGGCATCTCCCCCAGTCGCCCGGGCACTCAAGAAGGCGCGATCGGCCGACGTCCTCCTCGTCTCGGTCGGGATCGTCGGTTGTGGATCGCTACTCGTTGCTGAGGGGTTCATGACCGAAGAGTCAATGAACAGAGTCACAGATGCCGGGGCCGTCGGTGAGGTGTTCGGTTGGTACTTCGACGCCGACGGCAACAGCGTCGAAGCTCCGAGCCTTCATCCTGTGGCCTTGACGCTTGACGACATGCGGGAAGCAAAGAGGGTGATCGGCGTCGCCGGAGGAGTCGACAAGGCTGCTGCGATCCGTGGCGCCATCGCGGCGGGGATCCTCGACGAGATAGCGATCGACGAAACGCTGGCTCAAGCGTTGCTTGAGTGAGCAGAGCAGTGTCGATCTGATCTACTGATCTACTCAATCGCTTCTCGAAACGCCTGAGCGTTCTCTCGCAAGGTTCCTTCACCCCTATGCAGATCTCCTCCGATCAGGAGGACGATGTCTTTGCCGTAGAAGTGGAGCATCTCTGGCGTGCGATCCATCGTCATGCCGCCGCCTGCGGCGGGCCAGATCGGTTTGATGCCGTCGATCGGCTCGAGGCAGGCAGCTGAGATCTCTGAACAGGCCTCGGGGCTGAAGGAGAACCGGCCGCCGAAGTTGGGGAATATCGATACGTCCGCCCCAGCAAGCCTCATCAGTGTTCCGAAGATGACACGGTGGGCGATGCCTCCGGTCGGTGACGAGACGAATCCGCCGAGCAATGCAGGGTGGCCCATGATCGGAACATCGACATCGTCCCGAACGGCGATGTCTCGCATGAAATCGAACCCGGTGATCCCTGGAAGGATGAGCAGGCCGCCGGCACCGGCGTCGAGAGCGATCTCGACCCGTTCGTCGAGCAGTCCATGGGGGGCGTTGATGCTCGGCATGTACACCGAGTGGAACCCCGTCTCCGCGTTCGCCCGCCGCACGGCGTCGGAACACGCCCGCACCCGTGCCTCGAAGTCAGCGAACGGCTGGTTCGCCAGGCTGTGGTCGTCCTTGATCATGTCGATGCCACCGAGGGCCAGCTCGTATGCCAGGTCGGCGAATCGCTCAGGAGAGAAGCCCATTGGCTTGAGAGCCGTTGCCAGGAGCGGTC
>Ga0209013_10004944_pt1 | contig 11597 bp, 11 predicted proteins | sample Cruoilmetagenom2_FD_187291 | JGI IMG/M metagenome (GOLD analysis project Ga0209013, IMG submission 187291) | Oil polluted marine microbial communities from Coal Oil Point, Santa Barbara, California, USA - Sample 2 (SPAdes) (version 2) | ecosystem: Environmental > Aquatic > Marine > Oil seeps ...
GAAGGATGGAATCGCTTTGCTCAGTCTTTTTTAAATTAGACAGAATTCATTACTTCGACATTCGACATTCATTATTCGACATTCGATATTCGCTTTTTCAGAGTTTCTTTTTCGATTTGACCGGCCGTTTTTTTGGCCGGCGGCTGGGCTGACACCTGACACCAAAAAATTTGATTAAATTCTTAATAAAGTTATGCTAAATTTTTAAGTCCGGTTTATACGGATCAGATTCGGAGATATGTTTTTATGAAAGGTATTATATTGGCAGGCGGTTCGGGTTCAAGGCTGTTTCCGCTGACCCTCGGAGTCAGCAAACAGATGCTGCCGGTGTATGACAAACCCATGATTTACTATCCGCTTTCCGTGCTCATGATGGCGGGGATTCAGGAAATTCTCATTATTTCAACCCCCAATGATTTACCCATATTTCGCAGAATACTCGGGGACGGGTCTCAGCTGGGCCTGTCGTTTTCCTATGTCGAACAACCGCGCCCCGAAGGGCTTGCCCAGGCCTTTATCATTGGGAAGTCGTTTATCGGTCAGGATTCGGTATGTCTTATGTTAGGAGACAATATTTTCTATGGCCCGGGCCTTTCCAATATTTTGAGACGTGCCGCCCAACTGACTCAAGGCGGGTTGATTTTTGGTTACCTGGTGCGTGACCCGGAACGATATGGCGTGGTTGAATTTGATTCGGACGGCAAGGTGACCGGAATCGTGGAAAAACCCAAAAAACCCAAATCACAATACGCAGTTCCGGGGCTCTATTTTTATGACAATGAGGTGGTCAACATCGCCGGCAAACTCAAACCTTCGGCCCGGGGAGAGATGGAAATTACCGATGTAAATATGGCCTATTTACAACGGGATGATCTCAGGGTCGAACTTCTGGGACGGGGCTTTGCCTGGCTCGATACCGGGACCCACGAAGCACTTCAACAAGCTGCAAGCTATGTGCAGGCGATTCAGGAAAGACAGGGTTTAAAAGTTTCATGCCCGGAGGAGATAGCCTTCCGCCTGGGCTACATCGACAGTGACCAGCTCAAAGACCTGGCCTCCCAATACCTGAAAAACGATTACGGGCGCTATTTAATGGAATTGGCCCGGGAAGCGGACGAAACGTAGGAATTGGAGATTTCGGATTTCGGATTTGGGATGTTTAAAAGGATCATATTCTGATTTATATTAGGTATAAGAAAGCTGTAAGATAATATGCCTAATTTATAAGGTGTGAGGAATAATGTTGAGGGCGACAGCTGTCGTCTCGATAGGCGTGACTTCCATCTTCGTTAAAACTTCACTGGACAGGATAGCCCGGCAAGCAGGGCTCAAGTCTTAAAGTATAGAATCCATAAGTCAATCAGTCTAAAATCAGCTCTCTTTCCTTAATAAAATCCGAAATCCCCAATCCGCAATCCAAAATCGAGATAATCCCAAATCCCAAATCGAAACCCTCTATTTCCTTGACAGGATTTTGGATAAGGAGTAAAAATATAAGTTTAACAAAATCCGAGATAGGGGGATCAATGGACTACAAAAAGACACTCAACCTTCCGTCAACCAAGTTTCCCATGAAGGCCAGTCTGGCAAAACGGGAACCGGAGCAGCTGGAATCCTGGAACAAAGCCGGTTTGCACAAACAAATCCGCGATGCATCCAAGGGAAGAGAGTTGTTTATTCTCCATGACGGCCCTCCTTATGCCAACGGTTACATTCATATCGGTACGGCGTTGAATAAAATCTTAAAGGACATTATTGTCCGCTCAAAGCAGATGGCCGGCTACGATGCCGTTTACGTGCCGGGCTGGGACTGCCACGGCCTGCCCATCGAGCACAACGTTGACAAGGAACTCGGCGAAAAAAAGAAAGAGCTCAGCATGGCCCAGGTTCGCCGGTTGTGTCGCAAATATGCCGAAAAATTTATCGACATTCAGCGCGAAGAATTCAAACGCCTGGGGGTGATGGGGATCTGGGATGATCCCTACCTGACCATGAATTACGTTTACGAGGCCACCATTGCCAGAGAGTGCGGTAAATTCGCCCTGGATGGGAGCCTGTTTCGCAGCAAAAAGCCGATCTACTGGTGCTTTACCTGCCAAACAGCCTTGGCGGAGGCCGAAATCGAATACTATGATGCTTCGACACCGTCGATCTACGTCAAATTTCCGTTGAAAGACGATTTGAGCAAAGAACTGCCGGCGCTGGAGGGCAAGGATGTTTTTGTCGTCATCTGGACGACCACACCGTGGACGCTGCCCGCGAATCTGGCGATTGCGCTTCATCCTGATTTTGAATATGTCGCCGTGGATGTTGGAAATAATACGGTCTATATTCTTGCCCGTGACCGGGTCGATGCCTGCATGCAGTCATTTGGCATTGCCGACTTTGCGATCCTCGGCGGAATCGATCCCAAAACCCTTGAAAAGAAGCGCTGCGGGCATCCGCTCTACCCGCGTGATTCATTGGTAATTCTCGGAAACCATGTAACGCTGGATGCCGGCACCGGTTGCGTGCACACCGCTCCCGGCCACGGGCGTGAGGACTACGAGGTGGGCCTTGCTTACGGGCTGGATGTTTACTCTCCGGTGGACAACAGGGGCTGCTTCACAGATGACGTCGATTTTTTTAAAGGCGAATTCGTATTTGATGCCAACAAAACCATCAATGCCAAATTGGAGGAAAACGGAGCCCTGGTCCACGAAGAAACGATGGCTCATTCCTACCCGCACTGCTGGCGATGCAAAGAACCGGTGATTTTTCGGGCTACCCCCCAGTGGTTTATCTCGATGGAAAAGACCGGGTTACGGAAAAAATCCCTGGAAGCCATCGACAAGGTTCAATGGATTCCGCACTGGGGGCGGGAGAGGATCTACGGTATGATCGAGACCCGTCCGGACTGGTGTGTATCGCGGCAACGAGCCTGGGGTGTGCCGATCACGGTTTTTTATTGTGAAGAATGTGAAGCCGTTTTGCTTGATGAACAGATCATGCAGAAAGTATATCAACTGTTTGAAGAGCACGGTGCCGATATCTGGTTTGAAAAAGACGTATCCGAATTCTTACCGAAAGATCTTGCATGCCGACAGTGCGGCAGTAAAAATTTTGTAAAAGAAACCGACATTCTCGATGTGTGGTTTGATTCCGGAGTAAGCCACGCGGCCGTGCTCGATCAGCGGCCTTACCTGAAATGGCCCGCCGACCTTTATCTGGAAGGCAGCGATCAGCACCGCGGATGGTTTCACAGCGCCTTGCTGACGGCAGTGGGTACGCGCGATCGGGCACCGTATGAAGCTGTATTGACCCATGGTTTTGTGGTGGATGCCCAAGGGCGTAAAATGTCAAAATCCATCGGCAACGTAATATCCCCCAGCGAAGTGATTGGAAAATACGGAGCTGAAATCCTGCGTCTCTGGGTTTCAGCCTCCGACTACCGTGAGGATATACGTATTTCGGATAATATTTTAAAACAGCTCAGCGACGCCTACCGGCGTATCCGGAATACCAGCCGATTTCTGCTGGGAAACCTCTATGATTTTGACCCCGCAAAAGAAACGGTGGCCTATGACGATATGCCGGAGATCGATCGCTATGCCCTGCACAAGTTGCAGCTTATCGTTGAAAAAACGCGTAAAGCCTATGAGGCTTACGAGTTTCATGTTATCTATCATGGCCTTTTTAATTATTGCACGCTGGATTTGTCCGCCTTTTATCTTGATATTCTTAAAGACCGGCTTTACACGTCACCGCCGGACTCCGTACAACGTAAAAGTGCTCAGACCGTTTTGCATATCCAGGCGGAGACGATTGCACGGCTGATGGCGCCGATTTTGCCTTTCACAGCAGATGAGATCTGGCGCCACATACCGTTCAAAAACGGCGATAGAGCCAGTATCCACATGAATTTACTGCCTGAAGTAAATCCGGCTTTTAAAGATGACGACCTGGCCGCCAGATGGGAGTTCCTGTTAAGAATTCGCGGTGAAGCCACCAAACAGCTGGAGGAGGCCCGGGCGGCAAAACTCATCGGGCATCCCCTGGATGCCGCGGTTACTATTACGGCCGGCGGGGATGCTTATGAAGCCCTGCAGCCCTATAGCGATGAACTGAGATCGTTTTTGATTGTGTCCAAAGCCACTTTGGTAAAGGAGGATACCATTGAAGGCGCATCTGAGGGCAGCGGTCTTGACGGTGTGCGCATTCAGGTGGAAGCTGCACCGGGAGACAAGTGCGAGCGATGCTGGGTGCATGATACAACTGTAGGAATCAACAAAGAGCAGCCAACGGTTTGCCGGAGGTGTCAGGAGGCGCTGGCTCAAATAAAATAGGCCCGTAAGTCAACAATGTCGACCCTGAGTTGTTTCTGTCTCCTTTAAACGTTTATAGTAGCGGGGGAATCCAACTAAAATGGACAGAATTCCTTAGTTTTAGGCACTTTAGGCATTTAAAGGGTAACTGATAAAATTCGACTCCCGTGGTAAATAACTTGCACTCTTTTGTGTGAAGAACCTAACAAATGATAAAAAATGACCAGAACAGGACCGCCCCCCTGAATGTTGTCGCATAAACGAAAATATATTAAGTTAGCTGTGGTGGCCGGGCTGGTCGTGCTGGCGGATCAGTTTACCAAAGCTCTCATATTAAAATACCTGCCGTACCATCAAAGCATTACGGTTATCGCCGGTTTTTTTGATATCACCCATATTCACAACCCGGGCGGGGCTTTCGGACTCATGGCCAATATGAGTGCGACCATACGGACCCTCATTTTTTTATTTGCATCTTCTCTGGCCGTCGGCTTAATTTTTTATTTTTATAAAAAAACACCCCCGGCTTACTCTTTTCTTGCTACCGGATTTGCCCTGATTTTCGGGGGGGCCATCGGAAATCTGATCGACAGGGCTCGCTTGGGTATTGTTATAGATTTTCTTGACGTTTACCTTGGCCAATACCATTGGCCGGCCTTTAATATCGCCGACAGTGCGATAACGGTGGGCATTTTTATTTTTGGTTTTCATCTGCTGTTTAATAAAATGCCGGAATAAAAATGCCCGTAATCACTTACAAAGATCTGAATAAATATATAGCTGATCGGGGAACCGATCCGTTTCTGCCCGTCTATCTAATTTACGGGGAAGAGCTGCTGACCCAGGGCGCCTTTGACGAACTGGTAAATGCGTTGATCCCCGCTTCCAAACGCAGCATCAACTATGAACCGCTGGACGGAACCCAGGCCAATGTTCACGAGGTTGTCGAACGGGTTACCACCTTTTCACTGCTGCCCGGAACCAAAGTGATTGCGCTTCGCGACTCCCGGATTTTTTATGCCGGACAGGATAAGGATTTGTTGCTTGACAGCGCCCGGAAAGCATTTGAAGAGGATAAAATTAAAAAAGCTTCGGGACATCTTCTAAGCATAATGGGGCTTTTAAATCTCTCGTTTGACGATGTCGATCTATCCAACCGCCCAAAGAGTCTGGGATCGGGTTATGCCCCCGGGGATGATGATCCATGGCTGGATGAGACCATTTCATTCTGCCGGGAGAATAATCTTTCTGTTCCCGTTGCGCGGGATGACAGCCAAATCCTTCAGCTATCGATCGAAAAGGGGTTTCCCAAAGACAATCATCTGATCATAACAACTGAACTGGTGGACAAACGGCGGAGCCTTTATAAGACTTTGAGCAGCAAGGGTATGGTCATTGACTGCTCGGTGCCCAAAGGCGCCCGCCGGGCAGATCGAATAGCTCAGGAGGCGGTCCTGGCGGAAAGAAAAAATGCCATCCTCGGGGCTGCTCAAAAAACAATGGACAAGGCGACCTACCAGGCCCTGTATGAAATGACAGGCTTCGATCTACGAACATTTTCAAATAATCTGGAAAAACTGGTGAGCTATACCGGAGATCGAAAAGAAATTTTGATTGAGGATGTCGAATCAGTATTACAGCGCACCAAAACAGATCCCATATATGAATTCACCAATGCTTTGACCAATCGCAACCCGGTTCAGGCTCTTTTTTTCCTGGATTCCATTCTGTCCTCTGACCTGCATCCACTGCAAGTCTTCACGGCCATGATCAACCAGATCAGAAAATTGCTGCTGGTAAAAGACTTCGTTGAAAGCCCGTACGGAAGCGACTGGCAAGCAGCCTGCCCGTACGATTATTTTCAAAAGCGCGTCATCCCGGCTGTCGTCGAGTATGATCGCAAGCTGCAGGATCAACTCGGCAGGTGGCAGACGATGCTCGCCGAAGAGACGGATTCGCAAAAATCCGGGACCCGGGCGAAAAAGACAAAGAAAAAAAAGAAATTAGCCACGGATCTTCTAATTGCCAAAAACCCGAAAAATCCCTATCCGATATTCCAGTTATTCAAAAAATCGGAACGCTTTTCTAAAAAAGAACTCCTCGAGGCTGTTGACTCTCTGAATCAGGGCGACAAAAGGCTCAAATCCAGAGGTCAGAATCCGAAGCTGGTGTTGGAGAATATAATATTAAGCCTTTGCAAAAAATAGGTCTGGTTGCTGGATACTCGATGTTCGATGTTGGACGTTCGATGTTCGACGTTCAATCTTTTCACTGTTTCGGATAGGCGGAGTTTCATACGAGGGCATGACGGATAATAACGGGCGAGGTATGGCGGTGTTATTGTAAAAAAGGACAGAATGCCTTAACTTTAGGCACTTTAGACATTTTAGGCATTTCGTTTCTACACCACGATTTGAAACATATGACGGCTCTTTTGTTTCCTGATTCTAAACGGAGATCGGCTATATGGGCTTTATCCGACAGCAGGAAGAAAAACTTGCGGTGCGGTTTTTGAGCTGGCAGTATGAGAAATTGAAAAAGCCGATTCCCGATGAGACCGAATTGGCAAACCAGGCTGCCAAAATCGTAGAAGAAGCCCATGACATTGCGCGTAAACGAGGCCGCAATGTCATGTCCATCATCAAAGATCTCATTGCGGATATCAAAAAATAGCAACTATGTTTTGTTCTCATTGGCAATCCTACTTTTCCAGATGCTGGATGATGGATTCATTTATTTCGTCATCGTTTTTTTTCAGAATGGGGATGAGTTCGGCCGCCACATCTTTAATAGATTTTATATTCTGCTCACGCATGACGCTCTGAATTTTTTCCACGCCCTCTTCAATTTGCTTTAGTCCATCGGCAATGGCCATTATTGCTTGTTTGTCCATATTAACCTCTCTTAAATAATTTGTTGTTTAGTTAGCTTTCTAAGTTTCGTATTTTTATCAGGGGTTGATTTTTTGTCACTTTAACCTTATTTAGTATCCTATAAATTATTTTTTTACTTTTTGTGGCAAGATATTTTTGTGTAAAAATTAAGTTACCCAAAGAAATGCCTAAAATTGCAAAATGCCTAAAGTTGAGGTCCGCCTCCGGCGGATCAGTTTTATTAAAAGAAAAAAGCAAGCTATGCTATTATATTCATTTACTGATTTCTGGTTTTTCATGCTGAAAATATCAGGCGTTTATAGTAAAGATGGAGCGAAGCGACGCCATAATTTTAGGCACTTTAATGCATTTTAGGCAATTACCGGCTTGTCCGGGTTAGGTAATATACTATAAAACCTCAATTGAGCGTAAATACACGAAAGGGGATAATCAAATGCAGGACGCCTGGGTCGAAAAATTATCCTGTGCTATTCAGTGCCATCGGTGTGACCGGCAACTCGCTCCAAAAGATCCCAGAATTCTTTCTGTTTATGACCATGAGGCCATATGCACGGCCTGTAAAGAGGAGGAGGAACAGAGGGCCGATTACGAGGAAATTTCGAAACAAACCATCGGGCAATGTCTTATAGAAACCGAAATGCAGTGGGGTGATCCCCAGGGATATTGCTATCATCATTTTTATTCTTTTACCTGTTAGAAATTCCACATCATCGGATCATCATCCAGATAGTCCGTGACCAATCGCCCGATTTCGTCCATCCGGGCCAAATCATCTTCGGAAAGCGATATTTCGGCAGCCCGGGCATTTTGGACAGACTGATTCTCACTGCGGGCCCCGGCAATAGCGCATGCGCCGGGTTGAGAGACCACCCAGGCCAAGGCCAGTTGCCCCAAGCTCACATTCTTTTTTTCTGCGATCGGCCGGAGCCTGTCCAAGGCCTGGTGAACACGCTGAAAATTTTCCGGAATAAACAACCGGTTCCTCGTACGGTGGTCTCCTTTTTCAAATTTATGGTCCCGGGCGAATTTTCCTGTCAACAATCCCTGGGCCATAGGCGAATAAGCCAAAATGGTAATATCGTTTTCGACACAATACGGCATGGCGCCATGTTCGACATGGCGCCAGATAAGAGAGTAGGGCGGTTGGAGACTGTCGATGCGGCCGTATTGAGATGCCTCCTCTATCTGATTGCGAGAAAAATTGGACACACCGACAACTCGAATCTTTCCCTCCTCTTTGAGTTTGTTCAAGGCTCCCATAGTCTCTTCGATGGGAACTGTCCTGGTCCCAAAGGAACCGGCGGGCCAGTGAATCTGGTAAAGGTCGATAACGTCGGTTTTTAAATTTTTCAGGGAACGGTGACATGCCTCTATCACCTGATCGGCCTTAAGGTGATTGGGGAAAACTTTGGTGGCCAGGATGATGCGATCTCTGAAATCGGATACAGCCGCCCCGAGGACGCGTTCGGAATGCCCTTTCCCGTACGCGTCGGCGGTATCAAAGGTGGTGATGCCGGCCTCAAAGGCTGCGCGAATGGCGCCGGTGGTCTGTGCGTCATCAATACCAGCCCACATTTCTTTTCCGGCCTGCCAGGTACCCATGAGTATGGGGGAAATTTTCAGATCGGATTTTCCCAAATTGCGAAGCTGCATATTTCTCTCCTGATCTTCTATAGGCTTTATGACTTATTAGGCTTTATGACTTATATAGATGGGATTTTAGAATCACTAACGTAATCACTAACTATAAAAAAACAAGGAGGATATCCGCGCTCAATAGTTGCCATGACGGTCAGTTATAAGCCCTGCGTTGACAGAATGATTTATCGGACCTATAAAGCAATGCGGATGAAGAAAACAGATGCAGGAGGTATGAAATTGGCAGATTTATCATCGAATTATTTTGTTTTGGTTGGCCTCGCCGCTTATTTGTTTTTAAAAAAATTATAGGAATATGCGAATCAATTGCGGATATAGATATTTACTTGTCTTGATAGTGCTTTTTTTTCAAGGTTGCGCCACATCCAACATCAATCAGCGAGTCGCGGATTTCCAGCGTCCGGCTGAATACGTCCGCTTTTTCGAGGCCCTGGATCGAAGCGTGGAAGAAGCCGATGGGAAAGATGCTTCAACATTTCCGGTTTCCGGTTTTCCATACCTGCGTACCAATCGCTTTTTGACCGGGTTAAAACAGGATCTGAATACCGACGCCCGCAAAGAGCAGTGGATCCGCTGGTTGCAGCAACTGGATATTGAGGCCCGTAAAAAAGAAATTCGAAACCTTCCTTCCGGTGCCATCAGGAAACTGGCACGTGAACTGGGCGAGGAACCCGATAGACAAATCCTGCAGGATCGAGTGACGGTCTATTATTATTTTTCCCATGCACGGTTTAAGGATGAGCCGATATTGCAACTGAATTATGTCTTCTGGTATTCTGCCAGGGATGGGCCGAATTCCCCCTGGATTGAACGGGGGCCGCTTGACGGGCTGACCGTGAGAATTTCTCTGGATAATGACGGTCTGCCTTTTATGGTGGATATAATGAACACTTGCGGCTGTTATCATTTTTTCCCATGGGAATACCGGATGTCGGCAGTATGCGCCAACGCGGACACCACGCCGTTAAACTGGTAGGGCGCTCGGATTTTGAAGATCCCGACCTTTTTGACGATAACTTTGAATTTAATTGAGAAGTCGTGGAGTTTTTTCCCAAATTCCTTATTGGTGAACCGTTAGCGCTTTACCGGCTGTCAGCGGTCCGGTTGGGGAATAGCCCGTGCGAGCCGAAACAATATTTTCAGGTAAATAGCCAACGGCAGCAATCTCGCTGAGATTAGATCTGAACCAGCGCCAGAAGACAGAATGCCACGGCGGCGATGATCGTCTCTGCCTGTAAGGGCTTAACCAAAGGATAGGGGGCGTGTACAGGGCTCGGTACGCTTTTGTTACGGCTCGCACGGGCTATTCCCTATCCGGACGGGGCGCTGATTTATATCCAAACCCATTCATAATCGCTTTAATTTTTCTAATGCAGGTATAGCAATGAAAAAATCAGAATTATTCGATTTCGATACACCGGTAGAGCGGCGCGGTACAGCCAGCATGAAATGGGAAAAATACAAAAATCAGGATATTATCCCTCTGTGGGTTGCCGACATGGATTTCCGATCACCACCTGCTGTCATCAGGGCCATTCAGCAACGGGCTGCCTACGGAGTGTTCGGTTATACCCTGCCCCCGGTAGAGTTAAACCAGATCGTCATTTCAATGCTTCAAAAAGCCTATGACTGGTCCGTGAAACCCGAATGGCTGGTGTGGCTGCCCGGTCTGGTAACCGGCGTTAACCTGGCCTGTCGTGCAGTGGGTGCGAATGGTGATGACGTGATGACAGCAGTTCCGGTCTACCCGCCCTTTTTATCCGCTCCCGGATTTTGGCGTCGTAATTTAATTAAAGTCCCGCTAAAGGAGAAAAACAACAGCTGGCAATTTGATTTTAACCGGCTTGAACAAATGATCACCGAAAAAACCCGGATTTTTATTCTCTGCAATCCGCACAACCCGGTGGGTCGTGTGTATACACGTGATGAACTGACTGCACTGGCCGCCATCTGCAACAGACATGGTATCGTGATATGCTCGGATGAGATTCACTGCGATTTGATCCTGGATGAGGATAAAGCGCATATCCCGACGGCCACGCTGGATCCGGAGGTAGCCGCCCGCACCATCACCCTGATGGCTCCCAGCAAAACATTTAATATTCCCGGGTTGGGCTGTGCCTTTGCCGTAATTTCCGAAAAAAAACTTCGCCGGCAGTTTAGAAATGCCATGGCCGGAATCGTTCCCAGCCCCAATGTATTGGGTTATGCGGCTGCGCTAGCCGCTTTTGGGGAATGTGACGACTGGCATGCTGCGTTGATAGACTACCTGCGCGGCAACCGCGACACCGTTGAACGGGCGATTCAACAAATGCCTCCGTTTTCAATCGCCCCTGTGGAAGCCACCTATCTGGCCTGGATAGATATGCGGTCCGCCGGGCTGAAAAATCCAGCCAAATTTTTCGAAAAAGCAGGGGTGGGTCTGCAGGATGGGATCGAGTTTGACGGTCCCGGCTTCGCACGGCTTAATTTCGGATGCTCCAGGAGTTTGCTGGAGCAGGCCTTACAAAGAATGAAAGCGGCAATGGAAAAAGTATCGCAGTGAATACTAGGCACAGATTAGTACCTATTTATTGAAATCACATCATGTTTGCGCATGATTTACGCCATAGCCAGATTGAATACTTAAGCAATTCTATCGATTTAAATAAAAAAGACAGAGCGAAGCGATACCACAAATCTTCAATCTTCAATCTTCAATTCCGGCTTGTCCGGGTTGGGATTGCCTTTATCGTTTAAG